>Ga0116180_1001697_pt1 | contig 18257 bp, 17 predicted proteins | sample AD_UKC073_MetaG_FD_89804 | JGI IMG/M metagenome (GOLD analysis project Ga0116180, IMG submission 89804) | Active sludge microbial communities of municipal wastewater-treating anaerobic digesters from USA - AD_UKC073_MetaG | ecosystem: Engineered > Bioreactor > Anaerobic > Digestate | place: USA...
CCGGCTACTACGCCGACGGTGACGAGCTCTTCTGAGTCTGCGATCTCGCTTCACCTTCCGCTTCTCGTTTTAATCGGCCCTCGGACCCAATCTGCAGAAAGACCGTCTCACTACTCTACGACGTCGACCTCGACCCTTTCGCCCGACTTCATAGACGCAGCCTTGACGACCGTCCTGATGGCGTTAACCGTGACGCCCCTCCTGCCTATGACGCGCCCCAAATCTTGAGGGTCAACGCTGACCTTGACCCTCACTGTGCCGCTATCGCGCTCCTCTGTGACGCTCACGGCATCGCTTACAGTCACGAGCTGCTTCACGATGCCCTCGACCAGGCGGCAATAATCCGGCATGCCTACAGCTGACCCGCCTTTGCGCTCTCTTCGAACTTGCTCCAGACTCCGGCTTTGACCAGGATCGAGCGAGCCGTGTCGGATGCTTTCGCCCCTGCCTTGAGCCAATATAGGGCCCTCTCTTCATCGACCGCTATCTCAACAGGATCCCTCAACGGATTGTAGTGACCTATTTTCTCGATAAAGCGCCCGTCTCTCGGCGAGCGGGAGTCCGCCACCACTAAGCGGTAGAACGGCAATTTCTTGCGGCCATGCCTGGCCAAACGAATGCACACCGCCATAAGATAAAACACCTCCACAAACTATTGAAATAATTCTTTAGGCAACTTGAAACCCTTTGTCTTGCCTTTGTTCAAACGCTTCCAAATCCCTTTCATTTCCTCATATTGCTTTAATACCTGGTTCACTAACTGAACGCTCGTGCCTGACCCTTGCGCTATCCGGCGTCTGCGGCTTCCCTTGATGATCTCAGGGCGCCGCCTCTCTTCCGGCGTCATGGAGAGTATAACGGCTTCCACATGTTTAAGCCTCTTGGGGTCGACCTCTACGCCCTTCAGCTGCTTGAGCTTGCCGGGCAGAGGGACCATCTCCAGGACCTTTTCCAGAGGGCCGAGTTTTTGAAGCTGTCGAATCTGAAGCAACACCTCTTCCATAGTGAAGCGGTTTTCCTTTAAGCTCTTGGCCAAACGCTCCGCTTCGCCCATGTCGGCAGTTGACTGGATCTTTTCCACAAGGCCGGCTACGTCTCCCATTCCCAAAATGCGCTGGGCCATACGGGCGGCGTCGAAGACTTCCAAGTCGTCCAGGTGTTCCCCAACACCAACGAGCTTCACGGGAACCCCTGTCGCTGCCCTTATAGCCAAGGCAGCGCCGCCCCGCGCATCGCCATCGAGCTTCGTCAATATTGCCCCTGTTATAGACAGGCGCTCTTTAAACGCCAAGGCCACGTTTACCGCCTCTTGCCCCGTCATGGCGTCCACTACGAGCAAAATCTCATGAGGGGAGAGGAGGCCCTTCATTTTAGCCAGTTCATCCATGAGCGCCTCGTCCACATGAAGACGGCCAGCCGTATCGAATATGATAACATCTACGAGCCGATCTCGCGCATACGATATAGCCTCTTCGGCCACTCTAAGAGGGTCGCCTGAAGTATAAGGCGCAAAACAGGGTATTTTCGCCTCGCTCGCCAGCACCTTGAGCTGCTCCACCGCCGCAGGCCTCTGCAGGTCGCAGGCCACGACCATCGGCCTGTGGCCAGAAGATAGGCGCTTTGCGAGCTTTACGGCCGTCGACGTCTTGCCGGAACCCTGAAGCCCCACGAGCATATAAAGGGTCGGCGGTTTCGAAGCGACGGCAAGAGGCTCTGCTCCCCCGCCCATGAGCGAGATGAGCTCCTCGTATACTATGGCGAGGACCTGTTGGGCAGGCGTGATGGAATCGAGGACGGCTCGCCCTACGGCCCTTTCTTTCAGGCGCGACGTAAATTCCTTTACGACCTTATAGTTCACGTCGGCTTCAAGAAGGGCACGCCTCACCTCTCGAAGCGCCTCTTCCACGTCGGCCTCAGTGAGCTTTCCCTTGCTTCTCAGCCTGGAAAACACACCCTCCAGGCGTTCTCTTAAACCCTCAAACATAGACATTCCTCCAGAAAGCAGTTCGATTATATTATGAGGAGTGCCTCAAACTGTCAAGTTGCGGACGAAAATGGAGGGGTAAACGATTGAAAGGGATATTGGCATATTTTCTTGATCGCCCAAACAGGTTCGTCGTCAGGGTCGAGACTAAAGAGGGCGTCATCTCCGCTTACCTGCCAAACCCCGGTAGGCTGTGGGAGATCTTGCTGCCAGGTGCACCATTACTACTGGCGGCGTCATCGGGCACATTGCCGTATGTAGTCATGGCAGCTAAAAGGTCAAACGAATGGATATTGCTCCACACCCATATGGCCAATCGCGCGGCGAGACATCTACTCGCGAGAAACCTCGTTCCCGGACTTGAGGGTTCTAAGTTGATACGACCGGAATTTACGATAGGCGATAGCCGCTTCGACTTTTTGCTCGAAAGGGACGGCCAAAAGATCTTGTTAGAAGTCAAATCCTGCACGCTCTTCGGAAAAGGCGTCGCCGCCTTCCCTGACGCCGTCACAGCGAGGGGGAAAAGACACATCGAGGAGATGGCCAGGTTGACTAAGGAGGGCTTCAAAGCCTTTGTATTGTTCGTCGTAAATTCTTCCACTCCCAGGGCGTTCATCCCAGACTATCACACCGATTTCGACTTTGCAGCTACCCTTGCGAATGCCCGCGACCTCATCGACATAGCCCCTGTCTCAGTACACTGGGACGAAGAGCTCACGATGCAGGTAAATCCTGAAAGGCTCCCCATCCCCTGGCAAATTATCGATAGAGAAATGGCCGATAGCGGCGCCTATATGGTCATCTTCGAGCTGAAGGAGCCGAGCACTATAAAAATCGGCTCCTTAGGAGAGGTTTCCTTCCGCCCAGCATATTATGTCTATGTCGGTTCAGCCAAAAAGAACCTGTCGGCGCGCATCAATCGCCACAGCAGAAAGAGAAAGAAGGAGCATTGGCATATAGATTATCTGAGCAGCACTTCCAAAGCCACCCGTCTTCTTCCCATAAGGACTCAAGAAGACATAGAATGTCTCCTATCGAAGGATCTCATGGAGATATGCGACTTTGCTATACCCAACTTCGGCGCAAGCGATTGCGATTGCAGATCGCATTTGTTCGGCTTCTTGAAAGATCCCATTAAACGCGCCGACTTCGTAAACCTGCTGCTTTACTATCGCTTAGACAGGCCGTACAGGGGCGTCCTTACCAAGCGCACCTCATCCGCGTCAGGCGTGCCTCTCGCCGGCATCGCTCCAGGCGCGCGTCTCCACCTCTGAAAGGAGGCCCCACAGGGCCACCAAAAGGCGTCTTTTGTCCCCCAAGATGTGCTCCAAGGCATGTTTCACCTTGTCGTCTTCTATCATGTGCCACCGTGCCTGAATGTCGTTCATGGAGTGGAGCTCCTCGGCCAAGGTCTCTCGAAGCAATTCGGCCACCTCTAAGGGGTCACTCACATGGTGATGGCCCACAGATTCAGGAGTAATGACGTCGCACACTTCCTTTAACCTCCCTCGCGCTTGTGTTATGCTAATTAGTGTAGGGCTACAGAGCCCAACACATTAAATTTATTTTAACATCTTACATCTGGAGGTGAAACTATGTCGTCGTGGGATGATGTGCGCAAAGAATACTACCGACGTCTGGGAGCAAGCGTTACCAAGGCACTGGAAGGAAACGGATTCAAGGCCCGCTATGTCGAGACGGGGAACGCGGCCAAGGAGGCCGTCTTGGAACTCATACCCCACAGCGCATCCGTCGGCATCCCGGGAAGCGTTACAATCAGGGAGCTGGGCTTGCCCGAGGCTCTCGAGTCGCGAGGACACAAGATATTTCATCATTGGGGCGTATCTCTATCACCTGAAGAGAGGGCCAAAAGGCTCATGGACGAAAACGCATCGGATGTGCTGCTTACCAGCTCAAACGCTGTGACGCTCGACGGAATTCTCGTCAACATCGATGGCTCCGGCAACCGCGTCTCCGGAATGGCCTGGGCGAGCAACAGGATAATTTTCGTAGTAGGGATAAACAAGGTGTGCCGCGACGTGGAATCTGCAATACAGCGGATCAGAGACGTGGCCACCCCAATGAATGCCATCCGTCTGAACACGAACGTCCCCTGCAAAAGCGTAGGGCATTGTGTCAACTGCAACAGCCCCGAGAGGCTCTGTAGAGCTTTATTGATTTTAGAGCGCGTCCCGACTGGTCGCGACGCTCATGTAATTTTGGTCGGTGAAGCGCTCGGCTACTAAAATAGCAAGAAGCGCGACGAGCTGCTGCACGTGCAAGCACCCGTCGCGCCCTTTCCCTTCTATATTGCGCGGGCGCTACCTGCGCCAGGTGGCCGGCACAAAGAGCAGGAGCACCTCGTATAGCTCGAGCCTACCCATGACCATGCACACGGAAAGCACCCACTTCCCGGCCATCGGGATCGAGGCGTAGTTTTCCGTAGGGCCGACGCTTCCGAGGCCAGGGCCTATGTTGTTGAGCGTCGCGGCAACGCCTGAGATGGCCGTCAAGACATCGACGCCCAATCCAGCCATGATTATAGTGCCCACGGTAAACACCACTATGTAAATACTGAAAAAGACCAATATCGACGAGACGACCTCCCTGCTCACCACCTGATCGTTTAAACGTGTGTAGGCAACGGCTTTTGGATGAAGTAATCTCATGAGTTCGGCGTAGATCTCCTTGAATAGCATCAGGATTCGAACGTTTTTGATGCCTCCTCCAGTCGAACCTGCACATCCTCCGACGAACATGAATACGAGCAGGAGAGTCTGAACATAAAACGGCCACGTCTCGTAATCCGCCGTGACGTAACCTGTAGTCGTAATTATGCTCACTACCTGAAAGGCCCCGAATCGTAAGGCATCCAAAAACGTGTCGTAGCTGCCGGAAAGGAGCAAGAAGGCGGCGACGGAAAGGATGCCACCGACCACCAAGGAGGTGTAAAAACGAAATTCTTCATCTCTCCACCAGGCACCTATATCGCCTTTTAGAATCTGAAAATGCAGCGTAAAATTGGCGCCAGCCAAAAACATGAATAAGAGTATCACCCAATCGAAATAGGCGTTGCCATACTGCCCTATGCTGGCGTTCAGTGGCGAGAAGCCACCCGTAGCCATAGTGCCGAACGTGTGGGTAAGCGCTTCGAATAGGTTCATTCCGCCCAAGAAGAGGAGGCCTGTTTCGAGTGCTGACAACAAGACATAGACTCCCCACAGTAAAAGGGCGGTATGCTGAATGCGCGGCGTAAGTTTCTCCGGCACAGGACCAGGCACCTCGGCTTTGTAAAGCTGCATCCCTCCCACTCCGAGCATGGGCAATATGGCCAAACCCAAGACGATGATGCCCATCCCGCCGAGCCAATGCGTGAGGCTGCGCCAAAAGAGAATCCCCCGCGGAGCAGATTGGATGTCGATCAGCACAGAGGCTCCAGTGGTGGTGAAGCCGGACGCAGCCTCGAAGAAGGCATCCGTATAGGTGGGAAGCGTCCCGTGCAGCCAGAAGGGCAATCCCCCGATAGCCGAAGCAAGAAACCACGACAACCCCACCGCCGCAAAAGCCTCTCTGGGGCCCATATCTCCCGCTTTCTTTCCGCGACCGAGGAGCAAAAAAACGCCAGATATAGCTAAGCCGAGGGCCATACTGTAAAGGAGGGGAATCAAATCGTCGCTGCCGTCGATCACCGCCCAAAAGATCGGCCACAACATCCAGAGCGATACAACTACTCCAAGTAAGCCGAGAACTTTGCAAACTATGCCAACGCGCATTTAGAAACTACCCCTCGAGGATATTTAAGGCCTTAGAAACGAGCCCACTCGACGCGAACAACACCACTGTATCGTTGGCCTGAAGCACGGCGTCTCCGTCAGGGACGAAGATCTCGCTATTCCTCTCTACGAAGGCTATTACAACCCCTTTTGGCAGATTGAGTTCTCTCAAGGGTTTTCCGATCGTCGGGCTATCCGCAGACACGGGCACTTCCAACATCTCTGCGCCGATTTTGTCAATTATGGAGAGCGATGTGGCCTGCTCAGAATAGCGGACAAAACGCAGTATCATGGAAATCAAAGCTTCGTTCGGATTTACCAAAGAGTCAACTGGCAGATATCGATCCATGTTCAAATACGTCTTATGGCGCACCACGGCTATGCTCTTCTTCGCGCCCAGGGCTTTGCCCAACACGGCGATTAGTATATTGGTCTCGTCATTGGCCGTCGTGCAAACGAAGCCATCGACATTCTCGACGCCCTCCTGTTTCAAGAATTCCTCATCGTCGGCGCTGGCACACAATACGACGGTCTTTTTCAACTCTTGGGCCAGGCGCTCGCATTTCTCCTTGTCCATATCGATCAACCTTACGTTGATGAAATTTGGGCTGCGTTCAAGCCTGGAAGCGAGTTGAAAGCCTATTTTGCCCCCTCCCACGATGAAGACGCGGTGTAAGGGGCGCCTCTTTTTGGGCTGCAATAACGATTCCACAAAGGGGAGGTCTTCTCGCATGCACACGAGATAACAGAGATCGCCCTCGCAAAACTTAGAGTCGCCGGATGGGACAAAGCCCTCATCGCCCCTCTCTATGAAGACGATGATAGATCGAAGTTTTGGATATCGCTTTCTGACATCGCTCAAAGTCGTGTTGACCACTGGCGAATCGGGAGCTACTCGAAAGGCATATATGCCGACCTGTCCCCTGATGAGCTCTCCGGCGTAAGAAGCAGCCTGCACGAAGAGCAGTTCTTCGATCTCCCTCGCCACCGACCGTTCGGGAGAAGCCATGAGATCGATCCCAAACTCGTGAGCCCATGCCTGCGTATCGGTGAACTCCAGACTCCGCACCCTGGATATTACTCGCTTAACACCCGTCCTCTTGGCGATCCAGCAGGCCAATATGTTCACCTCGTCACGATCGGTACAGCCGACCAAAAGGTCTACATTCCCACCCTGCTGCACACCCGCCTTTGCCAAAACTTGAGGGCGGGCGCCGTTCCCCCGGATCACCATGGCATCGAGCTCGCCATCGGCTTTAGCTGCTTTTTCCTCATCCTGTTCGATGATTATGACATCGTGGTTCTCCTCTATCAATTTTTGAGCGAGGCTAAATCCAACTTCTCCGGCACCTACTATTACGACGCGCATTTTCGCACCCCTTGTGCTATCCTTGTCAAAGCAATTTCATAGCGATGGATATTATAGACCAATAAGGGGGTGAAATCGTGCCCGATCAACCCAAAATAGCCTTGGTCATAGCCGGAGGAACCATCGGCATGAGTTACAGTGAGCGAGAGGGTGGTTATGCTCCGGCTCTCGGAGCCCAAGATATGTTTCGATGGATCGACCAGGCTCGACTGAATTGCTCCATAGAGGTGGTCGACTGGAGCCACCAACCCAGTTGCCATTACACCACCAGAATGACTATAGACCTCATCCAGATACTCCGCAAACTTGTGGAGGACGGCTTCGAAGGCATAGCGGTCACCTGTGGCACGGACGCTATGGAAGAGATGGCATATCTTGCGGACCTACTCTGGGCTTATCCGCAGCCGTTGATATTCACGGGAGCCATGATACCATCGGACCACATCGGTACAGACGCCATCCTGAACTTAAATCAGGCCGTTTTGGCGGCCGCTTCAAAGGTCACCTGGGGTTTGGGGGTCCTCATTTGCATACAAGACCAACTCTTCGCTGCCTCAGAGGTCTGTAAGGTGACAAATTATCGCAGAGATGCCTTTGAGGCGCCTGAACGCGGCCCAGTCGGAGAGATAGTGGAGAGGAACGTTCAAATCTTGAGGTCGCCAAAGCGGGCTACGCCCTTGCCGGAGCCGGTCGTGCCAGCAAAGGATGTCGAAATCATCTGGGCCTCTTTGGGCGGAGGTGAGGCGTTGTTGAACCTCCTGACCGAAGAAGAACTGGACGGGATAGTGTTGGCTGCCTTCGGATCTGGCAACGTAAATCCTCTGTGGTTGCCGCCCATTAAGAACATAGTTCGACGGGGAATCCCGGTCGTGCTCACATCACGTTGTCAGAGGGGACAGGTTCTGCCAATATATAGCTATGAAGGCAGTGCCCTAAAATTATTTAAAGCAGGTGTGCTAAACGGAGGGCGCCTGTCTCCGCTACAGGCACGGCTCAAGTTGGCCGTCGGAATCGGCGCAGGCTATACCGGTGATGTCTTGCAGCAATACCTCCTCCGCTAAATATGTGAGACGTGAAACGTGAGATGTAAGGCCATAATAAGAGGAAAGAAAGTTAGGGGCTAAGAAACACAAAAAGTAACGACCCGACTCCATAGGCGCTATGAGCCGATGAGAGCAACTTTGGCAATCCCCAAGGGCGTTAAACGAAGGGAACTAAGGCTACGAAAAGGAAAATGAGCCAGCGTAGGCCGCTCAAGTTGGCCGCTCGGCCGAGAAGCGCAAAAAGCGTCACGGCGGAAACGAGGGAAAGCTGCGGAAACCAGACGAGCTCGCCGGGAAGCAGCTTGGAAAGGGCGCTCAGGCCGAACTCGCACAGGGCAAAAACGAACTCCACTCCCCAAAGGGCCCACCCAATCAAAGGTAGCGGCAAAAGGGCCAAGAGCGAAGCCGCTGCCCCAAGGGGAAAGAGCAGCGAAAAGGCTGGGATGGCGACGAGGTTTACGATCAATCCCCCCAAGGGGACGCTGCCGAAAGTGTAGGCTATCTGCGCCGCCGTCGTGCACCAAACGGTGGGACTGGTCGCGACGGCACTATACCAGGTGCGCGCCACGCTTGCCAAGGAGGCGAGCGTCAAAGCGGCCAGCACCGAAAGCCTCCACCCCACATCCCAAAACCACCAGGGGCGCCACAAAAGCAACACTGTGGCCGCAAGAGATACGGAGTGCACCGGAGATTGAGGGCGGCCGATCCATCCGGCCAATATCATCGCCTCGATCATGAGCGCAGCCCTCAGGGCGCTCGGCGCGGCCCCCGTCATCAGCGTATAAAACCATATACAAGCGCTCACCCACGCCGGCGCAAGAGGCACATTCCGGAAGAGCTTGCGAAATACGACGGCCACCAAACCGACATGAAAACCTGATACGGCAAGGAGGTGCACGGTGCCCCACCGACGATGCCTTTCCTCGAGCTCCGGATCTCTGACACCCAATAGGGCGGCGCTCATATAACCGCGCAGGCGCGGGGGAAGCCTCAAAAGCAGGAAGCGCCGCAGTCGCGTGCGCCACCATCCCAAAAGCGAACCACCGCCGCCTGAGCGCTTAAGCTCCGTCGCCAAGACTTCGCCGCTCACGCCCCTGGCCCTCCAATACAGATGCGGATCGAACTCCCCAGGCTCTCGAGCCTCGGAAAGCCGACGCGGAAAACCTTTGAGGTAAACGCTGTCGCCTTCTTTCAACGCCAGCGCAGGCGAGGCATATACGAGCCATCTCTCGCCCGATACATCCACCACGAGGGCCCTTCTGCCTCCCCAGGGCCGCTCCATGACTACAACGCCCTTCCCTTCGACAGCCTGAGGAAGCGGGGGCTCTACAGAAGCCCTCCAAGAGATGAAAAACCCTCCCAAAGCTGCGAGAACTACGAGTAGGGATGCCACACAAGCTAGCCTTTTATCCATCCTCTTGGCGCTGAGGAGCGAGAGGCCCAGGGCGGTGAGCCCTCCTATCGCCCCACAAACCGAGGGATGCACTCCCCTTGAAAAGGAAAGGAGGGCACCGCTCCAACCCAAAAGCAGAACCAGCGCGGGAGAAGTGTGCAAAAGCGTCACGGTGAACCCACGGTTATGAGGTTTCGAATGGCTTCTAACTTCTTCGGGCCTATCCCCTTGACCTGCAGCAGGTCTTCGACGCGCTCAAAAAGCCCATGGCTTTCCCTGTAAGCTATTATGGCCTCTGCCGTTTTCGGTCCGATCCCGGGAAGCCGCTCAAGATCTTCCTTAGAGGCCTTGTTTATGTCAATCAAACCGGCGGAAGCGCTACCTAAAAAGCTCCCCTTTTTCTGATTCTCCTGGGTCATAAAGCCCTGCGTCGGCGCCTTGTCCTCACCCTCCCTGGGGACGTGCACATGGACGCCGTCGGCCAGTTTTGCCGCAAGGTTTATGGATTCAGCGTCGGCCTCGTCCGTAAGCCCGCCGGATTTCTCAACGAGCTGATAAACTCTGGAGCCGGCGGGTAGGCTGTAAACGCCGGGCCGCGCGACAGCGCCGGTGACGTAAACCACCCACTCCTCTTCTTTAAGGGGCGCTGCGACCTGTTCCACTTGCGCCTCCTGGGACCTAACCCCTAAGGAGGGACCGGCTTCAGTGGTGGGCCCATCCTCGGAAAAACGACCGGAGAAAGTCCAAAGCAAAAACGAAGCCAAAAGGAAGCAGCCCACACCGCCTGCTAGGAAAAGGAAGCCGCGCCATCTACCCTGCCCTATCACTGACCTCACGCTCCCGCAGGGGAAAAGGATGCAAGGAGAGGATCTCTCCGTGGAGGCACCAATGTTCGGCGCGCACAAATTTAACGAGGGCAAACTTCCCCAAGCAATTTGCGTCTCCTGGCACGATCACCACTTTGTCGGTAGCGGTTCGGCCCTGAAGCAACCCCTCGCCCTTGGGGGCGAAACCGTCGAGCAAGACTTCGCATTCCTTCCCCACGAGGCTCTTGTTGATTTCGAGCGCTATCTCGGATTGGAGGGCGTTTACTGCGCAGAGGCGCTCCCTCTTTGTCTCTTCCGAAACCTGCCCTGTCATCCGCGCAGCGGGCGTGCCTTCTCTGGGGGAATAGGAGGCTGTATGCACTTGATCGAAGTGAAAGGCCTCCAGGGCTCGAAGGGAGGCCCTGAAATCTTCGTCGCTTTCCGTGGGAAAGCCCACGATGAGATCGCTGGTCAAGCCGAGCTGGGGCAAGGCATCCCTCAGTTTCTCCACCTTTGCGGCGTATTCAGCCACGGTGTAGCCGCGGTTCATGAGGCGCAAGATCCGGTCGCTTCCGGATTGTATCGGCAGGTTGACCGAGGGGCAGATAGATTCAACCCGCGCCATGGCTTCGATCAGATCGTCCGTGAAGTCGCGCGGATGAGACGTGGTGAAGCGCAACCTGACAAGGCCGGGAATGGACGCCACATCCTCCAAAAGGCGGGGGAAGCTATATCCCTTCAGGTCGCGGCCATAGCTGTTCACGTTTTGCCCTACAAGCGTGACCTCCAATACGCCGCTTTTGACGAGGCGCTCCACCTCGCAGATCACGTCTTCTGGCCTGCGAGAGCGAAAACGCCCGCGCACATAAGGCACGATACAATAGGTGCAGAAGTTGTCGCAACCATGTGCTATCGTCACATACGCCTTATAGGGGTTACTTCGCACGATGGGGATCTCGTCTAAGTCTATAATTTCCCTGGCGTCTGCGTCGAGGATAAGATGCCTTTTCCCGTTTCGCAGCGCGTCCTCAAGTGCCTCCGGCACTAATCCGAGATGTCTGGGCCCAGCCACCAGGCACACCCAGGGGAAACGGCGCATCAACCCCTCACCCATCCGCTGAGCCATGCACCCGATCACGGCCACAAGAGGCCGCGAAGCGCGAGACCAGGAACGGCCGTGCCGCCCCAGTGCGCTCAACACCTTCTGTTCGGCCTTCTCTCTGATGCTGCACGTCACAAAGACGATCACTTCAGCCGTGTCTTCCGGTGCCTCGACCCATCCTCTATTCACCAACGCACTTCTGAGGCGGTCGGCATCATAGACGTTCATCTGGCAACCAAAAACATGCAGATGAAACCTCACCATGTTCGGCACTCAACTTCACCACCGAAAAAATTAGCTCAAACACCTGAGTACATATAACGCCTATTGAAAATAGCTTCAATATTATACCAGAGGATGCGGAAGGGGAAGGGTAAATACGGCGGTGCAGGTAGGTTCATGCATCATACACCGAGTATAATTGTAAAGACGAACATGCGGCAATAAACTCTGACGCCGAAAGGAGAGATGCACATGAAACGGGTAGTCGTCATAGGAGGAGGACCTGGCGGATATGTGGCCGCCATCAGGGCCGCTCAATTAGGTGCCGACGTCACACTGGTCGAAAAGGGCGAGCTCGGAGGCACATGCCTAAACAGGGGATGTATTCCGACCAAAGTCCTCCTTCATACAGCTGAACTCTATTCATCCGTCAAGGGAGGCAAGCGCATCGGCTTAAACGCGGAAGGCTTGTCGGTGGACTGGAAAACTCTCATGGACAGGAAAAGTTCCGTGGTAAAGCAACTTACCAACGGAGTAAAAGCGCTCCTTTCGTCCAACGGCGTTTCCATCGTTCAAGGGGAAGGCTCGTTTGCGGCGCCCCAAGAGGTTTTGGTGACAAAAAAAGACGGAACGAAGGAGAGCCTCAAGGGCGATGCTTTTGTCGTAGCCACCGGGTCTGCGCCGGTTAAGCTCCCCTTGCCCGGCATGGACCTCGAGGGCGTGATAACCAGCGACGAAGCGCTCTCCCTCGACGAGATTCCGGAATCTATCGTCATCGTCGGGGGTGGCGTAATAGGAATGGAGTTCGCCTCAGTTTTTTCGAGCCTCGGATCGCAGGTCGCGGTAGTGGAGATGTTGCCCGAGATACTTCCCCCTATGGATTCGGAGATGGCCGCCGCGCTGAAGAAGATCATGGAGCGCAAGGGCGTGCGCTTCCACACGAGCACAACTGTGACGGGCATCACGAGGGAGAAGGACATGCTTCAGGTGAAAGCGAAAGCAGGAGAGAAAGAGCTCTCTCTCGCTGGGAAGAAAGTGCTCGTGGCCGTAGGACGCAAGCCTTACACAGCAGGCCTGAACCTTGAAGACATAGGTGTTAAGGTAGAGCGCGGACGTATCACCGTTAATGAGCAGATGGAGACGAACGTCGGTGGGATATACGCCATAGGCGACTGCGCAAGCCCTATAATGTTAGCCCATGTGGCGATGACGGAAGGAGCTACGGCGGCAGGAAACATCATGGGCGAGCATAAAGCCATGAATTACAAGGTCGTTCCGAACTGCCTCTACACCTCTCCTGAGCTCGCAGGTGTAGGCCTAACGGAGGAGGAAGCTAAAAAGCGCGCGGGCGAAGTGAAAGTGGGGCGATTCCCCTTGGCGGCGAACGGCAAGGCACTCATTTTGGGCGAAACGCAGGGCATGGTGAAGATCATAGCTGACGCAAAATATGGCGAGATTTTAGGACTGCACATATTGGGCCCAAAGGCCACAGAGCTAATCGCCGAAGGGGCGATGGCCATGACCCTCGAGGCCACGCTGGAAGAAATCACTTCCACAATTCACCCTCACCCTACAGTGGGAGAGGCCATATTTGAAGCTGCCCTCGCTGCCGATGGTATAAGCATACACATGCCCAAGCGGTAAACCTAAAATGCGGTCCACTATGTGAAACTAAAGTGCGATTTTGGTTGACAAGCACGACGAGATCGGCCTAAAATATGTTCAAGAGCATATAATCTCATCAGGGAGGGATAGGCATGAAGGGAAAGTGGCGTCTGGCATGTTTAGCACTTGTCGCAATGTTTGTGCTTTTTGCCTCATCGGTAGGCGCACAAGCGGCTTACCCAGATAGACCGGTGCAGATCATTTGTCCCTGGGGCGCGGGCGGAGGAACGGACCAAGTAGCGAGGACGATAGCCGCCATCTTGCAGGAAGATCTGGGCGTCCCGTTTAATGTGGTAAACCGCACCGGCGGAGGCGGAGCCATAGGCCATATAGCCGGAGCCAAGGCTCAGCCCGATGGATATACGCTCACCATCATCACCGCCGAACTCAACATGATGCATTGGATGGGCATGGCGGAAGTAACTTACAACGACTTCCGTCCCATAGGAATTGTAAACATCGACCCCGCAGCGGTATGGGTCTCGGCCGATTCGAAGTGGGAAAAATTGGAAGACCTCGTGAATGAGATAAAGGCAAATCCAGGGAAGCTGCGCGCTTCCGGTACGGGCACCGGTGGTATATGGCACCTCGCTATGGCTGGGTGGCTCGCCTCTATGGGGCTCCCGCCCGATGCTATAACCTGGGTTCCTTCTACTGGGGCTGCTGAAGGCCTGCGTGAGCTGATAGGCGGAGGCGTGGACCTGGTGCCGTGCAGCTTGCCCGAGGGCATGAGCCTCTATTCGGCCGGCAAGATCAAGGGGCTCGCAGTCATGGCAGACGAGCGCGTCAAGGCCTTCCCCGACATACCGACGCTGAAGGAACTTGGCATAGACTGGAGCCTGGGCACATGGCGCGGCATAGCCGGCCCCAAGGGGCTTCCCGACGACATCGTCAATGTTCTGGAACCGGCATTGAAAAAGGCAGTCGAAAGCGAGCGCTTCACGAGCTTCATGGATCAAGTTGGATACGGCGTAGCCTGGATCCCGACCGACGAGGCGGTAAGGTTTTTGGCAGAAAACGATGAAGGGCTGGGCAACCTCATGAAGGAGCTGGGATTAGCCAAGTAGAAGGAAGAAGACTTGTAAGAGCGGGGAGACTTGGCTCTCCCTGCTCCTATTTGTGTGGGAGGGTGGTAGCATTGCTCGCAAGAGATGCCGTTATCGGCACCGGGTGCGCCGTTGGAGGAGTGCTCATCGTACACAGGAGCATGCAGTTGGGAAATGTCCCTGGTTCATATGCTGGGCCAGGGCTCTTCCCCACGCTTATAGGCATCGCTTTATGTATCTGCGGCATATTGGTGTTAGCGCCCGCTCTGCGCCAAAAGAGGAAGGGAGAGAGATTCTTCAGCGGACCGGGCGAACGCTTAAGGCTCGTGGAAGTTACGGGGCTGGTGATATTTCTGATCGCCTGTGCCCCTAAGTTGGGCTTCATTCTAACGTCGTGGATCATGATGATGGCAGAGTTATGCTTGCGCAAGAACAGCCTTTTGCGCAGCGCCGTCGCGGCCACGATATTGGTGGCAGTGGTGTGGGGGTTGTTCACAAAGGCGCTCAAGGTTCCGCTTCCTGTAGGACCGTGGGGGTGGTAGAAAAATGATGGCAAACCTCGCGGCAGCAATTCAGTTATTATCGAGCCCCTATTTAATTTTCATCATGGTCATTACGGCAGTCTATGGCCTCTTTGTGGGGCTCGTACCGGGGTTAACGGCCACGATGGCTACCGCTTTGTTCGTTCCCTTCACATTCTTCATGGATCCGCTCCCTGCCTTAGCGGGCGTGATAGTCCTTTCGGCTATGGCGATATTTGCCGGCGACATCCCTGCGACGCTGGTACGCGTTCCCGGTACCCCGTCGAGCAGCGCCTATGTAGAAGATGCGTACCAACTGTGCAGCAGGGGAATGGCGGTGAGGGCGTTGGCCCTTTGCGCTTGTTGCAGCGCTACGGGCGGGATCATTGGGGCACTTTCGTTGATGCTTATCGCTCCTACGTTAGCCCAATTCGCCACGCGTTTCACTTCGTTTGAGTACTTTTGGCTTGCCATCTTGGGCCTTTCCACAACCGTCACGGTATCGAAGGGCTCCACGGTCAAAAGCTGCATAGCGCTCCTGTTGGGGCTCTTTTTCTCCACTATAGGCATAGACATAACGCTCGGCATACCGCGCTTCACCTTCGGAAGCAGCGAGCTTTTGGGCGGCGTGAACTTCATCCCGGCCATGGTCGGGCTGTTCGGCGTGAGCGAGGTCATACGCACGACGGAGGAGTCGGTCAGTTTCACGGCACAAAAGCTCTCCTTCGGCTTCTTTGAGATGCTCAAAAGCGCATGGACGGCGATGAAAAACCGCTTGGGGATATTGCTGCGCTCTGCAGTGCTTGGCATGGTCATAGGGGCTCTGCCGGGCGCAGGGGGCGACATCGCCGCCTGGATCTCTTACGGCGTCGGTAAACTTTCATCAAAACACCCGGAAGAGTACGGCAAGGGCTCGGAAGAGGCAGTTCTAACCGGTACACCGGCCAACAACGCGGCCTTGGGCGGAGCATGGATCCCGGCGCTCGTATTTGGCATACCGGGCGATTCCATAACGGCCATTTTGCTCGGCATCCTCATGATGAAGGGGTTGCGCCCTGGCCCACTCATCTTTGAAAGACAAGGGGATCTCGTCTACGCCATATATCTGGTCTTTATCATCGCCAATGTGCTATTGATTCCGTTAGGATATTTGGCCGCCAGGTCTGGCATGCAGATGCTCAAAGTGCCAAAAGGCATTCTCATGCCGGCCATACTGCTTTTTTGCTGCGTCGGCTCTTACGCCATAAACAACAGCCTCTTCGACGTGGGCGTGATGCTCGTCATGGGACTCTTGGGATATTTCTTCGAGAAGAGCGACGTGCCCGTCGCTCCGATAGTCTTGGGGCTGATACTTGGGCCCATGGTAGAGCGCAACTTCATGATGAGCGTTATAAAAACGGGGGGCAGTTTGAGCCAATTTGTAACGCGCCCCATAAGTGCCGTGCTGGTGATCTGCGTAGCGTGCGCTTGGACGATCCCGCTCTGGTCGGCAAGAAGAAGGCGCAGAAGTGTCGCCTCGTAAAGAGGCAGGGAATCGGGAAATGACGCTTGATTCCCTGCCTCTTATCTACTATAGACACTAAGCGGGTCGAAGAAGCTCACTCAAGGCCTCCTTCCAACGCGCCATAGAAAGGCATGTCGTAACCCCGGAAACCCAGGAAGCGCTCCCGCCGCCTTTGGCTTCGAGTTCTTTTCTGTCTTTTACGATCTTCCGCAGGTCTATGGCGACGCCGCTGCCGGCTGTTAGTACGAAGTGGGCCTCTCTTTCTTCGCCCACCGGCATCAGCAAGACCACCACGGCTTTCTCTCTTTCTTCGGTGAGCCTCTTCAAGGCGGGCGTCACGATCTCCACCGTCAGGCCTGGCGCCTCAGCGGATAACAGCTCGTATCCGTCCACCTTCTCTTCTGAGAAGGGAAAGGAGATGTAGCTCCTCACCTTGCCGAGGAGCTTTTGGAGCGATTCCCTCTCTTCCTTCAGCCTGTCATAAATGGGCTCGATGTCTTCAAGTTTACATCCAACCTTGCGCAAAAGCCTCCTCATGGCCTTGCCGTAATCCTCCAAGATGCGCGCCCTCTCCAGAGAGAACTTCACTTCCCATTCAGGAGATGAGCCTCTGAAGGCTGTCACGATCACCCCTCCGACTTGAGCCGTCGAGGAGACGTGGCTGCCCGAACAGGCTATCAGATCGTAATCGCCGATCTGGACGATCCTTATCTCCTCACTTTCTATCCTCTCCCAGTTGGCCTTTAAATTGGGAAGGCTTTGGGCTTCTTGAGGAGGAAGGCCATAAATTTTTACGGGAATATCGGAGGCGATGATAGAGTTCGCCTCGTCCTCGGCGGAAAAGAGCATCTCCCATGTGAGTTCCCCGTCGTAGTGCAGGTATATAGAGCTCTCCTTGGGGTCTATGGAAACCTTATACACCCTGAGGCCTGGGACTTGCTTTTCTAAAGCCCGGGATAGTATGTGCTCGCCGGTGTGCATGCGAGAGAGAGCGGTATGGCGCTCCTCGTCAATCTTAGCCGTTGCGACATCGCCGGATTTGACTTCCCCGCGCTTCAAAGTCAAGTGAAGCACGGGCCCCACATCCTCTTCGGTGCAATCGGTAACGACCGCCAAAAGATTTGCGCCCTCCAAGGTGCCCGTATCTCCGGGTTGCCCTCCCCCGGCTGGGCGAAAGGGATTTTCATAAAGCGTCACAAGGGCCTTCTTGCCCTCGACCTTGAGGACATCCTTGATCTTGACCTCCACAGATATTTCCTCCCTCAACTTATGGGACGGCCTTCACCATCCCGCCATCGACTATGATGGTCTGCCCGGTTATGTAGGTGTTGGCCTCGGAACACAGAAAAACGGCGAGCTTGGCGTATTCCGCGGGGTCGCCGAACCGCCCCAACGGTATGGCCGAAAGCGTCCCAGCTCTGATCTCCTCCACGCTCTTTCTCATTTCTTGCGCGTTCGCCCTGTCCACTTGCTCCAGGCGCGGCGTGAGTATCCGACCGGGCCCTATGACATTTACGAGGATGCCGTACGGGGCCACTTCCCGCGCCAAAGTCTTGCTCATCCCGGCCACGCCGATGCGGAACGTATTGGAGAGTATTAGATTGTCTATGACCTCTTTGACCGAAGAGGAGGTGGAGTTTACTATCCTTCCCCAGCGCCCTTTCTTCATATAGGGAAGCACCTCCCTAATGCTCCTCACGTAGCTCAGGAGGTCGAGCTCGAAAGCGCGCTGCCACGCATCGTCGCCGAAGCTCTCGAACGTGCCCGGAGGCGGGCCGCCTGCGTTGTTGACGAGCACATGGATCGTGCCGAAGGTGCTGGCGGTTTCG
>Ga0116180_1001699_pt1 | contig 18236 bp, 18 predicted proteins | sample AD_UKC073_MetaG_FD_89804 | JGI IMG/M metagenome (GOLD analysis project Ga0116180, IMG submission 89804) | Active sludge microbial communities of municipal wastewater-treating anaerobic digesters from USA - AD_UKC073_MetaG | ecosystem: Engineered > Bioreactor > Anaerobic > Digestate | place: USA...
CAGCCGCGACGCCTACGGCGGACGCACCGCCCTGAACCTGCCGGGGCTGAACATCACCGTGGCCCAGATGCTGGCCGCGCTGGAAGCCGTGGCCGGCCCGGCGGTGCGCGCGCGGGTGCGGTTCGAGCGTGACGAGCGCATCGCCGGCATCGTCGCCAACTGGCCCACCGGCGCCCGCGCCGACCGCGCCGCGGCGCTGGGCCTGCTGCCGGAGACGGATTTCGCCGACATCATCCGCCAGTACATCGCCGATTGCCGCGCCGCCCACGCCGGCCCCGGCGTGCCCGACGCGCTGCGCGGCCTCGGCTGAGTCCTCACGGCAGGCGCCGCCCGGAAATTCCTTTCGAACTGGCTGGGAACCTCGGCGCGATGCGCCGCCGCGAAGGCGGTTTTGCCCGCAACGACCGGAATGGCGCCGTGCTCGAACTCCTGACCTCCCCCCAGACCTGGATCGCCTTCGCCACCCTCACCGTGCTGGAGCTGGTGCTGGGCATCGACAACATCATCTTCATCTCGATCCTGGTCGACAAGCTGCCCAAGGCGCAGCAGGAAGTGGCCCGCCGGCTGGGCCTGTTCATGGCGATGTTCATGCGCATCGGCCTGCTGCTGGTGCTGGCCTGGATCGTCGGCCTGGTGGCGCCGCTGTTCACCGTGCTGGGCCAGGAGATCTTGGGCCGTGACCTGATCCTGATCCTGGGCGGCCTGTTCCTGATCTACAAGAGCACCGGCGAGATCCACCAGTCGCTCGAAGGCGAGGAGGAGCAGGCGTCCAGCGCCGTCAAGGGCGCCTTCGCCTCGGTGATCCTGCAGATCATGGTGGTCGACCTGGTGTTCTCGCTCGACTCGATCATCACCGCCGTGGGCATGGTCGACGATGTGCGCATCATGATCGCCGCGGTCATCGCCTCGGTGGGCCTGATGATGCTGTTCGCCAGCCACATCGGCCGCTTCGTGTCCGACCACCCCACCATCAAGATGCTGGCGTTGTCCTTCCTGGTGGTGGTGGGCGTGGTGCTGGTGGCCGATGGCTTCGACCACCACGTGCCCAAGGGCTATGTCTACTTCGCGATGGCCTTCTCGCTGGGCGTGGAGCTCATCAACATCAACATGCGCAAGGGCCACGCCCGCAAGGTGCAGCTGAACCCGGCGCGCATCCCGGGCAGCGAGTGACAGCCGGGCCTGAGGCCCCAGGAACGGGCGGACCGCGGGCTTTCCCGTTCTTGATCCGCACAACAAGGGTGCGCACACTGGGCCCCACGCCAAGCGGCGGCCCAACGGCGGGCCGGTACGGCGATTGCACGCCACCGGCCCATGCCCACGCTGCTGCTGATCAACCCCAACACCAGTGCCCATGTCACCGACCTGCTGGCCCGCCACGCGCAGGCCCAGGCGCCCGCCGGTGCCACGCTGCATGCACTGACCGCGCCCTTCGGCGCCGCCTACATCGCGAGTGTTGAGGCCGCCGCCACCGCGGCCCAGGCGGTGCCGGCCGCCTGGCAGGCCCATGTCGCGCAGCACGGCGCACCCGACGCAGTGCTCGTCGCCTGCTTCGGCGACCCCGGCGTCGCCGCGCTGCGGGCCCGCACCCCGGTGCCGGTGCTGGGCCTGGCCGAGGTGGCGATGCGCGAGGCCGACGCCATCGCTGCAGCCACGCCGGATGGGCGTTATGCCATCGTCACCGGCGGCGCCGCCTGGGGCCCGATGCTCGAAGCCCTGGCCGACCAGCTGGACCTGCGCCGGCGCCTGGCCGGCGTGGTGACGGTGGAGCGCACCGGCGCCGAGCTGCTGGCCGACCCGGCAGCGGCCCAGGCGCTGCTGCTGGGCGCCTGCCAGGACGCCCTGGCCCTGGGCACACCGGGCCCCGTGCGCGCCATCGTCATCGGCGGCGCCGCACTGGCCGACCTGGCCGCGCCGCTGGCGCCGCACCTGCCCGTGCCCTTGATCGACAACGTGCGCGCCGGCCTGGCCGCCGCGTGGCACGCGGCTTGCAATTCCCCCGACCACTTGACGGAGACCCCATGACCAAGACGTTCGCGCTGTCGTCCTTCACCGCTGTCGGGCTGGCGGCCCTGCTGGCCATCCAGCCGGCCCTGGCGCAGGAGAAGGTGCTGCGCATCGCGATGACCGCCGCCGACATCCCGCGCACCCTGGGCCAGCCCGACCAGGGCTTCGAGGGCAACCGATTCACCGGCATTCCGCTGTACGACGCGCTGACGCACTGGGACCTGAGCAAGAGCGACGCGCCCAGCGTGCTGATCCCAGGCCTGGCCACCAGCTGGGCGGTCGACGCCAAGGACAAGACCAAGTGGACCTTCAAACTGCGCCCGGGCGTGAAGTTCCATGACGGCAGCGACTTCAACGCCGACGCCGTGGTCTGGAACGTGCGCAAGGTGCTGGACAAGGACGCCGTGCACTTCGACGCCAGCCAGGTCGGCGTGACCGCCAGCCGCATGCCCACGCTGCGCAGCGCCCGCAAGGTCGACGACCTGACGGTGGAGCTGACCACCAGCGAGCCCGACGCCTTCCTGCCGCTGAACCTGACCAACCTGTTCATGGCCAGCCCCGCGCATTGGCAGAGGAAGTTCGACGCCGCCGCCGGCGCCGCCCCGGCGGACAAGGCCAAGGCCGCGTGGACCGCCTTTGCCGCCGATGCCAGCGGCTCGGGCCCGTTCAAGATGGCCCGCTTCGTCGCCCGCGAGCGGCTGGAGCTGGTGCCCAACAAGGCCTACTGGGACCCCAAGCGCACGCCCAAGGTCGACCGCGTGGTGCTGCTGCCCATGCCCGAGGCCAATGCCCGCACGGCGGCCATCATGAGCGGCCAGGTCGACTGGATCGAGGCGCCGTCGCCCGATGCGATGGGCGCCATCCAGGGCCGCGGCCACAAGGTCTACTTCAACCAGCAGCCGCATGTCTGGCCCTGGCAACTGAGCTTCGCCGAGGGCTCGCCCTGGCTGGACAAGCGCGTGCGCCAGGCCGCCAACCTGTGCGTGGACCGCACCGGCCTGCTCAAGCTGCTGGGCGGCATGATGGGCATTCCCAAGGGCACCGTGCCGCCGGGCCACCCGTGGTGGGGCAACCCGAAGTTCGACATCAAGTACGACCCCGAAGCCGGCAAGAAGCTGATGGCCGAGGCCGGCCACAGCACGGCCAAGCCGCTGAAGGTGAAGGTGCAGATCAGCGCCAGCGGCTCGGGCCAGATGCAGCCGCTGCCGATGAACGAGTTCGTGCAGCAGAGCCTGAAGCAGTGCGGCTTCGACGTGCAGTTCGACGTCATCGAGTGGAACACCCTGTTCACCAACTGGCGCAAGGGCGCGAAGGACCCGTCGGCCAACGGCGCCAATGCGATCAACGTCAGCTACGCGGCGATGGACCCGTTCTTCGGCCTGGTGCGCTTCACCAGCACCAAGACCTTCCCGCCCACGTCCAACAACTGGGGCTACTTCGGCAATGCCGAGTTCGACAAGCTGATCGCCGACGCCCGCACCAGCTTCGACGACAAGCAGCGCGACGCCGCCCTGGCCAAGCTGCATGCCCGCATCGTCGAGGAGGCGCCCTTCGTCTGGATCGCCCATGACGTGGGCCCGCGCGCCATCGCCGCCAAGGTCAAGGGCGTGGTGCAGCCGCGCAGCTGGTTCATCGACCTGGCGCCGGTGACGGTGGACTGACCAGCACGGCACCGCACGCGCCGATGCTTGCCTACCTGCTGCGCCGCATCGGCTACGCCCTGCCCATCATGGCGGGCGTGGCCCTGGTGTGCTTCGCGCTCGTGCACCTGGCGCCGGGCGATCCGCTGGTGTCGATCCTGCCGCCCGATGCCTCGGCCGAGCTGGCCAACCAGATGCGCACGCTCTACGGCTTCGACCGCAGCTACCCGGAGCAGTTCGTCAGCTGGGTGTGGCGTGCGCTGCACGGCGACCTGGGCACCAGCATCGCCAGCGGCCGGCCGGTCACCACCGAGGTGCTGACCGCCGTCGGCAACACCCTGCGCCTGGCCGTGCTGGCCACGCTGATCGGCTTCATGCTGGGCAGCCTGTTCGGCTTCGTCGGCGGCTACTTCCAGCGCGCCTGGCCCGACCGGCTGGCGTCGCTGCTGGCGGTGCTGGGCGTGAGCGTGCCGCACTACTGGCTGGGCATGGTGATGGTGATCGTGTTCTCGGCCCTGCTGGGCTGGCTGCCGGCCACCGGCGGCGGGCCCGACGGCAGCGGCTGGGCCTGGGACTGGAACCACCTGCAGTACATGCTGCTGCCGGCGCTGACGATGAGCGTGATCCCGATGGGCATCATCGCCCGCACGGTGCGCGCTCTGGTGGCCGAGATCCTGGCGCAGGAATACATCATCGGCCTGCACGCCAAGGGACTGACGCACAGCGGCATCTTCGCCCACGTGGTGAAGAACGCCGCCCCCACCGCGCTGGCGGTGATGGGCCTGCAGCTGGGCTACCTGCTCGGCGGCTCGATCCTGATCGAGACCGTGTTCGCCTGGCCCGGCACCGGCTTCCTGCTGAATTCCGCCATCTTCCAGCGCGACCTGCCGCTGCTGCAGGGCACGATCCTGGTGCTGGCGATGTTCTTCGTGGTGCTGAACCTGCTGGTCGACGTGCTGCAGACCTTGCTCGACCCCCGCATTGCCCGGGCATGAAGCCATGAGCCCACCCCCTACGCGCTTCGCGCGCCCCCTCAAGGGGGCAACGCCGGTGGCCCGGCAAAGCCGGTTCCACGGCGTTCGCTTGGTTGGCGCATGACCCCATGAACAGCATCACCATCGAATCACCTTCCAAGGTACCCGCAGAAGCCCAGCGCTCGCCCGGCTACTGGGCCAATGTGCTGTCGCGCCTGCGGGCCGACAAGGTCGCCGTCGGCGCCGGCATCGTCGTGCTGCTGCTGCTGGGCCTGGCCCTGTTCGGCCCCTGGATCGCGCCGGCCGATCCGTACCAGTCGTCGATGCTCAGCCGGCTCAAGCCCATCGGCACCGACGGCTATCCGCTGGGCACCGACGAGCTCGGCCGCGACATGCTCAGCCGGCTGATCGTCGGCGCGCGGCTGAGCCTGTTCATGGGCCTGACGCCGGTGCTGTGCGCCTTCGTCATCGGCTCGGCCATCGGCATCCTGGCGGGCTATGCGGGCGGCTGGGTCAACACCGCCATCATGCGCACCATCGACGTCTTCTACGCCTTCCCGTCGGTGCTGCTGGCGATCGCGCTCTCGGGCGCGCTGGGCGCGGGCATCTTCAACTCGCTGCTGTCGCTGACCATCGTCTTCGTGCCGCAGATCGCCCGCGTGGCCGAGGCCGTCACCGCCCAGGCCAAGGGCCGCGACTACGTGGAGGCCGCGCGTGCCTCGGGCGCCAATGCCTTCACCATCGTGCGCGTGCACGTGCTGGGCAATGTGCTGGGGCCCATCTTCGTCTACGCCACCAGCCTGATCGCGGTGAGCCTGATCCTGGCCTCGGGCCTGAGCTTCCTGGGCCTGGGCGTGAAGCCGCCCGAGCCCGAGTGGGGCCTGATGCTGAACACGCTGCGCACGGCGATCTATGTGCAGCCCTGGGTCGCGGCCCTGCCCGGCGCGATGATCTTCATCACCTCGATCGCCTTCAACCTGCTGTCGGACGGGCTGCGCAGCGCGATGGACAACAAGGCATGAGTGACATCGACGACCGCGGTGGCCCCGCACAACCGCTGCTGACGATCCGCGGCCTGACCAAGCACTTCGCGCTCAAAGGCGGCCTGTTCGGCCAGGGCGCCGGCACGGTGCGCGCGGTCGACGGCGTCGACTTCAGCGTGATGAAGGGCGAGACGCTGGGCGTGGTGGGTGAATCGGGCTGCGGCAAGAGCACCACGGCGCGCCTGCTGATGCAGCTGATCACGCCCAGCGCCGGCGAGGTGGTCTTCGACGGCCGCACGGTGGGTGGGCGCGAGCTCAGCCTGAAGGACTTCCACCGCCAGGTGCAGATGGTCTTCCAGGACAGCTACGCCAGCCTCAACCCGCGGCTGACGATCGAGGACTCGATCGCCTTCGGTCCGATGGTGCACGGCGTGCCGCGCCGCGAGGCCCTGGGCCGCGCCCATGACCTGCTGGCCCGCGTGGGCCTGGCGCCGGCGCGCTTTGCCGGCCGCTATCCGCACGAGCTGTCGGGCGGCCAGCGCCAGCGCATCAACATCGCCCGCGCCCTGGCCCTGCAGCCGCGGCTGGTGATCCTGGACGAGGCGGTGTCGGCGCTGGACAAGAGCGTCGAGGCCCAGGTGCTGAACCTGCTGATGGACCTGAAGGCCGAGTTCGGCCTGACCTATGTCTTCATCAGCCACGACCTGCAGGTGGTGCGCTACCTCAGCGACCGGGTGATGGTGATGTACCTCGGCCAGGTGGCCGAGCTGGGCCCGGCCGAGGCGCTGTTCACCGATCCGCTGCACCCCTACACCAAGGCGCTGCTCAGTTCGATGCCCGCCATCGACCCTGACCACCGCACCGAGCAGGCGCCGCTGGCCGGTGACCCGCCCAATCCGATCAACCCGCCCCCGGGCTGCCGCTTCCACCCGCGCTGCGCGCTGGCCGCGCCGGTGTGCAGCCAGCGCGCGCCGCAGCCGGTGCCGGCGCGCACGCTGCACGCCGCCGCCTGCCTGGTGCACGAGCCCGGCAGCGGCCACCCGATGGCCGCTCCGCAGTCCCGCGCTGCCTGATCGACGCCATGGCCGACGTTTCCCCTTCCCCGCCGATGGTCGAGATCGCCGACCTGCACGTCACCTTCACCGGCGGCCGCAAGACGGTGCAGGCCGTCAACGGTGTCAGCCTGGCCGTGCAGCGCGGCGAGGTGGTCGCGCTGATCGGCGAATCCGGTTCGGGCAAGAGCGTGACCCTGCGCACCCTGCTGCGGCTGCACAACGAGCGCCGCACCACCCTGCGCGGCGCGGTGCGCGTGGCCGGGCAGGACGTGCTGGCGATGAGTCCGCGCACCTTGGCCGACTACCGCGGCAAGGTCACGTCGATGATCTTCCAGGAGCCGCTGCTGGCACTGGACCCGGTCTACACCGTGGGCGCGCAGATCGTCGAGGCCATCCGCCGGCATGAACCGGTCGGCCAGGCCGAGGCCCACCAGCGGGCGCTGGCGCTGTTCGAGCGGGTGCGCATCCCCAGCCCCGAGCGGCGGCTGGCCGCCTATCCGCACGAGATGAGCGGCGGCATGCGCCAGCGGGCGATGATCGCCCTGGCCCTGGCCTGCCGGCCGCAGGTGCTGCTGGCCGACGAGCCGACCACCGCGCTCGATGCCACGGTGCAGATCCAGGTGCTGCTGCTGCTGCGCGAACTGCAGCGCGAGCTGGGCCTGTCGGTGATCTTCGTCACCCACGACATCGGCGCCGCGGTGGAGGTGGCCGACCGCATCGCGGTGATGTACGCCGGGCGCATCGTCGAGGAAGGCACGGCACGCCAGCTGATCCGCGCGCCCCGCCACCCCTACACCCGGGCGCTGCTGCAAAGCCGCGCCCATGGAGCGATGGACAAGGGCGGCCGCCTGGCCACCATCGGCGGCAGCCCGCCCGACCTGGCCAACCTGCCGCCCGGCTGCGCCTTTGCCGAACGCTGCCCGATGGCGCAGGATGCCTGCCGCAGCACCCAGCCCGAGGCGGTGGTGCTGGCCCCCGGGCACATCGCCCGCTGTTTGCGCACAGACGCCACTGCGGCGCTCGCATCGCCGGTCTGAGCACCTTGCCGCCCGGCGCGGCACTCCCAACAACGACCTGGAGACTGCATGCCCCTGCACGACCCCGCCCACGCCTTCGTTCCCTACCCCGACGTGCCGGTGCCGCACGCGTCCACCGGCCCGCTCAGCGGCCTGCGCTTCGGCGTGAAGGACCTGTTCGACGTCGCCGGCTACCCCACCGGCGGCGGCAGCCCGTTCGTGCTGGCAATGTCGGGCATCAAGACGACGACGGCGCCCACGGTGCAGCGCCTGCTGGACGCTGGCGCGGCCATCGCCGGCAAGACGGTGACCGACGAGTTCGCGTTCTCGATGAACGGCAACAACGCCCACTTCGGCGCGCCGGTCAACGGTGCCGCACCGGAGCGCATCAGCGGCGGCTCGTCCTCGGGCTCGGCCTCGGCCGTCAGCAGCGGCCTGTGCGACTTCGCGCTGGGCACCGACACCGGCGGCAGCGTGCGGGCGCCGGCCAACCACTGCGGCCTCTACGGCCTGCGGCCCACGCATGGCCGCATCAGCCTGTCAGGCGTGATGGACCTGGCGCCCAGCCTGGACACCTGCGGCTTCTTCGCCCGCGACAGCCACACCTTCGCCCGCGTCGCTGCCGTGCTGATGGACGCCGACCCTGGCACCCTGACTGCCCTGCCCGCGCAGCCGCGCCTGCTGTGGCCCACCGAGGTGTGGGACCTGCTGGCGCCCGAGGTGGCCGCCGACCTGAAGCCGGTGGCCGAGCAGGTGATGGCGGTGCTGGGCACGGCGGCACCGGTGGCGGTGGTGCGCGACAGCTTCGAGGCGATGTACTGGCACTTCCGCCACATCCAGGGCCGCGAGAGCTGGATGACCGACGGCCCGTTGATCAGCCGCTTCGCGCCGCCGCTGGGCCCGGGCGTGGCCGAGCGCTTTGCCTGGTCGAGCCGGGTGACGGACGCGCAATTCGCCGCCGGCAGCGTCTTCCGTGCCGCCTTCCGGCAGCAGCTCGACGAGGTGCTGGGCAGCGACGGCGTGCTGCTGATGCCGACCATGCCGGACGTGGCGCCGCTGCGTGCCGCGCCCGACGGCGCGCTGGAGGACTACCGCAACAGCGCGATCCGCATGCTGTGCATCGCCGGCCTGGCCGGCACGCCGCAGGTCAGCCTGCCGCTGCTGACGCGCCAGGGCGCGCCCATGGGCCTGTCGCTGCTGGGACCGCGCGGCAGCGACCTGGGCCTGGTCGCCCTGGCCCGGCGGCTCACCACCACCGGCCTGGGCGTCTGAAACACGCGCGGTCACCAAGCGAGCCCCGTGGAACCGGCTTCGCCGGGCCACTGGGGCTGCCCCCCTGGGGGGGAGCGCCGCAGGCGCTTCGGGGAGGTCAGTGCAACACCAGCAGGGGCAGCTTCGAGCGCGAGAGCACGTTCTTGGTGTGCGAGCCGAACACCAGCTCGCCCAGCGCGCCACGGCCGTGGGTCATCATCACGATCATGTCGCAGCCCGACTGCTCGGCCTGGTCGATGATGGCGCGGTCCACGCCGTCGGTGCGGGCGTGCAGGCCGGTGAAGGCCACGCCGGCTTCGGCGGCCTTGACCTCGAAGTGCGACAGCACCTTGTGCGCATGGGTGTCGGTGCGCTCGATGTGCTTCTCGGTCTGCCTGGCGTAGTTCTTCAGCTCGGTGCCCACGGTGGGCAGCGGCGGATCGGGTTCGACGACGAAGCCGGTGATCGCCGCACCCAGCTGCTTGGCCAGCGCGATGCTCTCGATCATCGCCCGCTCGCTGAGCGGGCTGCCATCGACGGGGACGAAGAGGTTGCGGTACATCGCAGGGTCCTTGGAGTGGTGATGCAGCCACTCTAGGCCGCTGCCGACGCGGCCCGGTTGACGGCCATCAAGCTGTCCGGGTCATGCGATTGATCCTGCTCAAGCCCCGGCGACAGGCTGGCGTCAGCGCCGCTGCAGGCCGGGTGGCTGGCTGCCGGCGTCGTCCCAGGCCGGGCCGTCGAACCAGGCATCGCCGCCCAGGGCCGCACGCAGCATCGGCAGCGCGTCCAGCCCGAAGAACTGCCGGCCGCGGCACACCAGCGTGGGCACGCCGAAGATGCCCTGGGCGACCGCCGCCTCGGTGCGGGCGCGCAGTTCGGCCTTCACGTCGTCGCCCGCCGGGTCACGCTGCGGCGCCACCGCCGCCTGCAGCGCCGCCAGTGCGGCCGGCTCGTTCGGGTCGGCGCCATCGCGGCACCACACATGGCGGAACAGCAGCTCCACCGTGCGCCGGTTGGGCGTGCCGCCGGCCGGCGCCGCAGCCAGCGCCAGGCGCTGCAGGGCCAGCGGGTTGAATGGATGCGGCCTGGGCAGCTGCAGCGGCGTGCCTTGCTGCTGCGCCAGCCACAGCGCCTGGCGGTAGGTCCAGGCACGCTTGGGCGCGATCTCGGCCGGGCCCTTCTGGCCCCAGTGCGCCAGCACGCCGCCCAGCAGCAGCGGCTGGTAGTTCACGGCGATGCTGTGGCCCTCCAGCGCCTGCGGCAGGCGCTCGAAGGCCAGCCAGGCATAGGGCGACAGGCTGTCGAACCAGAAGTCGATGGTGGTCATGGCGTGGCGGGCGGGTTGGTGGGCGGGTTGGCGGGCGCCGCCGTGGCCGGATGACGCTGCGCCCAGGCGACGCGCCGCGCCGGCAGATGGCGCAGCACGGCCAGCCGGGCCAGGTCGTCCAGGCTGCCCCAGGCGGCAATCTCGTCGAGCGTGCGCAGGCAGCCCTCGCACCAGCCGGTGGCGCTGTCCATGCGGCAGATGCTGACGCAGGGGCTGGCCACGCCACCGCTGCGTGGTGGCGGGCGTGCCATCAGGCGGCCTCCACCACGTCGGCCGCCGGCGCGCCGGTCAGCTGCAGCAGCGCATCCGGGCTGGCGCGGAACACCCCGTTCGGATGGCCGGCCGCCGCCCACACCGCATCGAAGCGGAACAGCTCGCGGTCGACCAGCACCACCGGCGCCTGGGCGTGGGCCACGGGCGCCACGCCGCCGATCGAGAAGCCCGTCTGCTGCTTGACGAAGGCGGCATCGGCCCGGCCCACGGCGCCGACCTGGGCCGCGACCTTGGCCACGTCCACCCGCCTGTCACCGGAGGTGACCACCAGCACCGCGGCACCGTCGGCCTGGCGGCGGAAGATCACGCTCTTGGCGATCTGGCCCTCCTGCACGCCGAGGGCGGCGGCGGCTTCGGCGCAGGTGCGCGCCGGCACGTCCAGCCATTGCGGCGCATGCGGATGGCCGCGCTCGGCCAGGGCCGCGGCAACGCGGCGGAAGCCTTCCGGCCGGCCGGCCTGATCAGGCTGCGCACTCATGCGAAGACCGCGCCCTTCTTGGTCAGCAGCGACCGGCCCACGCGCGAGACCGGCGGCCTGCCCAGCACGCCACTGATGAAGCCGCCGGCGTCGACCAGGGCGTCCAGGTCGATGCCGGTGTGAATGCCCATGCCCTGCAGCATGAAGACCACGTCCTCGGTGGCGACGTTGCCGGTGGCGCCCTTGGCGTAGGGGCAGCCACCCAGGCCGGCCACGCTGGTGTCGAAGGTGTGGATGCCCAGTTCCAGGCAGGCATAGATGTTGGACAGCGCCTGGCCGTAGGTGTCGTGGAAGTGGCCGCTGACCTCGTCGAGCGGGTAGTGCTTCAGCGCCCGCTCCATCACCGCCTGCACCCGGCGCGGCGTGCCCACGCCGATGGTGTCGGCCACGCCGCAGTGGTGCACGCCGATCTGCTTGAACAGCTTGACCAGGTGCTCCACCTCGTCGGGCGTGACCTCGCCCTGGTAGGGGCAGCCCAGGGCGCAGCTGATGGCCGAGCGCACCTTCAGCCCCGCCTCGCGCGCCGCGGCCACCACCGGCGCGAAGCGCTCGATGCTTTCCTCGATGCTGCAGTTGATGTTCCTGCGGCTGAAGGCCTGGCTGGCGGCGCCGAACACCACCACCTCGTCGGGTCGCGTCGCATCGCCACCGGCCAGCGCGGCCTGCAGGCCCAGCATGTTGGGCACCAGCACGCTGTAGCGCACACCGGCGCGGCGTCGAATGCCGGCCATCACCTGGGCGTTGTCGGCCATCTGCGGCACCCACTTGGGGCTGACGTAGCTGGTGACTTCGATCTCCCGCAGCCCGGCATCCTGCAGGCGCTGCACCAGCGCGGTCTTGGTGGCCGTGTCCACCGGCTGCTTCTCGTTCTGCAGGCCGTCGCGCGGCCCCACTTCCACCAGCGTCACGTGGTCAGGGATCATGGTCTTCCTTCGGCTTGTCGTGATTATCGTGTGGGGAGTTCTTGTGCATTCCATCGGCAGGGGATGACAAGCCGGGTGTGACGCGCAAAATCGTCCGACGCTGCCGGGCATGGGGTCCGGCAGCGCCCCCAGGAAAGGACGACGTGGGCACCACACTGAGCCGATTGCAGCTCGCCCAGCGCATTCACAAGCTGCTGGTCAAGGAGATCGAGCATGCCATCGAGGTGGAGCGGCTGCTGGCCGATCCACGCTATGCCCGCGACGTGCTGCTGGTCTGCGAGGCCGTGCCCGGCGGCGAGCTGGGCGCCCTGGCCGCGCTGTTCCGCGAGGCCTCTGCCGGCCAGCCCGGCGTGCCGGGCCATGCCGCCCAGGCCAACGACTGGGGCCGCGACACCTCGGGCTTCGGCATGACACAACCGCCGTCGCTGGCCGGGCCGATGCCGCGCACCGCCAGCCTGCACCAGGCCAGCCGCCGCGCCGGCGACAGCGAGCCCGCACCGCTGGCGCCCGCACGCCCCAGCTGGCTGCCGCGCTGGCGCAGCCCGAAGTAGCCGGGCCACCACCACCTCAGGCCGGGGCCAGCTTCAGCAGTTCACCGCCCTCGGCCACCTGGTCACCCACCGCATACAGCAGCTCGGCCACCACGCCGTCGCGCGGGGCGTGCAGCGTGTGCTCCATCTTCATCGCCTCCATCACCGCCAGCGCCTGGCCCTTGGCCACGCTGTCACCCACCTTGGCGAGGAAGCTGATCACCTTGCCCGGCATCGGCGCGGTCAGCTGGCCGCCCTCGGCCGCGCCCTCGCCGGCATGGGCGATGGCGTCGATCTGCTGCAGCACGGCGCTGTGCTCGGGCGCGAACACCGCCACCCGCTCGCCGTGCACGTAGACGGCCAGGGGCAGGCGGCGCTCACCCAGCGTCACGTCATGCCGGCCATCGCCGAGCGCACGGGCGCGCAACGGCCAGCGGGCGTCGCCGATCTGCAATTCCAGCGCCGTGTCGGCTGCCGCGCTGTGCGGCCGGGCCAGCGCCACCGCATGCAGGGCGCCAGCATGCTGGATGTCGAAGTGCCGCCGAGCGCCGCCGTGCAGGCGCCAGCCGTCACGCCGGCTCCAGGGGTCGGCACTGGCGTCGGCCGCCTGCACCTGGGCCTCGTCGGCCAGCACATGGGCCACCACGCCGGCGGCGGCAATCTCCAGCGGCAGCGGCGGCTGCTTGAGCAGCACGGCGGCCTCACGCTCGATCAGCGCGGTGTCCAGGTCGGCGGTGGCGAAGCTCCGGCTGGCGACCACCCGGCGCAGGAAGGCCACGTTGGTGTGCAAGCCCACGATGTGGGTGGCCGCCAGCGCCGCCTCCAGCCGGGCCAGCGCCTGGGCGCGGGTGTCGCCGTGCACGATCAGCTTGGCGATCATCGAGTCGTAGAACGGCGTGATCGCGTCGCCCTCGCCGACGCCCGCGTCCACACGCACCGGGTTGGCGGATGACGTCCGTTCGAAGCGCACATGCGGCGGCCAGCGCAGCACGTCCATCGTGCCGGTGGCCGGCAGGAAGCCGGCGTCCGGGTTCTCGGCGCAGATGCGCGCCTCGATCGCGTGGCCGGTGATGCGGAGTTCATCCTGCTTCAGCGGCAGCGGCTGGCCGGCGGCCACGCGCAGCTGCCATTCGACGAGGTCCAGCCCGGTGATCGCCTCGGTCACCGGGTGCTCGACCTGCAGCCGCGTGTTCATTTCCATGAAGTAGAAGCGCAGGTCGCCGTCGTCCACTTCCTCGGCGATGAACTCCACCGTGCCGGCGCCCACGTAGCCCACGGCCTGGGCCGCGGCCACGGCGGCGGCGCCCATCTCGGCGCGGCGCGCCTCGCTCATGCCGGGCGCGGGCGCTTCCTCCAGCACCTTCTGGTGGCGGCGCTGCACCGAGCAGTCGCGCTCGAACAGGTGGATCACCTGGCCCTGGCTGTCGCCGAAGACCTGGATCTCGATGTGCCGCGGCCGCAGCACATAACGCTCGACCAGCACATGCTCGCTGTCGAAGCTGTTCTTCGCCTCGCGCTGGCACGACGCCAGGGCGGCGGCAAAGTCCTCGGCCTTGTCGACCCGGCGCATGCCCTTGCCGCCGCCGCCCGCGCTGGCCTTGATCAGCACCGGGTAGCCGATGCGGTCGGCCTCGCGGGCCAGCAGGGCGGGGTCGTTGTCGTCGCCGTGGTAGCCGGGCACCAGGGGCACCTTGGCCTTCTCCATCAGCGCCTTGGCGGCCGACTTGCTGCCCATGGCCGCGATGGCGCTGGCCGGCGGGCCGATGAAGGCGATGCCGGCCGCGGCGCAGGCGTCGGCGAATTCGGCGTTCTCGGACAGGAAGCCGTAGCCCGGGTGCACGGCATGGGCGCCCGTGGCCTTGGCCGCCTCCAGGATGCGGTCGGCGCGCAGGTAGCTGTCGCGTGGCGACGCACCGCCGATGGCCACCGCTTCGTCGCAGGCCAGCACGTGGCGGGCATTGGCGTCGGCCGCCGAGTAGACCGCCACGGTGCGGATGCCCAGGCGGCGGCAGGTGGCGGCCACGCGGCAGGCGATCTCGCCCCGGTTGGCGATCAGGATCTTCTTGAACATGGATGTCTCCGCATCAAACGGGCGCGGTCTCGCCGCCCAGCCGGCGGCGCAGCCCGCGCACCAGCGATCTCAGGAACTTGAACAGCACGACGGTCAACACCAGGCCGACGACGACGAACAACGCCAGCGCCAGGCCGAACCACAGCGGCTGCTGCACCGCCAGCCACAGCATCGCCGGCACCAGGGCGTCGCCGGCCAGCGACAGCGCGATGTTGGAGAACGGCTCGGGCGAGGTGTTGACCGCTGCCCGCGTGGTGGCCTTGGCGACATGGCTGGTGGCCGCCAGCGTGCCGCCGAGCAGCGCGGCCACCGTCGCCCAGCTGGCCTGGTCGCCGCCGAAGACCGCGCCGGCCAGCGCCGCACCGGCGGGGATGCGCAGCAGCGTGTGCAGGCCGTCCCACAGCGAATCCAGCCCCGGCACCTTGTCGGCGACGAACTCCACCAGCAGCATCAGGCCGGCGGCGCCCAGCACCAGGGGCTGCTGCAGCACCTGCAGTCCTGCGGGCAGCGCCACCCAGCCCAGCGCACCTGCCAGGCCGGTGAGAAAGACCACCGCATACAGCCGCAGCCCGCTGGCCCAGCCCAGCGCCGCGGCCAGGGCGAGCAGGTGGGTGGTGTCGAGGGTGGCGACGGACATGGCTCAGGCCACGGCTGGCGGGCACACGGGCGGAACGGCGATCACATGCGAAACACACCAAACCGCGTCTCCGGAATCGGTGCATTCAGGCTGGCGCTCAAGCCCAGGGCCAGCACGCGGCGGGTGTCGGCGGGGTCGATCACGCCGTCGTCCCACAGGCGGGCGCTGGCGTAGTACGGATGGCCCTGTTCCTCGTACTGCTTGAGGATGGGCGCCTTGAAGGCGGCCTCCTCGTCGGCGCTCCACTGCCCGCCGCGGCCCTCGATGCCGTCGCGCTTGACGGTGGCCAGCACGCTGGCGGCCTGCTCGCCGCCCATCACGCTGATGCGTGCGTTCGGCCACATCCACAGGAAGCGCGGGCTGTAGGCGCGACCGCACATGCCGTAGTTGCCGGCGCCGAAGCTGCCACCGATGATCACCGTGAACTTGGGCACCGCGGCGCAGGCCACGGCCGTCACCATCTTGGCGCCGGCGCGGGCGATGCCCTCGTTCTCGTACTTGCGCCCGACCATGAAGCCGGTGATGTTCTGCAGGAACACCAGCGGGATCCTGCGCTGGCAGCACAACTCGATGAAGTGCGCGCCCTTGTTGGCGCTCTCGGCGAACAGGATGCCGTTGTTGGCGACGATGCCCACCGGCATGCCCTCGATGTGGGCGAAGCCGCAGACCAGCGTGCTGCCGTAACGCGCCTTGAACTCGTCGAAGTCGCTGGCATCGACGATGCGGGCGATGACCTCGCGCACGTCGAAGGGCTTGCGGGTGTCGGTGGGGATCACGCCGTGCAACTCGCCGGCCGCGTACTTCGGCGGCTGGGGTGCCTGCAGCACCAGCGGCTGCGGCTTGCGCCGGTTCAGCTTGCCCACCGCCTGGCGGGCCAGCGCCAGCGCATGCAGGTCGTTCTCGGCCAGGTGGTCGGCCACGCCCGACAGCCGGGTGTGCACGTCGCCACCGCCCAGGTCCTCGGCGCTGACCACCTCGCCGGTGGCGGCCTTCACCAGCGGCGGCCCGCCCAGGAAGATCGTGCCCTGGTTGCGCACGATGATGGTCTCGTCGCTCATGGCCGGCACATAGGCGCCGCCGGCCGTGCAACTGCCCATCACCACCGCGATCTGCGGAATGCCCTGGCCGCTCATGTTGGCCTGGTTGTAGAAGATGCGGCCGAAGTGCTCGCGGTCGGGAAAGACCTCGTCCTGGTTCGGCAGGTTGGCGCCGCCACTGTCGACCAGGTAGATGCAGGGCAGGTGGTTCTGCGCCGCGATCTCCTGCGCCCGCAGGTGCTTCTTGACCGTCAGCGGGTAGTAGGTGCCGCCCTTGACGGTGGCGTCGTTGCAGACGATCAGGCACTCGATGCCGGCGACGCGGCCGATGCCGGCGATCATGCCGGCGCAGGGCGCCGCATCCACCTGCTTGCCAGCGCGGTCGGTCTCGCCGTACATGCCCAGCGCCGCCAGCGGCGCGATCTCCAGAAAGGGCGTGTCGGGGTCGAGCAGGCGCTCCACCCGCTCGCGCGGCAGCAGCTTGCCGCGCGCCAGGTGCTTGGCCCGCGCATCGGCGCCGCCACCCTCGGCGATCTTGGCCAGCCTGGCGTTCAGGTCGTCGACCACGGCCTGCATGGCCGCGGCATTGGCGCGGAAGGCGTCGGAACGGGGGTTGAGCTTGCTCTGCAACTGGGCCATGCGGTCTCCGCCAGGTTCTCGGTGTCGGGGAAAGGTCGCCGCCAGCTTAAACCGGGCTCTGCCGGGCGCTGTCGCGGGCGTGCCGCCGGGCGTCGACAGGCAGCAGCGCGGATTATCAATTGACGTTTACGTCAACGTCAATTGAGGACTGCGATGTGCGCCCTGTCGCGCCGATGCGTCAGCCCGCAGGCTGTCTGTTGCGGTGCATCAATGCCGACACGCTCTCAGGGCAAACCCGGGCCCGGACTTGATCCCGGCCAACCGCGGCGCCGGCCCCGCGCCTTGCAATGGCGGTCAAGGACGCCCGGTGTGTGTGGCGTCCCGCCCCTTCAAACCAAGGAGAAGACCATGCGCAAGACTGCCCTGCTCGCCATCGCCGCCGCCACCCTGGCCGCCGCCCTGCCCGCTGCAGCGCAAGACACCGGCAACTGGATCGTTCGCGCCCGTGCGGTGCATCTCGATTCGGCCAACAAGGACGGCACGAACGTGCCCGGCGTCGGCAACCTCGACCTGTCGATCAACAACAAGTGGCTGCCCGAGGTGGACATCAGCTACTTCTTCAGCCCCAACCTGGCGGCCGAGCTGATCCTGACCTACCCGCAGAAGCAGACGGTGTACGTGGGCGCGCTCGGCGGCGCCAAGGCCGGCACCTTCAAGCACCTGCCGCCCACGTTGACGCTGCAGTACCACCTCACGGGCCTGGGCAGCTTCCGCCCTTACGTGGGCGCGGGCGTGAACTTCACCAACCTGTCGGGCGTGCACCTGGATGGCGCCAGCAATGCGCTGGGCGCCTCGGTCAACCTCAAGCGCAACAGCTACGGCCTGGCGCTGCAGGCCGGCGTGGACGTGCCCCTGGGCGGCGGCTGGCTGCTCAACGCCGACGTGAAGAAGGTGCAGATCGGCACCAAGGTGCTGGCCAACGATGCCAGCGTCGGCAAGTTCAAGGTCGACCCGCTGCTGTTCGGCATCGGCATCGGCAAGCGGTTCTGATTCCCCGGCGGCGCCACAAGCGCCGCCTTGCACCGAAGCCGGCCCTCAGGCCGGCTTCTGCCATTGCACGCCGTCCTCGGTGAGGATGGCGTCCAGCGGCACGTCGTGCGGCTCGGGTTCCAGCCATGGCACGAAGCCGTGCGCATAGCCCACACCCACGGTGAACGGCCGCGGCTGCAGTGCCGCCAGCGTGCGGTCGTAGAAGCCGCCGCCGTAGCCCAGGCGGTAGCCGCCGGGGCCGAAGCCCACGCAGGGCACCAACAGCATCTCGGGCTCGAACTGCTGGGTGTCCTTGGGCTTGGGGATGCCGTAGGCGTCCTCCTCCATCGGGCAGCCCGGGTACCAGACGTGAAAGCGCAGCTGCTTGGTGTCGCGGTCGATCACCGGCAGGCCGATGTTGCGGAA
>Ga0116180_1001701_pt1 | contig 18234 bp, 16 predicted proteins | sample AD_UKC073_MetaG_FD_89804 | JGI IMG/M metagenome (GOLD analysis project Ga0116180, IMG submission 89804) | Active sludge microbial communities of municipal wastewater-treating anaerobic digesters from USA - AD_UKC073_MetaG | ecosystem: Engineered > Bioreactor > Anaerobic > Digestate | place: USA...
AGCTGCTCGCGGATGTAGGGCACCTGCGCCGCCGCCTCGGGCGTGTTGACGGTGATGCGCACCAGCTCGCTGCCGGCCAGCGCGAGTTCCTTCACCTGGATGGCGGTGCCGATGGCGTCCACCGTGTCGGTGTTGGTCATCGACTGCACGCGCACCGGCGCGTCGCCGCCCACGGTGACCACGCGCTGGCCCCAGGCCACGCGCGCCTGGCGGGTGCGACGCGGCGCGGGTTGCGCCACCTCGATCGGCGTGAGAACTCGGTCGTCCATGCTCATCGGACCTCGAAGCGCGACACCGGGGTCTTGCTGATGGAACGGTGGTCGAACGGCTCGCCGCGCACGCGCACCTCCACAGCGTCCTTGCGGCCGATGGTGACCGACAGCGGCAGCTCGCCGCTCACGCCCACGCTGTCGCCCGCCTGCAGCGCGCGGTTGATCAAACCCTTGCCGGTGGCGTCGCGCACCGTGACCCAGGTTTCGGCCTTGGCGTTGAAGTGCAGCAGGTCGGTGCTGACCGCCATCACCGGCGCCGACGCGGCGGGCACCGCCGCAGGGGCCTGTTCAGCCACGGCCGCGCTGGCGGACAGCTCGACCGGCGCGGCCGGCTCGGCGGTGGCCGGCGCGGCGGGCGACACGCTCTCGCGCACCGCAGCGACGGTCACGGACTCTTCGCTGGCGGGCGCGGGCGCGCCCAGCTGAATCGGCAACGTCGGCAACAACCACAGCGCCACGGCGCCCAGCAACAGGGCGACGACGCCGATCACCAGCGGTCGGGACAGGCTGCCGGCCAGCACGGCCACCGGCCGGTCGCTGCTGCGGCGAAACGGTTCATTGATGGGCGGCGCGGGCTGGCGCCACCCCGGCGCCGACACCGGCATGCGCTCCAGCACCGGCGCCGGATCGGTGCCGAAGGCGCGGCAGATGGCCGAGGCCAGCGCACGCGCGAAGGTCACGTCCGGCAGCTGGTCGAGGCGGTCGTTTTCCAGCGCCTCCAGTTTCTGCGGCGACACCTTCATGGCGCTGGCCAGCAGCGCCGGGTCGACGCCGGCCGATTCGCGCAGCGCGCGCAACATCTGCCCGGCCGAGCGCTGCCGGGCGCCGGTGACCGGGGTCTCGTGCAGGCTGGCGGGCGCGGTGTGGGGTTCAGTCATCAAACGCTCCACGTTCGTAGGCCAGCAGCTCGCGCGACTGCGGGAAGCGCCGACGCAGCTGCGCCGCCAGCTGCTCCATGGCCTGGCGGTTGTTCAGGCGGCGCTCTACCCGGATGCCCAGCCACAGCGATTCGGCATTGGCCAGCTCGCTGTTGTTCAGGCGGCGGACATAGAGCTGGGCGCGCGGGTAATCGCCGCGCTGGTACAGCAGCTGCGACAGGTTGAAGGCGGTCACCGGGTTGCCGGCGTCGAGCTCGTAAGAGCGCATCAGCGCCGCCTCGGCCCGCGCCAGGTTGCCGGCACGCGCCTCGCACACGCCCTGCGCCATCAGTGTGCGTGCGCGTCCCGGGTAGGTCGGCACGGCCAGCGCGCGCTCGAACGACTGGTTGGCCGCGGCCAACTGGCCCTGCTGGCATTGCAGCCAGCCCAGGTTGTGCAGCGCGTCGCCATCGCGCGGGTTAAGGGTGATGGCGCGCTGGAAGTGCGACTGCGCCAGCGTCGCGTCGCCCAGCGCCATGTAGATCAAGCCGCCCAGGTTGTAGGCCTCGCCGAAGCCCGGGTCGATCTGCAGGGCCTTCTTCTGCTCGTCCAGCGCCACGGTGTGCTGGCCGTTCTCGTAGTAGCCGGTGGCCAGCGCCAGCCGCGTGCGGGCGCGGCGGCGGGCGTCGGTCTCGTCGGAGGCCGTCAGCAATTCCTGCGGGCTGTCGCCCAGCCCGGGCTGGGCGGCGCAACCGGCCAGCCACGCCGTCAAGCCGAGGCCGCCGAGTGCCAGCAGCCGCCTGCGCGACGGTCCGGCCGAATGTGGGGAGGGGAACGTCATGGAACCATCTTTCTGGCTGCCTTGGCGGCGCCCGGGGCGGGCACCTGGTGCAGCACCACCGCGCGCTGACGGGCAATGCGCGTACCGACGCGGGTGCGGTCCTGCACGTCGCCGGCCAGCTGGCCGCAGGCGGCGTCGATGTCGTCGCCGCGCGTCTTGCGGATGGTGGTGACGATGCCGGCATCGTTCAGCAGCTTGCCGAAGGCCTGCACGCGCGCCATGGGCGAGCGCGTCAGCCCGGACTGCGGAAACGGGTTGAAGGGAATCAGGTTGAACTTGGCGCGCAGGCCGCTGGCGCCGTGCCGGCGCATCAGTTCGATCAGGGCCTGGGCGTGCTCGGCGGAGTCGTTGACGCCGTCGAGCATGCAGTATTCGAAGGTGATGAAGTCGCGCGGCGCGTGCGCCAGGTAGGCGGTGCAGGTGCGCAGCAGCTCATCGATCGGGTACTTTCGGTTGAGCGGCACCAGGTGCTCGCGCAGCGCGTCGGTGGGCGCGTGCAGCGACACCGCCAGCGCCACCGGGCAGTCGCGCGCCAACCGCTCGATCATGGGCACCACGCCCGAGGTGGACACCGTCACGCGGCGGCGCGACAGGCCGTAGCCGTGGTCATCCAGCATGGTGCGCAGCGCCGGCAGCAGGCGGTCGTAGTTCTGCAGCGGCTCGCCCATGCCCATCATCACCACGTTGGAGATGACGCGCTGGTCGGTCTTCAGGTGGCGACGCAGGAAATGCTCGGCAAACCACAGCTGGCCGACGATCTCGGCCGTGCTCAGATTGCGCGAAAAACCCTGGTGGCCGGTGGAGCAGAAGCGACAGGCCACGGCGCAGCCGGCCTGCGACGACACGCACAGCGTGCCGCGATCGTCCTCGGGAATGTAGACCGCCTCGACCGCATTGCCGCCGCCGACGTCGAACAGCCACTTGATGGTGCCGTCCTTCGACTCGTGCTGGCTGATGACGGCCGGTGCCGCCACCAGGGCGCGGCCCTGCAGCTTGCCCTGCAGCGACTTGGCCAGATCGCTCATCTGGCCGAAGTCGGCCACGCCGCGCTGATGGATCCAGCGAAACAGCTGGGCGGCGCGAAAACGCTTTTCGCCCAGCGTGTCGCACCAGGCGGCCAGGCCTTCGAGGTCGAAGTCGAGCAGGTTGACGGGCGTGGTCATGCGCTGCGCGGGCCGCCTTGCGCCGGCTCAGCGGCTGTAGATCGCCAGGCCGGGGAAGAAGAACGCCACTTCGACGGCGGCCGTCTCGGGGGCGTCGGAGCCGTGCACGGCGTTGGCGTCGATCGAGTCGGCGAAGTCGGCGCGGATGGTGCCCTTGTCGGCCTTCTTCGGGTCGGTGGCGCCCATCAGGTCGCGGTTCTTGGCGATGGCGCCCTCGCCCTCCAGCGCCTGGATCATCACCGGGCCGGAGATCATGAAGTCCACCAGGTCCTTGAAGAAGGGGCGCTCCTTGTGCACGGCGTAGAACTGCTCGGCCTCGCGGCGCGACAGGTGCTGCATGCGGGCGGCAACGACTTTCAGGCCGGCGGCCTCGAAACGGGCGTAGATCTGACCGATGACGTTCTTGGCGACGGCGTCGGGCTTGATGATGGACAGGGTGCGTTCGATAGCCATGAGTGTTGATCCTGAGATTTATTTAAAACGACTGCTGCCTCAGCGGGCAAAGCTCTTGATTTTAACCTTCGCGCCCTGGTCGCGCGCGCCAGCGTGGATTGGTGTGTCAACCGCGCCGACCGCCGCCGCCGGGGCCACGCCGCTTGCCTGCGCCGCCCTGCCCGCCCGCACCGCCACCCGCACCCTGGCGACGGGCGCGCTGGCGCTGGAAACTGTCGGCGCCGATATAGCCGAACGAGGTCTTCAACGGGTCCGGCTGCGGGTCGCCGCCGTCCTGCCCGCCCGCACCGCCACGGCGACGCGGCGCGCCGGCGAAGGGGCGTGGCGCATCGCCCTGCGGGCGTGCGCCAGTGGCCATATTGGGGCGCGGGCTGCTGCCCTTGTCGCCCTGCGGGCGCGCGCCGCCGGCCATGTTGGGGCGCGGGCCGCTGCCCTTGCCGCGGTCGCTGCGGGCGCGGCGCGGCTGGTCCTGCGGCTGCGTGCGCGGCGGCGGCGCGCCGCGGATCGCGCGTTCGGGCGTGCCGGAGGCTTCGCCCAGCGCGCGGATGTCGCGCTCGCCCAGCTCCATCCACATGCCGCGCCGCAGGCCGCGCGGCAGCATCATGGCGCCGTAGCGGATGCGGATCAGCCGGCTGACGGCGTGGCCGACCGATTCGATCATGCGCCGCACCTCGCGGTTGCGGCCCTCGGAAATGGTGACGCGGTACCACTGGTTGGCGCCCTCGCCCTGCCCTTCCGCCTTGACCGAGCTGAACTGCGCCATGCCGTCGTCCAACGGCACGCCGTCCAGCAGCTGCTGTTTCTCGTCCTCGCTCAGCGCGCCCAGCACGCGAACGGCGTATTCGCGTTCCAGCCCGAAGCGCGGGTGCATCAGGCGGTTGGCCAGTTCACCCGAATTGGTGAACAGCAGCAGGCCTTCGGTGTTCAGGTCCAGCCGGCCCACCGACTGCCATTTGCCCTGCGGCAGTCGCGGCAGCTTGCGGAACACGGTGGGACGGTTCTGCGGATCGTCGTGCGTCACCACCTCGCCCACCGGCTTGTGATAGGCCAGCACGCGCGCCGGCGGCGGCGCGATGCGCAGCTGGATGGGCCGGCCGTTGATCTTGACCGAATCGCCGAACTGGATGCGCTGGCCGATGTGCGCCGGCTGGTTGTTGACCGAGATGCGCCCCTGCAGGATCAGCTGCTCCATCTCCAGGCGCGAACCCAGCCCGGCCTGGGCCAGCACCTTGTGCAGCTTGGGCTGCTCGGGTTGCGGCAGCAGCACGCGCTTGGGCGAGGTGTCGGCGTCGGCGCCATCGGCTTCGGCGTCGAAGCGCCCGGACAGCACGTCGTCGATGGCCACCGCCTCGCCCTCGGCGGGCGGCAGCGGTGACGGTTCAACCTGCTGCTCCGCCGCCGGGGGCAACGAAGTTGCTTCTGTTTCGATAGCTGATGGCGCGCTCTGGTCGGGCGCTGTGGCCGGTTTTTTTCTGGAACGCCGGGCGGGCGCCGGTGTGGCGGAGGCGTCGGCGGCGGCCAGCGGCGGGATCGGCTCGTCAGGGTGCATGGGGTGCCTCGTCCTCGGGCGTGTCGGGTGGGGTGGGCGCGGCGGCGGTGCCGGCGGGCTCGGGTGACGCGGCGGATGCCTCGGCTGCGACGGATTCGTCGGTCATCACAGGGGCGTGCTGGGCCGGCTCGGCAGCCGCCGCCGGGGGGCGTCAGCGCCGGGGTCGGCGTCCGCGCCGTCGGCCGGGGCGGCGGGTGCATCGTCGGTGCCCGGGCCGAGTGCGTCGAACATGCTGGTCATCTGCTCGGAAGGCGACTCCAGCACCGGCAGCTGGTCCAGCGACTCCAGCCCCAGATCGTCGAGAAACTGGCGCGTGGTGGCGTACAGGCCGGGGCGTCCGACGGTTTCGCGGTGACCGATGACCTCGACCCAGCCGCGGTCCTCGAGCTGCTTGATGAGCTGGGAGTTGACGGTGACGCCGCGAATGTCCTCGATGTCGCCGCGCGTGACCGGCTGCCGGTAGGCAATGATGGCCAGGGTTTCCAGCGTGGCGCGGGTGTACCTGGGCGGCTTTTCGGGGTGCAGGCGGTCAAGGTACTCGCGCAGCTCGGGCCGGCTCTGAAAGCGCCAGCCGCTGGCCACCTGCACCAGCTCGACGCCGCGCTGCGTCCAGTCGTCGCGCAGCTCCAGCAGCAGGTTCTTCAGGGTGTCGGCGCCCAGCTCTTCGTTGAACAGCACGCGCAGCTCGCGCAGCGGCATGGGTTGCTGCGCGCAGATCAGGGCGGTTTCGAGGATGCGCTTGGCGTCCGTGGCATTCACAGCGGGGGCGTTCCGTGTCGGTCTGGAGGCCGGTGCGAGGGGACCCGGACAAGCGGGCCGGCCGCACGGGCGAGATGGCCAATGGCCGCGGGCTGCGGCCTCTCGTGGACTCAACGCGCGGCGTCGGCCGCCGGGTCCATGTCGTCAGGGGGCATTGTAAGGCCCCAGGCGGCCAGCGCGGCCGCCAGGTCGGCCGGCAGTGGCGCCAGCACATCCACCGCCTGGCCGGTGATCGGGTGCGTGAAGGCCAGCCGGCGCGCATGCAGCGCCTGGCGCGTCAGCCCGACGGCCGGGGCGCCGCCGTACAGCGCATCGGCCACCAGGGGATGGCCCAGGTGCGCCAGATGCACGCGAATCTGGTGCGTGCGGCCGGTGCGCAGCAGGCAGCGCAGCAGGCAGCCCTGCGCCGCGTTCTGCAGCAGCTCGCAGCGGGTCTGCGCCGGCTTGCCGGGCTGGCGCGCCACGTCCACCACCGCCATGCGCAGGCGCTGGCGCGGGTCGCGGCCGATGGGGGCGTCGATCTCGCGCGCGGGCGCGCCGGTCCATGGCCGCTGCGCCAGCGCCAGGTACTCGCGCCGCACCTGGCGCGCGGCGATCAGCGCCACCAGCGCGTCCATGGCGGCGCGCGTGCGCGCCACCACCAGCAGGCCGCTGGTGTCCTTGTCCAGCCGGTGCACGATGCCGGCGCGCGGCAGGCTGGCGGCGGCCGCGTCGCGCGCCAGCAGGCCGTTGAGCAGGGTGCCGCTCCAGTTCCCGGGCGCCGGGTGCACCACCAGGCCGGCCGGCTTGTCGATGACGGCCAGGTGCTCGTCCTCGTACACCACGGCCAGCGCCATCGGCTGCGGCACGAAGGCCTGGCTCATGGGGGTGGGGCGCAGCTCGATGGCCAGGCGATCGCCGGCGCGCACCTTCTGCGCCGGCTTGGCGGCCGGCACGCCCTGGATGCGGGCGGCGCCCGCCTCGATCAGCTGGCGCAGGTAGTTGCGCGAGAACTCGGGCACCAGGGCGGCCAGCGCGCGGTCCAGCCGCTGGCCGTGCAGCTCGGCCGGCAGCACCAGCTGGCGCAGCTCGGCCTCGGCGCCGGCGTCGTCATGCGGCTCGCCGTCGACGTCCCAGTCCCCGTCCGGTGACACCGGCGACGGGGGGGTGGCCGATATAATTGCCGCTGCTTGATTCAAGAAGGTTGCCACTGATGCAAGGTGCTCGATTATCGGCCGCTGCCGCCGTCGTGGTCGCGCTCGCGGCGCTGCTGACGGCCTGTTCGTCCAAGCCGGTCGACAAGACCGCCGGCTGGAGCCCCAATCGCATCCACGCGGAAGCCAAGGACGAGCTCAACTCCGGCGCCTACGACAAGGCGATCCCGCTCTACGAAACCCTGGAAGGCCGCGCCGCCGGCACCACGCTGGCGCAGCAGGCGCAGCTGGACAAGGCCTACGCCCTGTTCAAGGACGGCCAGAAGGCCGAGGCGATCGCCACGCTGGACCGCTTCATGCGCCTGCACCCGGCCAGCCCGGCCATCGATTACGCGCTGTTCCTCAAGGGCGTGATCAACTTCAACGACGAGCTGGGCATGTTCTCCTTCCTGTCGCGCCAAGACCTGTCCGAGCGCGACCAGAAGGCGGCCAAGGAAGCCTACGAGTCCTTCAACGAACTGGTGACGCGCTTTCCCGATTCTCGCTATGCGCCCGACGCCCGCGCGCGCATGCGCTTCACGGTCAATGCGCTGGCGCAGTACGAAGTACACGTGGCGCGCTACTACTTCACGCGCGGTGCCTACGTGGCGGCCATCAACCGCGCGCAGCAGGCGCTGGCCGATTACCGCGACGCGCCATCGCTGGAAGAAGCGCTGTACCTCCTGACCCAGTCCTACGACCGGCTGGGCATGACCGAGCTGCGCGACGACGCCCGGCGCGTGCTGGACAAGAACTACCCCAACAGCGCCTACCTGACGCATGGCCTGCGGGGTGCCGACAAGCCCTGGTGGCAGCTGTGGTGAGCCGGCGGCGCCGCCGCCCAGCCTCCCAAGTTCCTGCTCTGATTGACCGGTAGCCCTTGCGTGTCAAACGCCGGCAGCTTCTGTTTTTGAAGCACTTACGGTGCGCAACTGGTCCAGCGCGGCGTCGAATTCCGCCGCCGTGACGAGCCGCCGCATCGGCGGCAGCGCCGCCAGCAGGCGGCGGCCGTAGCCCATCTGCGCCAGGCGCGTGTCGCAGATCACCAGCACGCCGCGGTCGCTCTCACGCCGGATCAGTCGCCCTGCCCCCTGCTTGAGCGCCACCGCCGCCTCGGGTACCGAATAGCCGGCAAAGGCGCTGCGCCCCTGCGCTTCCAGGCGGCGGCAGCGCGCCTCCACCAGCGGGTCGCCGGGCGGCGGAAACGGCAGCTTGTCGATCACCACCAGCTGCAGCGCCTCGCCCGGCATGTCCACGCCTTCCCAGAACGAGGCCGAGGCCACCAGCACGCAGCCCGGCCGGCCGTCGGCGTCGCCGGCGCGAAAGCGCTCCATCAGCACGCGCTTGGGCAGGCTGCCCTGCACCAGCACCTCGATGCCCGTGCCGGGACCAAAACGCTCGCCCAACGCCTCGCCGATGTGGCGCAGCGCGCGCAGCGTGGTGGTCAGCACCATGGTGCGCCCCCCCAGGCGCGCCGCCGCGTCGCTGGCCAGGCGCGCCACGTCGGCACTGTGGGCCGCATCGGCCGGGCGGGCGATGTGCGCCGGCACGTACAGCGCGGCCTGGCGCGCGTAGTCGAACGGACTGCCGATGCGCAGCACCTCGGCGTCCTGCAGGCCGCAGGGTTCGGTGAACCAGGACAGGCGTTCGTCGTCGCCCAGCGTGGCCGAGACGAAGGCCCAGGCGCGTGCGCGGCCGTCGGCGTCGGGCTCGGCCAGCAGGCGCGTGCGCACGGTGTCGGCGATGTCCAGCGGCGATTCGATCAGCCGCAGCGAGGGGCCGACGTCGACCCAGCGCACCAGGCCGGGTTCGGCCGGCGCGCCAAAGCGCTCGGCGCGGTCGGCCAGCAGGCTGGCGCGCTGGTGCAGGCGCACGAAGTCGGGCGCCAGCTCGCTAACGGTGGCCATGGCGGCGGCAGCGTCTGCCAGCGCCCGGTGCAGCCGCTGCAGCGCCGGCTGCCAGTCGGCCGCATCCAGGCCTTCGGGCACGGCCTCCAGCCAGCGCAGGCGGCTGGCGCCGCGCTGCATGCCGGCGGCCAGACGCAGTTGGCGCGTCGCCGCTTCGACGCCGCCGGCCAGCGCCTGCCAGTCGCACAGGCCGCGTGCCTGCCGCAGGCCGGCAGCCAGCAGATCGCGAGCGAAGTCCAGCAATTGCCCGCTGGCCAGTTGCTGGCCCAGGAACTGTATGCCGGTCTCGTTGAGCTGGTGCGCCTCGTCGAACACGACCACGCGCACGCTGGGCAGCAGCTCGGCCATGCCCGATTCGCGGATCGCCAGGTCGGCAAAGAACAGGTGGTGGTTGATCACCACCACGTCGGCCGCCATGGCCTGGCGTCGCGCCAGTTGCACATGGCAGGCGCGAAACTGCGGGCAGTCGGCGCCCAGGCAGTTCTCGCGCGTGCTGGTGACCAGCGGGATCACCGGCGAGCGCTCGTCCAGGCCGGGCAGCTCGGCCAGATCGCCGCTGCGCGTGGTTTTTGACCACCGCTCTATTTTTGATAGCTGCTGACGCACGCCAGTAACCGACGTAGCATCGGTTTGACTGGCCATTTCAAAACGGTGCAGACACAGGTAGCTGGCGCGCCCCTTGAGCAGCGCCATGCTCACCGGCAGGCCCAGGGCGCGCGCCAGCCGCGGCAGATCGCGGCCGAACAGCTGGTCCTGCAGCGTCTTGGTGGCGGTTGACAGCAGCACCCGTTCGCCCGACAGCAGCGCCGGCACCAGGTAGGCAAAGGTCTTGCCGACGCCGGTGGCGGCCTCGGCCACCAGCACGCCGCCCTGCTCGATCACCCGTGCCAGAGCCAGTGCCAGGCGGGTCTGGCCGTCGCGCAGGCGAAAGCCCTCGGCCGCCTGCGTCAGCGCGCCTTGATCGTCGAACGCGGCCGCGACCGCCTGGGTCAGCGCCGCGCCCCCCGCCGCGTCACGCGCGGGGGCGGCGCCGGGCGGCGCCGCGGGCTCAGGCCGGCTCATCGGGCGACAGCCTTGCTTGCAGCCGTGCGATGGCGTCGCGCAGCGCCAGGCGGCGCTTCTTGAGCCGTTGCAGCATCAGCTCGTCCAGTGGCGCCTGGCTGGCCAGCTGGTCGATCGTGGCGTCGAGGTCGGCATGCTCCATGCGCAGCTCGATCAGACGCCGATCCGGGGAATGCAGGTTGGCCGTCATGTGTAAGATTGCATGAAAACGCGCAAGGAGGCCGGCGGCGGCGCCCGCCATGGGCAGCGATCCGAGCGGCGAACACCAATAATACGGCGTGCCGCGCGCCGGCCGACACTGCAAGGGTCCCTCATGGAAAAAGGCTATCGACTCAGCGCCGCCACCGGCTTGCACAAGGGTGACCGGGACTACCAGCAGGACCAGGTGGCCCTTTTCGCGCATCCGCGCGTGACCGGCTGCGTCATGGGCGTGGTGGCCGACGGCATGGGCGGGCGCACCGGCGGGCGCAAGGCCGCCGACCAGGTGATGCTGACGGCGCGCCAGCTCTACGAGCGCTACGCCCCCGACAGCGAGGACGCCACCGCCGTGCTGCGCCAGATCGGCGAGGAGGCGCACCTGATCATCAAGCTCACCGCCATCGCCGCCGAGCAGGAGCCGCACAGCACCATGGCGGCCTTCATCATCAACGTGGGCGGCGAATGCCACTGGGTGCACACCGGCGACTCGCGCCTGTACCATTTTCGCGGCGCCCGGATGGTGCGGCGCACCAAGGACCAGTCCTTCGTGCAGGCGCTGGTCGACCAGGGTGAGCTGACCGAGGACGACGCGGCCGTGCACCCCAAGTCCAACGTGCTGCTGGGCTGCCTGGGCACCGAGGAGGCGCCCAAGCTCGAGTCGCACTACATCCCGCGCTTGCAGATCGGCGATTCGCTGCTGGCCTGCACCGACGGTCTGTGGCACTACTTCACGCCGGAAGAGCTGGGCTCGGTGCTGCACTCGCTGCCGCCGCGCGAAGCCAGCGAGTTCCTGGTCGACAAGGCACGCACGCGCGCCATGGGCGGGGGCGACAACCTGGCCCTGGCCATCGTCAAGATGGAGCCGCTGCAGACCGATCAGCCGGTGGTGGGCTCGGCCTTCTCGCCGCTTCGCTGACGCACCGCCCGGCGGCGGCGCGCGGTCAGCCGTCGCTGCCGGACGGCTTGCGCTCGAGCTGGCGCAGGCGCTCGTCGGTGCGGCGCCGACGATCGAGATCGTTCACGGCCAACTCCTGCTGCCGCAGGCGATCGAGCACGGCGCGACGCTCGGTGCGCGCCTGGCGCAGGCAATCGTTGACGGCAAAACGCTGCCAGCAGGCCTTTTCAGTCGCTTCGTAGCGCTGCGTGGCCTCGTCCCGCTCGGCGGCGATGCGGGCACGCTGGGCGTCCAGCCAGGGCGCCAGCGGCTGGCCCTCGGGCGGTGCCGTGGCGATCAGGGCCTGCGCCTGGGCCGCGTCGGCGGCGCGCGCGGCGGCGGAGTCGTCGTGCAGCGAGCCGGACGCGCAAGCGCTCAGCAGGGCACACAGCAGCAGACTGGCGGGCAGGCGGTTCATGTCAGGTGGGTGTCCACGGTGCGGTGCTCCAACGCCAGGTATTCGGCCGACTGCATCTCGTTCAGGCGGCTGACGGTACGCGGAAATTCGTGCGCCAGCGGGCCTTCGGTGTAGAGCTGTTCAGGCTGCACCTCGGCCGACAGGATGAACTTCACGCGGCGGTCGTACAGCACGTCGACCAGCCAGGTGAAGCGCCGGGCCTCGGAGGCCATGCGCACCGGCATGTGCGGCACGTCGGACAGCAGCACGGTGTGGAACTGGCTGGCGATCTCCAGGTAGTCGTTCTGCGAGCGCGGGCCACCGCACAGGGTGCGGAAATCGAACCACACCACGCCGCCGGCCCGCCGGCGGGCCTTGATTTCGCGCGCCTCGATATGCAGCACCGGGTCTTCGTCCGCCCGGCTGGCCAGTTGCTCGAACGTGTCCTGCATGGCGCTGTCGGCCGCCGCCCCCAGCGGCGTGTGGTAGAGCCGCACCTGCTGCAGCGTGCGGTGACGATAGTCGGTGCCGTTGTCGACGTTGACCACCTCCATGCGCTGGTTGAGCAGCTCGATCGCCGGCAGGATGCGGTCACGGTGCAGGCCGCCGGGGTACAGGTCGTCGGGCTTGAAGTTGCTGGTGGTGACAAAGCCCACGCCGTTGTCGAACAGCGCCGCCAGCAGCCGGTGCAGGATCATGGCGTCGGTGATGTCGGCGACGTGGAATTCGTCGAAACAAATCAGCTTGAAGCGCAGCGCCATGCGCCGACCCAGCTCGTCCAGCGGGTTCACCGTGCCCTGCAGGCCCGCGAGTTCGCGGTGCACTTCGCGCATGAACTCGTGAAAGTGCAGCCGCGTCTTGCGCCGGATCGGCACGGCGTTGAAGAAGCAGTCCATCAGGAAGCTCTTGCCGCGCCCCACCCCGCCGTACATGTAGACGCCCCGCGGAATGTCGGGGCGGTTGAACAGCTTTTTCAGGCGACTGGAACGCCTGGCCTTGTAGGCCGCCCAGTCGTCGGCGCAGCGCTGCAGCGCTTCGACCGCGCGCAGCTGCGCCGGGTCGCTCTGAAAGCCGCGCGCCTTCAGCTCGGCCTCGTAAGCCTGGCGCACGCTGCTCATTCGATCAGCCACCGATCACTACACAAATGATAGCTGCTTGCGCAAATCACGCCAGCGCGAACGGCCGATTTCATCAGAAATTCAGGGTGCGCTTGTCGACCGCCAGGGCGGCTTCCTTCACGCTCTCACCCAGGCTGGGGTGAGCGTGGCAGATGCGCGCGATGTCCTCGCTGCTGGCGCGAAAAGCCATGGCCACGCAGGCCTCGGCCACCAGCTCGCTGGCCAGGGGCCCCACGATGTGCACGCCCAGGATTTCGTCGCTGGCGGCGTCGGCCAGGAACTTGACCAGGCCGGTGGTGTCGCCCAGCGCGCGCGCGCGGCCGTTGGCCATGAAGGGGAAGGTGCCGGCCTTGTACTTGACGCCCTGCTCTTTCAGCTGCTGCTCGGTGCGGCCGACCCAGGCGATCTCGGGGCTGGTGTAGATCACCCACGGAATCAGGTTGAAGTCGACGTGCCCGTGCTGGCCGGCGATGCGCTCGGCCACCGCCACGCCCTCCTCCTCGGCCTTGTGCGCCAGCATGGGGCCACGCACCACGTCGCCCACCGCCCACACGCCGGGCAGGTTGGTGCGGCAGTCGCCATCGACGATGACGTCACCGCGCTCGCCCAGCTTCAGGCCCACGGCCTCGGCATTCAGGCCGGCGGTGTTGGGCACGCGGCCGATGGAGACGATGAGCTTGTCCACCTCCAGCGTCTGCGCCGCGCCCTTGGCGTCGGTCCACGCCACGCTCACGCCCTTCTTGCCAACCTTGACCTCGCCCACCTTCACGCCCAGCTCGATCTTCAGGCCCTGCTTGTCGAAGGCCTTCTTGGCTTCCTTGGCGATCTGCTCGTCCACCGCGCCCAGGAAGGTGGGCAGGGCTTCGAGCACGGTGACCTCGGCGCCGACGCGGCGCCACACGCTGCCCATCTCCAGGCCGATCACGCCCGAGCCGATCAGGCCCAGCTTTTTCGGCGCGGCCTGGATGGCCAGCGCGCCGTCGTTGCTGAGCACCTTGTCCTCGTCAAAGGGCACGCCGGGCAGCGCGCGCGCGCTGGAGCCGGTGGCGACGATGACCTGCTTGCCGACCAGGGTCTCATTGGTCGCGCCAGTGACGGCGATCTCGTAGCCACCATCCACCGCCTTGACGAACGAGCCGCGGCCATGGAAGAAGCTGACCTTGTTCTTCTTGAACAGGTAAAGGATGCCGTCGTTGGTCTGCTTCACGATGGTGTCCTTGCGGCCGACCATCTGGCCCACGTCGATCTTCAGGCCGCTGGCGGAAATGCCGTGCTCGCCGAAGTGCTTGCTGGCGTGCTCGAAGTGCTCGGAGCTTTGCAGCAGCGCCTTGGACGGGATGCAGCCCACGTTGGTGCAGGTGCCGCCGGGCGCCGGGCCGCCCTTGCCGTTCTTCCACTCGTCGATGCAGGCCACGTTGAAGCCCAGCTGGGCCGCGCGAATGGCGGCGATGTAGCCACCCGGGCCGGCGCCGATGACGATGACGTCGAATTGTTTGCTTGTCATGAGAATGCTTTCGTTCCGGGCGCAGCCCGCCACAAGGACACGGCCCGCGAAGGGGCCGTGCTTTCATCCGGTCAGATGTCGAACAGCAGGCGCGCCGGATCCTCCAGCGCCTCCTTCATGGCCACCAGGCCCAGCACGGCTTCGCGGCCGTCGATGATGCGGTGGTCATACGACATGGCCAGGTAGTTCATCGGGCGCACCACGACCTGGCCGTTCTCGACCACGGCGCGGTCCTTGGTGGCGTGCACGCCCAGGATGGCCGACTGCGGCGGATTGATGATGGGGGTGGACATCATGGAGCCGAACACGCCGCCGTTGCTGATGGAGAAGGTGCCGCCGGTCATCTCCTCGATGCCCAGTTTGCCGTCGCGCGCCTTGGCGCCGAACTCGGCGATCTTCTTCTCGATGTCGGCAAAGCTCATCTGGTCGGCGTTGCGCAGGATGGGCACCACCAGGCCGCGCGGGCTGCCGACGGCGATGCCGACGTCGAAGTAGCCGTGGTAGACGATGTCGTTGCCGTCGACGCTGGCGTTGAGCACCGGGTACTTCTTGAGCGCGTGCACCGCCGCCTTGACGAAGAAGCTCATGAAGCCGATCTTGACGCCGTGCTCCTTCTCGAACTTGTCCTGGAAGCGCTTGCGCATGTCCATCACCGGCTGCATGTTCACTTCGTTGAACGTGGTGAGGATGGCGTTGCTGGCCTGCGATTGCAGCAGGCGCTCGGCCACGCGGGCGCGCAGGCGCGTCATGGGAACGCGCTGCTCGGGCCGCTCGCCCAGGTTGGGCGCCACGGGGGCGGCCACCTGCGGCAACGAACTGGTGGGCACACCGGTCGGAATTTGAGCGGCTTTCTGCGCTCCAGCGCTTGTTCCACCTGCGCCAGCAGCTCCTGATTGAATAGCGCCCAGGACATCGCCCTTGGTCACGCGACCATCCTTGCCGGTGCCGGCCACGCTGCCGGCGGGCAACTGGTGGTCGGCCATCAGCTTGGCGGCGGCCGGCATGGCCACGCCCGACTTGTCGGCCACGGAAGCGGCCACCGCGGGGACAGCGGCTGCGGGGGCCGCGGCCGGCGCGGGCGCCGCGGCGCCGGCCACGGCGGCGGTGTCGATGCGCGCCAGCAACTGGTCAGCCACCACGGTGGCGCCGTCGGCCTGGACGATCTCGGTCAGCACGCCGCTGGCCGGCGCGGGCACTTCCAGCACCACCTTGTCGGTCTCGACCTCGATCAGGATTTCATCGGCCATGACGGCCTCGCCGGGCTGCTTCTTCCATTGCAGCAGCGTGGCCTCGGCCACGGACTCGGACAGTTGGGGAACTTTGACTTCGACGATAGCCATTTCGAATTCTTCCAGTGATCTTGAATGCGTTTGCGTCTGGCGCCGGGTGTGCCGCGGGAGCGATGCTGCCATCCCGTGACCCAGACCCGGCGACCACCATCCTTACTTTTGCAGCACGAAGCCCTTGAGGCGGCCAAAGGCGGCATCGATCAAGGCCTTTTGCTGCTCCTGATGCAGGTGGGCATAGCCCACCGCCGGCGATGCCGAGGCGGCGCGGCCGGCGTAGCCGAGCTTCTGGCCCTCATGCATGTTCTCGTGGATGTTGTGCTGGATGAAGAACCAGGCGCCCTGGTTCTGCGGCTCGTCCTGGCACCACACGATGTCGGTCGCGTTGGAGTACTTCTTGAGCTCGGCGGCAAAGGCCTTGTGCGGGAAGGGATAGAGCTGTTCGACGCGGATGATGGCCACGTCGCTGCGCTCGGCCTCGGTGCGCTTCTTCACCAGGTCGTAGTACACCTTGCCCGAGCAGGCGATGACGCGCTTGACCTTGGCCGCGTTCTTGGCAATGGCGGCATCCTGCTCGCCCAGCACGGTCTGGAAACCGCCCTTGGTGAACTCGGACAGCGGCGAGGTCGCGTCCTTGTTTCGCAGCAGGCTCTTGGGCGTCATGATGACCAGGGGCTTGCGCAGCGGGCGCACCATCTGGCGGCGCAGTACGTGGAAGATCTGGCTGGCCGTGGTCGGCTGCACGATCTGCATGTTGGCATCGGCCGCCAGCTGCATGAAGCGCTCCAGGCGCGCCGAGCTGTGCTCGGGGCCCTGGCCCTCGTAGCCATGCGGCAGCATCAGCGTGATGCCGTTGACGCGGCCCCACTTGACCTCGCCCGAGGCGATGAACTGGTCGATCACCACCTGCGCGCCGTTGGCGAAATCGCCGAACTGCGCTTCCCAGATCACCAGGGTGTTGGGGTCGTTGGAAGCGTAGCCGTATTCATAGGCCAGCACCGCCTCTTCGGACAGGATGGAGTCGATGACGACGAACGGCGCCTGGTTCTCGGCCACGTTCTGCAGGGGCACGTAGGTGCCGGTGTCCCACTTTTCGCGCTTCTGATCGTGGATCACTGCGTGGCGGTGCGTGAAGGTGCCACGGCCGCTGTCCTCGCCCGACAGGCGGATCGGGTAGCCCGACGCGACCAGCGAGGCGAACGCCATGTGCTCGCCCATGCCCCAGTCCACGTTGTGCTCGCCGCGGCCCATGGCAGCGCGGTCGTCCAGCACCTTCTTGACCAGCATGTGCGGCGTGACGCCCTCGGGGATGGTCGTGATCTTCTCGGCCAGGCGCTTCCACTCGGTCAGCGGAATGGCGGTGTCGGCAGCATCGGTCCAGGTCTTGCCCAGGAAGGGGCTCCAGTCCACGGCGTACTTGCTCTTGAAGTTGGTCAGCACCGGATCGATGGTGTGCTTGCCCTCGTCCATGGCAGCGCGGTAGGCCTTGGCCATGTCGTCGCCGATGGTCTCGCCCATGCCCTGCGCGGCCAGCTTGTCGGCATACAGCTTGCGCGTGCCGGGGTGGGCAGCGATCTTCTTGTACATCAGCGGCTGGGTGAGCATGGGGGTGTCCTGCTCGTTATGGCCCAGCTTGCGGAAGCAGATGATGTCCACCACGATGTCGTTGGAGAACTCCATGCGGTATTCCAGCGCCAGCTGCATGCACAGGGCCACGGCTTCGGGGTCGTCGCCGTTCACGTGCAGCACCGGCGCCTCGATCATCTTGACGATGTCGGTGCAGTACAGCGTGGAGCGCAGGTCGCGCGGGTCGCTGGTGGTAAAGCCGATCTGGTTGTTGATGATGATGTGCACCGTGCCGCCGGTGGTGTAGCCGCGCGTCTGCGACAGCGCCAGCGTCTCCTGGTTCACACCCTGGCCGCCAAAGGCCGAGTCGCCGTGCACCAGCACCGGCAGCACCTGCTTGCCCTTGGGGTCGGCGCGGCGGTCCATGCGCGAGCGCACCGAACCCTCGACCACCGGGTTGACGATCTCCAGGTGCGAGGGGTTGAACGCCAGGCTCAGGTGCACCGGGCCGCCGGGGGTGGAGACGTCCGACGAGAAGCCCTGGTGGTACTTCACGTCACCGGCGGGCAGGTCTTCGGGGGCGGTGTGGTCGAACTCGGCGAACAGCTCCTTGGGCATCTTGCCCAGGGTGTTGACCAGCACGTTCAGGCGGCCACGGTGGGCCATGCCGATGACGATTTCCTGCACGCCCTTGGCACCCGCGGCCTGGATCAGCTCGTCCATGGCGGCGATGAAGCTCTCGCCACCTTCCAGCGAGAAGCGCTTCTGGCCCACGTACTTGGTGTGCAGGTAGCGCTCCAGGCCTTCGGCGGCCGTCAGGCGGTCGAGGATGCGCTTTTTCTTCGCAGCGTCGAACTGTGGCTTGGTGCGGGTGCTTTCCAGTTTCTGCTGCCACCAGCGCTTTTGCACCTGGTCGGTGGCGTACATGTATTCGGCGCCCACGGTGCCGCTATAGGTTTCGCGCAGCGCATTGAGCAGCTCGCGCAGCGGCATCTTGTCCTTGCCGAAGAAGGTGTTGCTGGTGTCGAACACCGTTTCCTGATCGGCATCGCTGAAGCCGTAGAACGAGGGCTCGAGCTCGGGGATCTGGGGGCGCTCGGCGCGCTTCAAGGGATCGAGGTCGGCCCAGCGCGCGCCGACGTTGCGGTAGGCGGCGATGAGCTGCTGCACGGCCGTGCGCTTGCGGCCCATTTCAG
>Ga0116180_1001704_pt1 | contig 18228 bp, 11 predicted proteins | sample AD_UKC073_MetaG_FD_89804 | JGI IMG/M metagenome (GOLD analysis project Ga0116180, IMG submission 89804) | Active sludge microbial communities of municipal wastewater-treating anaerobic digesters from USA - AD_UKC073_MetaG | ecosystem: Engineered > Bioreactor > Anaerobic > Digestate | place: USA...
ATCCCGATCGGCATCGGCAACCGGGCCGTTGGGCAGAAAATCGAGCAGGCGGCTGATCGCGATCCATCTGGTCCAGACCGCGATCAGCCGCCTGCTCGATTTTCTGCCCAACGGCCCGGTTGCCGATGCCGATCGGGATAGTTTCAACCGGCTTGCCGTGTTCGAGATCGAGAAGATCCGCGACTTCGTGATCCTGCACTATGCCGCCAACGGGCGGCATGGCGAACCGTTCTGGGATGCCTTGCGGACCATGGACGTGCCCGAACCGCTGGCACAGCGGATCGCGATGTTCAGGGCATCGGGCCGGATCGTGCGCGAACATGACGAACTGTTCGATGTGCCCGGCTGGGTTCAGGTGATGATCGGGCAGGGGATCATGCCCGAAAGCTGGCATCCGCTGGCCGATCAGCTCGACAGTTCGCAGCTTGGCGGCTTTCTCGAAACGGTGAAGGCGGCCTATGCCCGCGATGTCGCGCGGATGCCGAACCATTCCGACTATATTGCCCGGTTCTGCCCGGCGGGAGCCATTGATGGTTGATCTGAAGCGTATCTTCCTGGCCCTTGGCGGCGTGGCCTGTCTGGCGGCAACCGCTCCGGCGGCAAAGCCCGGCTTCCGTGCCCGCACGCCCGAACAGGAGGTGATCTATTTCGTTCTGCCCGACCGCTTTGAAAACGGCGACCCTGCCAATGATCGGGGCGGATTGAGCGGCGATCGGCTGGTCACCGGGTTCGATCCCACGGCGAAAGGGTTTTATCACGGCGGCGACCTCAAAGGACTGACCGCCAGGCTCGACTATATCCAGGGCCTGGGGATTACCGCGATCTGGTTCGCCCCGGTGTTCAAGAACAAGCCGGTACAGGGCCCCAAGGGCGATGAAAGTGCCGGCTATCACGGCTACTGGGTAACCGATTTCACCACGATCGACCCGCATTTCGGGACCGAGGCGGAATTCAGGGCCTTCGTCGCTGCCGCCCATGCGCGCGGGATCAAGGTCTATATGGACATCATCGTCAACCACACGGCTGACGTGATCCAGTACCGCGAAGGCGGCGACTATTCCTATCGCGGCAAGGCCGACTATCCCTTCTCGCGCCGGGGCGGCGTAAACGGCACGCCGATCAATCCGGGCTTCGCCGGCGATCATTTGCGCGCCGCCGCCAACTGGGCGAAATATACCGACCCGTCGTTTGCCTACACGCCCTACATGCCCAAGGGCGAAGAGAACGCCAAGGTCCCGGCCTGGCTCAACAATCCGATCTACTATCACAACCGCGGCAATTCGAACTGGATCGGCGAAAGCTCGCTCTATGGCGATTTCGTCGGGCTGGACGATCTGGCGACCGAGCATCCCCGGGTAGTTGCGGGCATGATTGCGATCTACGGCAGCTGGATCGACCGGTTCGAGATCGACGGCTTCCGGATCGATACCGCCCGGCACGTCAATCCGGAGTTCTGGCAGGCCTTCGTTCCGGCGATGCTGGCGCGGGCCAGGGCCAGAGGAATCCCGAATTTCCACATCTTCGGTGAAGTCGCGACCAGTGACGTCGATCCGGCCCTGCTGGCGCGCTGGACCCACATCGCGGGGCTTCCGGCAACGCTCGACATGGCTTTTGCCGCAGCGGCGCAGAAGGTCGTTTCCGGGCAGGCGGGAACCGATCTCATCGCCCGGATGTATGAGGACGATCCGCTCTACAAGGGCGGAGCAAAGGCGGCGCTGATTTCTCCGACCTTCCTTGGCAATCACGATTTCGGCCGCTTTTCGATGTTTGTGAAGCAGGCCAATCCCGGCATTTCGGATGAAGAGCTGCTGTCCCGCGTTATGCTGGGTCATGCCATGATGCTGACCCTGCGCGGAGTGCCGACGATTTATTCGGGTGACGAGCAGGGCTTTGTTTCCGATGGCAACGATCAGTTTGCGCGCGAGGATATGTTCCCCAGCAAGGTTGCCGTCTATAACGACAACGATCTGATCGGCACGGATGCGACCACCGCCGATGCCAATTTCGATACCGGCCATCCGCTCTACCGGTTTATCGCAGAGCTCTCCGCCGTGCGCCGCGCCACCCCGGCGTTGACCGGCGGGCTACAGACGGTGCGCGCCTTCTCCGACAAGCCGGGATTGCTGGTGGTATCGCGCTTTGATCCCCGGACCGGGCGCGAGGTGGTGCTGGCCTTCAACACTTCTGCCAAGCCGATTTCCGCCCGCGTGGCGATCGATCCACGCAGCCTCGGCTTCGCGCCGCTGGTCGGCCAATGCGCGCCCAGGGCCGATGCGCCCGGCAGCCTTTCCGTAACCCTTCCCGCATTCGGCTTTGCCGTCTGTGCCGCAAAACAATGAGCGCGAACCCGATCCGATGAACCGTCTGTCCCGCATCGATGCTGCCATTTCGCAATCCGGCCTCCACCCGTGGTGGCGCGGGGCGGCGATCTATCAGGTCTATCCGCGCAGCTACATGGACGCCAATGGCGACGGCATCGGCGATCTGCCGGGACTGACCGCGCGGCTCGATCATATCGCGGACCTGGGGGTGGACGCGATCTGGGTATCGCCGTTCTTCACTTCACCGATGAAAGACTTCGGCTATGACGTGGCAGATTACTGCGATGTCGATCCGATCTTCGGGACACTGGCCGATTTCGATGCGCTGGTGGAACGGGCGCACGATCTGGGCCTGAAGGTGCTGATCGATCAGGTCTATGCCCACACTTCGGACGAGCACGACTGGTTTGTGCAAAGCCGCCAGCGCCGCACAGGAGACAAGGCCGACTGGTACGTCTGGGCCGATGCCAAGCCGGACGGTTCGCCGCCCAGCAACTGGCAGTCGGTATTCGGTGGCCCGGCCTGGACCTGGGACGCGCGACGCGGGCAATATTACCTGCACAATTTCCTGCCCGGCCAGCCGCAGCTCAATTGCCACAACCCGGCGGTGCAGGATGCGTTGCTGGCGGCGGCGCGGTTCTGGCTGGATCGCGGGGTTGACGGGTTCCGGCTCGACGCGCTGAACTTTGCGATGCACGATCCGGCGCTGACCGATAATCCGCCTGCCCCGGATGACGGCAAGGTGCGAACCCGGCCGTTCGATTTCCAGCTCCACCTCCACAACCAATCACATCCCGCGATTGCCACCTTCATCGAGCGGATCCGGGCGCTGTGCGACGCTTACGGCGCGATCTTCACCATGGCTGAAGTGGGCGGGATGAACGCCCTGGCGGAAATGCACAACTTCACTCAGGGCGAGGCGCGGCTCAACAGCGCCTATGGCTTTGATTTCCTTTATGCCGATGCCCTGACGCCCGGCCTGGTGGCCGGGGCGCTGGCGAACTGGCCGGACGGCAGCGGGATGGGCTGGCCCAGCTGGGCCTTTGAAAACCACGATGCGCCGCGCGCCCTTTCACGCTGGTGCGCGGCCGGTGAACGCGATGCCTTTGCGCGGATGAAGGCGGTGCTGCTGACCGCACTGCGCGGCAATATCATCCTTTATCAGGGTGAGGAACTTGGCCTGACCCAGGTAGATATTCCCTTCGTACAGCTTCAGGACCCGGAAGCGATCGCGAACTGGCCGCTGACCCTTTCACGCGATGGCGCGCGCACCCCGATGCCGTGGGCGGCGCAGGACGAGCACGGCGGCTTCAGCCGTGCCGCACCGTGGCTGCCGCTGGGTGAAGACAACCTGGCTCGCGCCGCCGATCGGCAAGCGGGCGACCCGTCTTCGCTGCTGACCCTGACCCGGCAATTGCTGGCGCTGCGGCAGTCCATTCCGGCGCTGCGCACCGGCAGTGCCGAGGTGATCCACGCCGATGCGCACTGCCTGGTGATGCGCCGCCGTCAAGACGGGCAGTCTATCCTGTGCGCTTTCAACCTGAGCGGAAAGACTCAGGCCTGGCCGCTGGCCGGACCGGCCAGGGGACGGACCGTAGTGACCGTCAACGGGGCAGAACCCGGTGCACTGCCGCCATTTGCGGCAATCCTTGTTGAGGAGACTGAATGATGCGCGGACTGCGGTTCCTGTCCTTGCTGTTCGCGCTGGTTCTTGCCGTCCCGGCGGCCGCGCAGACGATCGCCGACGCCGCCAGCGTCACCTCGCCCGACGGCGGTCTGGTCGTCACGATCGGGACTGACGGGGGAGAGGGCCACCCGACATGGTCGCTCAGCCGCAAGGGCAAGCTGCTGATCGCGCCGTCGCGGCTCGGCTTCCTGCTGACCGATGGGCTCGCACTCGATCGCGGGTTTGCCGTGGTGGGCGCCGAAACCAATAAGGCGGATTCCACCTGGGAACTGCCCTGGGGTGAACGGCGCTTTGTGCGCGACGTGCATAACGAACTACTGATCCGCTATCACCAGTCGGACGATCGCGGCGGCCGCCTGATGAACGTGCGGGTGCGGGTGTTCAATGACGGGATCGGCTTTCGCTATGAGGTGCCTGCACAATCCGCGCTCAAGGTGCTGAACATCGCCGATGAACTGACCCAGTTCAACATTGCCCCCAAGGGCACGGCCTGGTGGATCCCCGGCGGGGACTGGAACCGTTACGAGCAGATCTATCAGAAAACACCGATCGATGCGGTGTCCACCGCGCACACCCCGATCACCATGCGGCTGGAGGACGGCACCCACCTGGCGTTCCATGAAGCCGCGCTGATTGACTATGCCGGGTACTGGCTTCGCCGGGCCAGCGGGCAGAATTTTCGCACGATGCTGGCGCCGTCATCACATGGTCCAAAAGTCAGCCTGCCCTTGCCGATGGCCACACCGTGGCGGACGATCCGGGTAACGGGCGATGCCGGGGGGCTGGTTGAAAGCGATCTGGAACTGAACCTCAACGAACCCAACAAGCTGGGCGACGTTTCCTGGGTGCAGCCGGGGCGCTATGTCGGGATTTGGTGGGGCATGATTTCGGGCCGCTGGACCTGGGCGACCGGGCCGAACCACGGCGCGACGACCGAGCGTGCCAAGCAGATGATCGACTTTGCCAAGAAGTACAATTTCCGCGGCGTACTGGTCGAAGGCTGGAACGAGGGCTGGAACGTTGACTGGTTCAGCCGCGGCTTCGAATTCAGCTTTACCAAGGCGGCGCCCGATTTCGATCGGCAGGCGGTGGCCGACTATGCCCGCAAGCAGGGCGTGCGGATTATCGGCCACCACGAAACCGGCGGCAATATCGCCAATTACGAAGCGCAGATGGACGATGCTTTCCGCACCGACGCCGCGCTGGGGATCGATTGGGTCAAGACCGGCTATGTCGCCGATGCCGGCGGGATCATCGCGCCGGGCGACAAGCCTGGTGAGGTGCGGATGGAATGGCACGACGGCCAGCGCCAGGTTCAGCACCACCTGAAAGTCGTTCAGACGGCCGCGAAATACAAAGTGGCGGTGAACGCGCACGAACCGGTCAAGGATACCGGCCTTCGCCGTACCTATCCCAACTGGGTCGCCCGCGAAGGCGCGCGCGGGATGGAATACAACGCCTGGGGCGCCTTCGCCAATCCGCCCGAGCATGAAGCAACGCTGGTCTATACCCGGATGCTGTCCGGCCCGATGGATTTCACCCCGGGCGTGCTCAGTTTGAAGGGTGCCGAAGGCGTGCCGCTGGCTTCAACCCTTGCCAAGCAGCTTGGGCTTTACCTGGCGATCTATTCGCCGATCCAGATGGCGGCCGACTTTCCTGAGGAGCTCGAAAAACACCCCCGAGAACTGGCCTTTATCAGCCAGGTTCCGACTGACTGGAGTGAAAGCCGACTGCTGGCCGGATCGGTTGGTGAATACGCGATCTTCGCCCGCAAGGACCGCAACAGCGACGACTGGTACGTCGGCGGGGTGGGCGGCGCGGAAGAACACACCGTTACCCTGACCTTCGATTTCCTCGACGCCGGGAGAAGCTACACTGCGACGATCTTCAAGGATGGCCCCGGCGCTACCTACAAGACCGAAGGGCGCCGCAATATTGCCTATGAAACCCGCAAGGTGAAAAAGGGCGATACGATCACGCTGTGGCTGGCCCCGGGCGGCGGCGCGGCGATGCAGCTCAAGGCCGGAAAATAGCAATCAGCCGGGCCGAGGAAGGACTGTCGTCGATTTCATTTTCTCCATCGAGAAGCTGGAGCTGACATCGGCAATGTCCGGAACGGCGGCGATCAACCGGCGATAGATCCGGTCATAGTGGGCGATGTCGCGCACGACCAGCTTCAGCAGGTAGTCGACATCGCCTGCCATGCGATGGCATTCGCCGATCTCATCGATCGCGGCGATCCCCTTGCTGAAGGCTTCGAGCCAGGCCGGATCGTGCCGGTTGGTCTTGATCGCGACAAAGACCGTGGTCGCCAGGCCAAGCCTTTCGGCGTCCAGCAGGGCCACGCGCCGGGCGATGATGCCGCTTTCTTCCAGCCGCTTGATCCGCCGCCAACAAGCATTGCTCGACAGCCCGACCCGTTCGCCCACTTCATGGACCGGCAACGATGCATCGGTCTGCAGGACCCGTAGGATCGCCCAGTCTATCGAATCAATTTGCGTATCTTGATCTATCATTGGGATAAAATATCAATATTGATCGAAAAGGGCCATAAAAAGGTGATGAAATGGCGATTGTCCTGCGGCATCATTGCGTCGTCATCAGGAGAACGTCCCATGGATCCCGTAAAGCTGTTCACCGATAATCCCGCCAGCGTCGGCGAAAGCTATGGTGAACATCTGGTGATGGCTTCCGGTTTCGGGGTGCGGATGATTCTGGGCGGTCTGGCCTGTCTGGTTCACGGCCTTCTGCCGTTCCTGTTCGTCAAGACCGGCAGCCGGCAGATTGCCTGCCTGCACGATACCATGGTCGCCAACCGCCGCCGCAAGCCACTTCCCGCAGTGCTCGATTTCGTGATCTGACTTCACGGTTGACAGCGGCCCGGCCGCTCCGCCCATCATGCGCGCGTGAGGCGCTGCGCGGTGGGAGAGAGCGATGAACCCGATCAGATTGCTGGCGGCGGCGGTGCTGCTGGTCGTTGCCGGTCAGGCCATGGCTGGCCCCGCCGGGTGCGGCGCTGCCGAATTCAGGGCGATGACCTACAACATCCGGCTTGATACGCCGGCCGACGGGGAGAACCGCTGGGCCATGCGGCGTGATCTGCTGTTCGGGCAAATCCGTTTGCTGAAACCTGCCGTGCTGGGGATGCAGGAGGTTTTGCCCGGGCAGCGCGCCGATCTGGTCGCGGCCCTGCCGGGCTATCAGGTGCTTGGCGGCGGGCGCGACGGTGCGCGCGAAGGTGGTGAGGCTTCGCCGCTGCTTGTCGATCGACTGGTCTTTCGCGTGGTGAGCGTGGGGATGTTCTGGCTATCCCCAACCCCGGACCGGCCTTCGCGCGGGTGGGATGCGGCCTATCCCCGGATTGCGACCTGGGCCCATCTGGTGCGCCGTTCCGATGGGCGGCGGTTGCTGGCGGTCAATACCCATTGGGACCATGTTGGCCTTCAGGCGCGGCTCAACGGCGCGCTGCAGCTGACGGGCTGGATCGCAGCCCACCGCCGCGAGGATGAAGCGGTTCTGGTGCTTGGTGATTTCAATGCTGTGCTGTCCGAACCCTCGCTTCAGACGTTGCTGTCAGCCGGTCTGCGCGATGCGCAGGCGGCAGCAATCGAACCTGTCACTGGCCCCGCCGCCACCTTCAACGGCTGGACGATGATCCCCGACAAGGCCGAAGCGATCGACCATATCCTGGTTGGCAAGACACTGGCGGTTCGACGCTATCAGGTGCTGGCGCAGCATTTTGACGGGCGGCTGGCATCGGATCATTTCCCGGTGATCGCCGATCTGATTTTCGACGCGCCGGGCACTTGCGGCGGGAATTGAAGGAAGCGCTTCCAGATTCGCCCTCCGCTATCGAAGGCTGGGCGCTTGCCAAGGGACGATGACCTTGCGACTATGACTCGGCAGAAGCAGGGCAGCAGAGACAAACCGGGGCAGATGTGAGCAGGCCGACAATCGACGATGTTGCCGCCCTGGCGGGGGTTGCGCGCACCACGGTTTCGCGCGTGCTCAACAACCAGCCCAATGTTCGTGCCGAAGTGCGCAAGAAGGTGCTGGGCGCAGTTGAAAAGCTGGGTTACAGGGTCAACCTGCAGGCCCGCAATCTGGCCGGGCGCCGGGCGGTACGTGTCGCCCTGATCCACGCATCGGACTTTGACAGCGAGCCGAACTCCTATTTCTCCTCCGCGCTGGAACTGGGGGCGATCCGGGCCGGGGCCCGGCTGGGTGTCCAGCTGATCACTCATGTCATCAACCAGAACGATCCCGGCGCCGCTGCCGAGATTGTGGCCCGTTTGAGCGACGAACAGTGCGATGGCGTCATCCTGACACCGCCGTTTTCCGATGATGAGAACCTGCTGCGCACCTTGGCCGGTCTGAGCGTGGCGGCGGTTTGCATTGCCGGTGGGCCGCAGGCGGAAAAGTACGCCCTGACGCTGGGAATCGATGATTATCGGGCCGGATTCGATATTGGCGCGCATCTGGTTTCACGGGGTTATCGGCGCTTTGGTTTCGTCAAGGGCCTGCAAGGCCACAGCTCTGCCGAAACCCGGTTCGACGGGTTTCTGGCTGCACTGGCCGAGGCCGGTCTGGGCGAAGACGCGGTTGAATGGAGGCGCGGCAATTTCACCTTCCGCTCTGGCCTGGACTGCGCGCAGGCGCTGCTCGGCGGGGCGGGCAGGGTCGATGCGCTGGTCTGCGCGAATGACGATATGGCGGCGGGGGCCTTGCTTGCGGCGCACAAGGCCGGGCTCAGGATTCCGCAGGATATCGCGATCACCGGGTTTGACGATACCCCGGTTTCGGAAATCGTCTGGCCGCCGCTGACCACGATCCACCAGCCCTTGCGGCGGATGGGCGCGCGGGCCGTGGAACAGCTGGCCCAGCTTGCGGCCAGCGGCGCACCGTCCGAGCCCGGGCGGGAGATCGTCGAGCACAACCTGATCGTCAGGGATTCCAGCCACTTCACTGGCTGATCCCGATTTTTTCCTGGGCCTTGCGCTGCCTCCGCGCGACCTTCACTGCACTGCGGCTTGACCGGCGCAGGAAAAATGGGCATCAATTGGAAGCGCTTCCAACAGGGAAGGCGGACGCGGTCGCTCGACCCCGACAAGGGGTGGCGGGAAAACCGCACAAAACGGAGGGGTTGAATGGTGATGAGGGTGCATGGGCGCAAGGCTGGTACCGGCCTGCCGCGGTCCTATCGATTCGGTGCCAGTGCCGCATCAGCGCTGGTCTTGGCGGCTCTGCTGCCCCAGGCGGCGATGGCTCAGGAAGCGACGGAAGAGGACAGCGGCGCGGAAATCGTCGTTTCCGGGATCCGCTATTCGCTCGCCAATTCGATCAACACCAAGAAGAACAACGACAGCATCGTCGAGGCGGTTTCGGCCGAAGAAATCGGTAAGCTGCCCGATGTCTCCATCGCGGAATCAATCGCGCGCCTGCCCGGCCTTGCCGCACAGCGCGTTGCCGGCCGGGCGCAGATCATCTCGGTCCGCGGACTTCCGCCTGATTTCGCGACCGTCCTGCTCAACGGCCGGGCCCAGGCCAGCTCTGGTTACAACCGCGCGGTCGAATTCGATCAGTACCCGTCGGAACTGCTGTCTTCGGTGGTGGTTTACAAGAGCCCCGATGCCAACATCACCGGCATGGGCCTGTCCGGATCGGTTGATCTCAGGACGATCCGTCCGCTCGCTTACGGCAAGGACACCATCTCGATCAGCCTGCGCGCCGAACTTGACGAAGACGGCGGCCGGAATGCCGATATGTCCAAATGGGGCGGGCGCGGATCGATTTCGATCATCGGCCAGAACGATGCCGGAACCCTGGGTTGGGCCTTTGGTTATGCCTATCTCGATGCGCCGGGTCATGTCGATCACTACAAGGCCTACAGCTACGAAGCCTTCGACTTTGCAGTAACCCCGGATTCGGCCGACAGCGCGCTCCAGCTCAACGGGCAGGAGGCTTTTGCCGTAAACAGCCGTGATCGGCGCCATGGCTTCATGGGAACGCTGGAATGGCAGCCGAGTGACGGCGTCCACACGGCGCTCGATCTCTATTACTCGCGGTTCAAGCAAACCCAGGTCAGCCGCGGCGCGCAGTGGTTTTCAAACGGCTGGGCCGATGGCGCGACCTTTACCGACGTGCAGACCACACCCGTCGGCGGGTCCACTCTTGGCACTTCGGGGCATTTCAACAATGCCGTTCCGATCCTGCGCAACGACCACAACACCCGCGAGGACGAGCTGCTCTCGATCGGGTGGAGCGGTGAATTCGCGATGACGGATGCGCTGAAGTACCACGCCGACCTCAGCTATTCGAGCAACAAGCGCGACGAGACCTATATCGAGACTTACCAGGGTTACGGCGCCGGCGCGTTCCAGACGCGAACCATGGATGAGTATGACTTCTCGATCCCGCTCGAAGGCTATCCGACCTACAGCAACTGGGGCCTCGACTATGCCGATGCCAACCAGGTTTCGCTGGGTGATCGCGCGCCGTGGGGCGGCTGGGGCCATGATGGCCTGCTGAAATCGCCGCACGTCAAGGAAGACATCATCGCCGTCGATCAGGGGCTGACCTTCGATTTCGGGGATTCGATCATCAGCGAGATCGATCTCGGGGTGAACTTCACGCACCGCGTGAAGAACAAGACGGTTGATGAAATCGACCTCAACCTCAAGAACAGCCGTGCCCAGGTGCTGGTCGGTTCGCAATACCTGATCGCGCCAACCTCGCTGGATTTCGTGGGCTTCGGCAACGTTCTTGCGTTCGACCTGCCCTCGGCGGTCAGCACCTATTATGACCAAACGGTGCTGCAGGATGTGAACCACTTCGACAAATCGTGGCGCATCACGGAAGACCTGCTGACATTCCATGCCCGGGCCAAGATCGATTCGGGCAATTTGCACGGCAATGTCGGGGTCCAGGTGGTCAAGACCTGGCAGGGTTCGGAAGGCCTGCGGATTAATCAGTACGTTTCGCCGGTTGAGGTCTATCCGGCCGCGATCAACGATACCTATACCGACGTACTGCCCAGTCTGAACCTGTTCTATGACATGGGTGGCGGTGTGCGGGTGCGCTTCGCCGCAGCCAAGGTCATGGCCCGGCCGCGCATGGACGATTTGCGGGCGAGCATGACGCCGAGTTATTCCAACCCCTGTTCGGGCGGGAGCCCGGCTGCGGGCTGCGTACCCGGCGGTACGGTTCAGGTCTGGTCCGGATCGGGCGGGAATCCCAACCTCAAGCCGTGGCGCGCCAAGGAAATCAACGCCGCGGTTGAATGGTATGGTGGCAACGCGACCTATTTCAGCGTCGGCGGCTTCTACAAGTGGCTCGATACCTACATCTACACCCGCACGATCACCGCGGACTTCTCTGGTTTCCCGATTCCGGCCTCGGTGACGCCGCTGCCCGCCGGTGTTACCGGCAGCAACATCGGCACGCTCACAGCGCCTGACAACGGCAATGGCGGGTATGTCCGGGGCGTCGAAATCAGCGGTGCGCTGGAATTCGGCAAACTGGTTCCGGCGCTCGATGGTTTCGGGATGAGCGGATCGGTCGCCTACACCGATTCCAACCTCAACCCGACCAACGGATCGTCGCTGGTGCGGATCCCCGGCCTGTCCGATTGGGTATATAACGTCACCGGATACTTCGAAAAGGGCGGTTTCCAGGTGCGAGCCAGCTATCGCTATCGCTCTGCCTTCAAGGGCGAAGTGATCGGGCTGTTCACCAATCTGGCCTATACCGAAGTGCTGGCCGACAAACAGCTTGATGCGCAGGTCGGTTATACCTTCCAGGATGGTTCGCCGCTGGCCGGTCTGGGGATCGTTCTCCAGGTCAGCAACGTGCTCGATTCGCCTTATCGGACCCGGCTTGGTCTCGACGCCGGTGGGGTACATACCTCGGATGGTACGGTGCTGCCGGAAACCTATGAGAAGTACGGTCGTCAGTGGCTGGTGGGGCTGAGCTACAAGTTCTGACCCCGGCCGGATTACCCGCGCCCGCCGGACCGACCTGAATGAGGGAAGGTCGCTACGCCGGGCGCGGGAACCGGAATGCAATTTTCAGATAACTACGGGCGGGATGTGCCAGTGAAGATACCTGTTGTTCTGGCCGCTTTGGCATCCGTCGGACTGGCCGCTTGCGCCGCACCGGGGCAGATCGCCTCCGGTCAGGGTTGGAGCAAGGACGAAGCCGCAGCCATCGCCGCCTGGCCGGGGCGCAAACCAACCGGCAAGCTCGATCCTGCAACAGAATCGCGCATCGCCGCGATAGTCGCCGGGATGACGCTGGAGCAAAAGATCGGGCAGATGACCCAGGCGGAGATCCGCTCGATCACGCCCGATCAGGTTCGCGAATATTACATCGGCACGATCCTGAACGGCGGCGGTGCCTGGCCGGGGATGAAAAAGCACGCCACGGTCGGTGATTGGGCGCGGCTGGCGGATCAGTTCGCCAAGGCGGCGATGTCAACCGACATGAAGGTCCAGATCCCGCTGATCTGGGGGATCGATGCGGTTCACGGCAACAATAATGTGGTCGGTGCTACGATCTATCCGCACAACATCGGCCTGGGCGCTGCGCACGATCCGGCGCTGGTCGAACGGATTGGCCGGGCGACCGCCAAATCGGTCCGCGCCACCGGGATCGGCTGGGCTTTCGCCCCGACCCTTGCTGTGGTTCAGAACCAGCGCTGGGGTCGCTCCTATGAAAGCTATTCGAGCGACCCGACGCAGGTCGCCGCCAACGGCGCGGCGTTGATCCGGGGGCTTCAGGGCAACCTGACCGGCGATGGCGATGTGATCGCATCGGCCAAGCATTTCGCCGGTGACGGCGGCACCTACCGCGGTGTCGATCAGGGTGAGAGCCGTTCAACCGCGCGGCAATTCGCCACGCTGCACGGCGCAGGTTATTACACCGCGCTCGATGCCGATGTGCAGACCGTGATGATCAGTTACAACAGCTGGACCATGCTCAATCTCGGCGCCGCCGATGTGCAGTTCGGCAAGATGCACGGCAACCGCGCGCTGGTGACCGGCGTGCTCAAGCAGAAGTTGGGTTTTGACGGGCTGGTCGTGTCGGACTGGAACGCGATCGAACAGGTCGATGGCTGCAAGCGCGACCACTGTCCGCAGGCGATCAACGCCGGGGTCGATGTGTTCATGGTTCCCGACGACTGGAAGACCTTCATCGCCAATACCGTGGCTGACGTGCGCGAAGGACGGGTGCCGATGGCCCGGATCGACGATGCGGTGACGCGGATCCTGCGGGTCAAGTTCCGTACCGGTCTGTTCGATCGGCCGATTGCGGCGGGGCGCTATACCGGTGATGCTGCGGCGATGGTTGATCGGCCGCTGGCCCAGGAAGCTGTGCGCAAAAGCGCGGTCCTGCTCAAGAACGAAGGCACTTTGCCGCTGAAGCTGGGCAAGCGGATCCTGGTGATCGGCGATGCCGCCGACAATTTCGTCAAGCAGGGTGGCGGCTGGACCATCACCTGGCAGGGCGATGAAACCGACAATCGGGATTTCCCGGTAGGCGAAACGATGCTGGCCGGGCTGCGCCGGGTCTATGGCGAAGCCAACGTCACCTGGTCGGCAGATGGCAGCGCCTTTTCTCCCGGCAAATTCGATGCGGTGATCGCGGTGATCGGGGAAACGCCCTATGCCGAGATGAAAGGCGATGTGCGCTGGCCGGCGCTGTTGTCCTATTCGGCGCGCTTCCCGGCGGACCGGGCGCTGCTCGACAAGGTTTCGGGTCACGGTGTGCCGGTGGTGACGCTGCTCTATTCGGGCCGCACCCAGTACGCGACCGATCTGATCAACCGGTCAGACGCCTTCGTCGCCGGATTCCTACCCGGGACCGAGGCCGGGGCGCTGGCCGATCTGTTCGCGGGCGCCGACGGTCTGAACTTTACCGCGCGCCTGTCTTTCGCCTGGCCCAACACCCCTTGCCCAAGCGGGGGTGAACCGGCCGGTGAAAGCCTGTTTGCCCGTGGTTTCGGCCTGGCCTATGGCAAGGCCATGCGCACCGGACGGCTGGCGGAGGTTTCCGGACTGACGACCTGCCCATAGCGCGGGAGAGGTTGAGGAAAGCATGGCTATGAAGAGCTTGCAACGCATCCTGATCGCGGGTGGCGGGTCTTCCGGGTGGATGACGGCAGCGCTGCTCGCACGGATGTTCCAGGGCCTTTATGAGGTCGTGCTGGTCGAAAGCGAAGACATCGGCACGATCGGCGTGGGCGAGGCGACGATCCCGGCGATCAAGAAATACAACGAGCTGCTCGGGCTTGAGGAAAACGAGTTCATGGCCCGCACCCAGGGCAGCTTCAAACTGGGGATCCAGTTCGAAAACTGGCAGCGCAAGGGCGAAAGCTATATCCATGGGTTCGGGGTGATCGGGCAAGATTGGGAATGGCTGCGGATGCACCATTACTGGATACATGCCCACCAGCAGGGCCGCGCCGGGGATTTTGCGGACTATTCGATCAATACCGCCGCTGCGCTGAAGAACAAGTTTGTCCGCGCCCAGGCGAATATGGGCGACAGCCCGCTGAGCCACATCGCCCATGCCTTTCACATGGATGCAGCGCTGTTTGCCCGGTTCCTGTCCGGCTATGCGCAGGATCGCGGGGTGCGGCGGCGCGAAGGCAAGATCGTGGACGTTACGCTGCGGGCCGAGGATGGTTTCATCGAAAGCGTTACGATGAACGATGGCGAAGTGATCGGGGCCGATCTGTTCATCGATTGCTCTGGCTTTCGCGGGCTGTTCATCAACCAGGCGCTGGGTGTTCCGTTTGAGGATTGGTCGCACTGGCTGCCTTGTGATCGGGCCATTGCCGTCCCTTGCGCGCGTAGCGAGGCCTTTACCCCTTACACCCGCTCGATCGCGCACAGCGCGGGCTGGCAATGGCGCATTCCGTTGCAGCACCGCACCGGAAACGGTCACGTCTTTTCAACCCGCTTCATGGACGATGCCGAGGCGGAGAAGATCCTGCTCGCCAACATCGATGCGGAGCCGCTGGCCAACCCGTTCAAGGTCGATTTCAAGGCTGGAAAGCGGGTGCAGCCGTGGCACAAGAACTGCGTTGCGATCGGCCTGGCCGGGGGCTTTCTTGAACCGCTGGAATCGACCAGCCTGCATCTGGTTCAGTCCGGCATCATCCGGCTGATGCGGCTGTTGCCCGACGGCGGGTTCGATCCTTCCAATATCGCCGAATTCAATCGCCAGAGCGATTTCGAATACGAGCGGATCCGCGACTTCATCATCCTGCACTACAAGGCGACCGAGCGTAACGATTCCCCGTTCTGGGACTATTGCCGGACCATGGAGGTGCCCGAAACGCTCCAACGCAAGATCGACCTGTGGATGGCCAATGGCCGGATCTTCCGCGAGGACGAAGAACTGTTTTCCGAAGAAAGCTGGATCCAGGTCTTCATCGGGCAGGGGATGATCCCGCGCGGCTACGATCCGATGGCCCGGATCAAGAGCGACGTGCAGATCAACCAGTTCCTCGGCAATATCCAGACCGTGATCGGGAAATGCGTGGACGTGATGCCCAGCCACGCCGAATACGTTGCCAAGACCTGCCCGGCGGCGGCATGATCGCCATGCGCGCCGTGCGATGCGGACTTTCCGCGCTGCTGGGAGCCAGCCTGCTGGCGGCCTGCGGCCAGATCGGCGGACCGGCAGCGCCGACGCCTGCCCGTGCCGAGGGCGGGGTTGCAGTCTGGGCCAGCTCGGCGGATCAGAGCCGCAAGTTGGCTGCGTTGCCGCGGCTGGAGCTGGTTCCGGCCGGAGCCGCCCAGGCGGGCGAGGTGGTGATCGATCCGGCAGCGCAGGCGCAGGAAATCGTCGGCTTCGGCGCGGCGATGACCGATGCTTCGGCCCACCTGTTCCAGACCGTCCTTTCACCGAGCGAGCGGGACGGATTGTTTGCAGAGCTGTTCGGCAGCGAAGGGCTGGGGCTGTCCTTCGTCAGGATTCCGATCGGCGCCTCGGATTTCTCGAGCGCGCACTACAGCCTTGATGATGTGGCACCGGGGCAGACCGATCCCGCGCTGACGCATTTTTCCATGGCCAGGGTCGCGGCCGAGCAGATGCCCGCACTGCGGGCGGCGCGGGCGGTCAACCCGGATCTGACGCTGATGGCCAGCCCGTGGAGCGCGCCGGGGTGGATGAAGACATCGGGCAGTCTGATCAAGGGCCGCCTAAAGCCTGAACACTACCCAGCCTATGCCGCCTATTTCGTGCGCTATCTTGATGCGATGGAGGCAGGCGGACTGCCGATCCGCTATGTCACCATGCAGAACGAGCCCGATTTCGAACCGGCCGACTATCCCGGGATGCGGGCCAGCGCGGCGGAACGGGCCGCCTTCTTCGCTGGCCACCTTGGTCCGGCCCTGGCCGCCCGCAAATCCAGGGTCGGGATCCTCGATTGGGATCACAACTGGGATCTGCCGCAGCAGCCGCTTGGGGTGCTGGCCGATCCTGCGGCGGCGGCCTTTGTCGAAGGGGTGGCCTGGCATTGCTATGCTGGCGATTCGGCGGTCATGGCCAAGGTCAAGGCGGCCCACCCCGACAAAGACCTGTTCTTCACCGAATGCTCGGGCGGAGACTGGTCACCCGATTGGGGTGATACGCTTGGCTGGATGACCGACAATCTGATCATCGCCACCCTGCGCGCCGGGGGCAAGGGGGCGCTGCTGTGGAACCTGGCGCTCGATGAAAACCGGGGGCCACACCTGGGCGGCTGTGGCGATTGCCGCGGGGTGGTGGGGATCGACAGTCGGACCCGCGCGGTTACGCGCAATGTCGAATACTATGTGCTGGGCCAGATCAGCCGCTTCGCCCGCCCCGGCGCGCGTGTGGTTGCCAGCAGCGGGGGTGCCCCGGGGCTGAACTTTGCCGCCCTGCGCAACCGCGATGGCACGCTGGTCTTGCTGACGCACAATGCGACCAAGGGTGAATTGCCGATCAGCGTCAGAATTGGCACAAGCCGCTTTTCCGCCGCCATACCGGGCGGCGAGGTGATGACTTTCGTCTGGCCGGACGCAACCGGGAGCCCTTGATGAACCGCATGAAGCAGCTGGGGATCACCGGGGCCTTCATCGCGGTGACCACGCTGTTCTTCGGGTGGGGCTTCATCTCATCGAACAACGATCCGCTGATCGTTGCGCTGCGCGCCGCCTTTCAGCTGAGCTACAGCCAGGCCCTGCAGATCCAGCTGGTCGGGTTTCTGGCCAACGGCCTGATGTCGCTTCCGGCGGCGTCGCTGGGCAATCGACTGGGGCCGGTCAACACGATCCTGGTTGCGCTGGCGACGATGATCGCCGGGTGCCTGCTGGTACGGGCCGGGCTGGAGCTTGAATCCTACAGTGCGGTGCTGGCCGCCCTGTTCGTTCTGGCGGCGGGGATTACCACATTACAAGTCTCAGCCAATCCGCTGGCCGCAGCGCTTGGCCCTGCGCGGACCAGCCATTTCCGGCTCAACTTCGCGCAAACCTTCAATTCGCTCGGGGTGGTGATGGGGGTGAATTACGGCGCCTCGATCATGCTGGGTGACCGGGTGATCAAGGCCGGGCAGGGCGCGGTCCACAGCGCGGCGGAGCGCGGCGAAGTGCTGGGCGCAGTCGATGCCGCTTTCGTTGCCATGGCTGCAATGCTGGCGGCGCTGGCGGCTTTCTTCTGGCTCCAGCGCCGCAGGATCAGCGCTGCAGCAGCCGAAATCCCGGCGGTATCGGGTGCCTCGGTGCTGGAGGCCCTGCGCGCGCCCTGGGCGATCGCCGGGGCTCTGGCGATCGGCCTTTATGTCGGCGCCGAAGTTTCGATCGGTTCGATCATGATCGCCTTTCTCCATCAACCTGGGGTTATGGGGATGCCGCTTGAGCAAGGCGGCTTCATGCTGGCCAACCTGTACTGGGGCGGCGCGCTGCTTGGCCGGTTCATCGGATCGATCCTGCTGACCCGCGTGGCGGCGGCGCGGTTGCTGGGATTCTGCGCCTCCGCGGCTACCGTGATGTGCCTGCTGGCGCTGAGCGGCGCCGGCCCAGTTTCCGGCTTCGCCGCGCTGGCGGTGGGCCTGTTCAATTCCATCATGTTCCCGACGATCTTCACGCTGACGCTTGAACGATCCGGGGTTTCGCCAAGTTCAACATCGGGCTTGCTGGTATTGGCGATTTCGCTGGGCGCGGTGCTGCCGTTCCTGGTCGGGAAACTGGC
>Ga0116180_1001713_pt1 | contig 18208 bp, 16 predicted proteins | sample AD_UKC073_MetaG_FD_89804 | JGI IMG/M metagenome (GOLD analysis project Ga0116180, IMG submission 89804) | Active sludge microbial communities of municipal wastewater-treating anaerobic digesters from USA - AD_UKC073_MetaG | ecosystem: Engineered > Bioreactor > Anaerobic > Digestate | place: USA...
CGTCCTCGCGCGCTACATGCAGATCCTCAGCCCGGAGCTCTGCGCCTTCCTCGCCGGCCGCGCCATCAACATCCACCACTCGTTCCTCCCGGGTTTCAAGGGCGCCAACCCCTACCGCCAGGCGCACACCCGCGGCGTGAAGCTCATCGGGGCGACGGCGCACTTCGTCACGAGCGACCTGGACGAGGGGCCGATCATCGAGCAGAACGTCGTGCGCGTCGACCACACCATGGACGTGGCGAAGCTGGTCCGCAAGGGCCAGGCGCAGGAGTCGCAGACCCTCGCGGAGGCGGTCCGCCTCTTCGCCGAGCATCGGGTGCTCGCCGACGGCGACCGCACCGTGATCTTCCGCTGAGCGAGGCGGGGCGATGGGGGCGGATGTCGCGCTGGTCTTCGTGTTCATCCTCGTGGGAGGCGTGTTCGCTGCCGCGGAGATGGCGATGGTCACGCTGCGCGAGTCGCAGATCAAGCAGTTGGCCACGAAGGGCAAGCGCGGCCGCGCCATCGACTCGCTGACCTCCAACCCCAACCTCTTCCTCTCCTCGGTCCAGATCGGCGTGACGGTCTCGGGGTTCCTGTCGGCCGCGTTCGGCGGGGCGACGATCGCCGAGGCGCTGGCGCCGGTGTTCGCGCGCTGGGGCCTGCCCGAGGCCGTCGCCCACCCGGCGGCGCTGGTGCTCGTCACCGTCGTCATCTCGTACTTCTCCATCGTGATCGGGGAGCTGACGGCCAAGCGGTTGGCCATGCAGCGCGCGGAGGCGTTCGCGCTCGCCCTCGCGCCGCTGGTCGCGGGCATCGCCCGGATGACCCGCCCCGTGATCTGGTTCCTCGACCGTTCCACCAACTTCCTCGTCCGGCTGCTCGGCGGCGACCCGCACCTTGCGAGGGACCAGGTCAGCGACGAGGAGCTGCGGGCCATGGTGTCGTCGTCGGCGACGCTGGGCGCCGAGGAGCAGCGGATCGTCGACGAGGTGTTCGACGCAGGCGGCCGCACGCTGCGCGAGGTGATGGTTCCGCGCACCGAGGTCGACTTCCTGCCCGCCGACATGCCGATCGCGCAGGCCTACCGGGAGGTCCGCGGCGCCGCGCACTCCCGGTACCCGGTGACCGACGGCGGGGCCGACCGGATCGTCGGCTTCCTTCACATCCGCGACCTCATGGAGGTCGACGGACGGGGCCGCGACCGCACGGTGCGCAGCCTCGCGCGGGAGGTTCTCGCGCTGCCGGAGACCGTCAAGATCCTGCGCGCGCTGTCGTCGATGCGCGCCGCGCGGTCGCACATGGCCATCGTGCGCGACGAGTACGGCGGCACCGCGGGGATCGTGACCATCGAGGACCTCGTCGAGGAGCTGGTCGGCGAGATCACCGACGAGTACGACGAGGACCCGGGACGGAAGCAGACCGAGGTGGACGACGTCGACGGGCTCACCACGATCGAGGAGTTCGGGGAGCTGACCGGCTACGAGCTGCCCGACGGCCCCTACGACACGGTCGCGGGCTACGTCATGGCGCAGCTGGGCGCGCTCCCTCGGCTGGGCGACGAGGTGTCCGTCGTCCTCGTGCCCGAGGGCGATGCGGATGGGCAGCCGGTCAGGTTCACGCTCGCCGTCACACAGATGGACGGCCGCCGCGCGGCCTGGTTCGCGCTCGGCAGGGCCGCGCTGCCGGAGGCGGTGCCGGATGTCTGACGACGGCTTGCGGCTGCTCACGGGCCGGGACGTGGACCCTCTGCTGCGCGCCGCCGTCGCCCACCGGGGCGGCGAGTTGCTCAGCTGGACCCTGGAGCACGTCGACTCCGCGCCCTCGGCGTCGACCACCGCGACGTACCTCGCCACCGTGCGGTGGCCGCACGGGGAGCGGACCGAGCTGTTGGGCGTCTCCGCGCGCATGGGCGAGCTGTCGCCGTCGGACGAGCGGGCGCACGTCTTCGAGGACGGCACGCGCCGGGTGGCCGTGTGGCTGTACCCCGACGACCCCGACCTTCCCGGGCTGCCGCGCGCGGCCTACCCCGACCGGATGGCCGAGGCGCTCGCGCCCGCGCTTGGCCCCCTGGCTCCCGAACAGGTCAGCCTCACGATGATCGGCTACCGGCCGCGCCGCCGCGCCGTGGTGCGAGTCGACGTCGCCGACCCGGCCGAGACGCTGTACGTCAAGGTGCTGCGGCCGCGGGTCTTCGCCGATGTCCTTCGCCGCCACACGCTGCTCCGCGAGGGCGGCATCCCCGCGCCCGAGGTGCTCCTGGCCACCGACGACCAGCTGCTCGTCACGCGCGAGCTCCCCGGCGCCCCGCTCGCGCACGCCCTCTTCGAGGAGGGCGAGCCGTGCCGGCCCGAGGAGATCGTCGAGTTGCTGGACGCCATGCCGTCGGCCGTCTCCCGGCTGGAGCGACGGCCGCCGTGGGCCGACGCCGTCGGCCACTACGCGCGCATGGTGTCGGCGACGCTTCCGGAGCTGGACGGCGAGCTCTCGCGGCTCACCGAGCAGATCGTCACGGGACTGGCCGCCTACCCGGAGGGCACGGAGCCCACGCACGGCGACCTGCACGAGGGGCAGCTCAGCGTGGCGGGCGGTCGGATCGTCGGGATGCTCGACGTCGACACGATCGGGCCGGGCCGCCGGGCCGACGACCTGGCCTGCCTGATCGGTCACCTCGCCACGATCCAGCGGATGAACCCGCGCCAGGAGGCTCGCGTCCGCGAGCTGCTCGTGCGCTGGGTTCCCGTGTTCGACAAGCGCGTCGACCCGGTGGAGCTGCGGCTGCGCGCGGCCGCTGTGGTGATCTCGCTGGCCACCGGCCCGTACCGCGGCCAGGAGACCGACTGGCGTCAACAGACCGTCGCGATGGTGCGCTCGGCGGGCGCCCTGGTGCGCCAAGTCGTCGCCTGACTCCCGCTATGTACCGTTTCGGTAACGACCGGCCCCTCGATATCACACCTCTCGGCCGCCCTCGCTAGAGTCGTAATCTCACTTCCATACCAAGGAGGATCTTCGTGAAGAAGTCCATGCTGCGTGTCCTCGCGCTGGCCGGCGCGTCCGCGCTCGCCCTTGCCGGTTGCGCGGAGCCGCCCGGCCAGACCACCCCGACCGATCCGGCGGCGCCCAGCCCCACCGCGACCGACACCGCCGCACCCCCGGCCGCCTCCGACTTCAAGGCGTGCATGGTCTCCGATGCGGGCGGCTTCGACGACAAGTCGTTCAACGAGACCGCTTACAAGGGCCTGACCGACGCCGTCGCGCAGCTGGGTATCCAGAAGGGCGAGATCGAGTCGAACGCCGAGGAGGAGTTCGCCGGCAACGTGCAGGCGATGATCGACGCCAAGTGCGACCTCGTCATCACCGTCGGCTTCGCTCTCGCCGACGCCACCCAGGCCGCGGCCAAGCAGAACCCCGACGTGAAGTTCGCCATCGTCGACTACGGCAGCTTCGAGGGCGTCGACAACGCCAAGGGCCTGCTGTTCAACACCGCCGAGCCGTCGTTCCTCGCCGGCTACGTCGCGGCGGCGATGACCAAGACCGGCACCGTCGGCACCTTCGGCGGCGCGGCCTACCCGACCGTCACCATCTTCATGGACGGCTTCGCCGAGGGCGTCGCCTACCACAACGAGGCGAAGGGCACCAGCGTCAAGCTGATCGGCTGGGACGCCGACAAGCAGGACGGCCAGTTCGTCGGCGGCAACAACCCGTTCGGCGACATCCCCGGCGGCAAGAACACCGCCTCGACGCTGATCTCCCAGGGGGCCGACATCATCATGCCGGTCGCCGGTCCCGCGGGCCTCGGCGCGCTGCAGGCCGCCCAGGAGAGCAACGGCAAGGTCAACGCCATCTGGGTCGACACCGACGGCTTCGTCTCGGCGCCCGAGTTCGGTTCGGTGATCATCACCTCGGTCGAGAAGGCCATGGACGTCGCGGTGTTCGAGGCCATCAAGGCCGCGAAGGACGGGAGCTTCTCGTCCGACCCGTACGTCGGAACGCTGGAGAACGGCGGCGTCTCGCTCGCCCCGTTCCACGACTTCGAGGCGTCTCTGCCCGAGGGTCTGCAGGCCGAGCTCGACCAGGTGAAGGCCGACATCATCAGCGGGACGATCACCATCGCCTCGCCCAGCCAGCCCAAGTAAGGGCCGGCAACAAGCAGGGGAGGGGCGCAGCGCGGCGCCCCTCCCCACATTTCGGCCCTTTTGTCGGCCCCGAACGTTAGGCTGACGGACACGCCACCGTCGGCGAAGGAGGAGTTGGGTGACCGCTACAGCTATGAAGGCCCCGGCGCTGTCGTTGGACGGCATCACGAAGCGGTTCGGCTCGCTGACGGCCAACGACACGATCAGCATCGACGTCGTTCCCGGGCGGATCCACTGCCTGCTCGGCGAGAACGGCGCGGGCAAGTCCACCCTCATGAACATCCTCTTCGGGCTGTTGACGCCGGACGAGGGCGAAATCCGGTTGGGCGAGCAACAACTCAGCCTCGGAAACCCGAAGCAGGCGATGGCCGCGGGCATCGGCATGGTGCACCAGCACTTCATGCTGATCCCGGTGTTCACCGTTGCCGAGAACATGGTGCTGGGCCGCGAGCCCGGCCGCGGTGGCCTCCTCGACCTCAACGCCGCGCGCGCGAAGGTTCGCGAGCTGAGCGACCGGTACAACCTCGACGTCGATCCCGACGCGCTCGTCGAGGATCTGCCGGTCGGCATCCAGCAACGCGTGGAGATCCTGAAGGCGCTCGCCAACGACGCCACCTACCTCATCTTCGACGAGCCCACCGCGGTGCTGACGCCGCAGGAGATCGACGAGCTGATGGAGGTCATGCGCTCCCTCCGCGACGAGGGCCGCGCGATCGTCTTCATCACCCACAAGCTCCGCGAGGTGCGGGCCGTCGCGGACGACATCACGGTCATCCGCCGTGGGAAGGTCGTCGGCGCCGCGGAGCCTACCGCGCCCGAGGGCGAGCTGGCGGCCATGATGGTCGGCCGGTCCGTCTCGCTCCAGGTGGACAAGGAGCCCGCGAAGCCCGGCGCCGAGAGGCTGGTCATCACGGACCTCACGGTCGCCAGCCCGTCCGGCGCGGTCGCCGTCGACCAGCTGAGCCTTAGCGTGTTCGGCGGCGAGATCGTCTGCATCGCCGGCGTCCAAGGCAACGGGCAGACGGAACTGGCCGAGGCGCTGCTCGGCACCATGACCCCGCTCAGCGGCACCGCCGTCCTCGACGGCGTGGACATCGCGCACGCCAGCCCCGCGAAGACCATCAAGGCCGGCCTGGGGTTCGTCCCGGAGGACCGGCACCGCGACGGCTTCGTCGGCGAGTTCAGCATCGCCGAGAACCTCGTGCTGAACAACCTCGACGCCTATTCGAGGAACGGCTCGCTGCAGCTGAAGGCCATCGCGGACAACGCGGTGGCCCGCATCCAGGAGTTCGACATCCGCTCCGAGTCGCACACCCAGCCGGTGAATGCCTTGTCGGGCGGGAACCAGCAGAAGGTGGTGCTGGCGCGCGAGCTGTCGCGGCCGCTCTCGCTGCTGCTCGCCAGCCAGCCGACCCGCGGCGTCGACGTCGGCGCCATCGAGTTCCTGCACAAGCGGATCGTCGAGGAGCGCGACGTCGGCACCGCCGTCCTGATCGTGTCGACGGAGTTGGAGGAGGTCGAGTCGCTGGCCGACCGGATCGCGGTGATGTACCGCGGGAAGATCGTCGGCGTCGTCGGCCCGGACACCCCGCGCGACGTGCTCGGCCTCATGATGGCCGGGATCAGCTACGAGGACGCCGTCGCCACGGTGGAGGAGAGCCATGAGTGAGAAGGCACGCCCCGCCTGGGTGCAGACCACCATCATCACGGTGGCGTCGATGCTGCTGGCGTTCGTCGTCGCGGCGGTGATCATGGTGGTCTCGGACGCAGAGGTCGCCGCGAAGTGGGCCTACTTCTTCAGCCGCCCGGGCGACGCGCTCGGCGCCAGCTGGGACAAGATCGCCACCACGTTCTACGCCATGTGGTACGGCTCGATGGGCAACTGGGTCAACATCACCAACACGACGGCGGAGGCCACGCCGCTGATCGCCGCGGGCCTCGCCGTCGCCATCGCGTTCCGGGCAGGGCTGTTCAACATCGGCGCCCAGGGCCAGGCCATGGTCGGCGCGCTCGCCGCGGCCTTCGTCGGCTTCACGGTCAAGGGCCTGCCGATCTTCCTCCACCTCCCGCTGGTGATCCTGGTTGGCCTGATCACGGGCGCGATCTGGGGCGGCATCGTCGGCGTGCTGAAGGCGCGCACCGGCGCGCACGAGGTGATCCTCACGATCATGATGAACTACATCGCGGGCAGCCTGCTCGCGTACCTGATGATGCAGAAGGCGTTCCAGGCGCCGGGCCGCAACGACCCCATCTCCCCGGTGCTCGAGTGGACCGCGACGATGCCGCGGCTCGCGGGCACGCGCCTCCATCTCGGGTTCTTCATCGCCCTGCTCGCCGCGTTCATCGTGTGGTGGCTGCTGGAGCGCACGAAGTTCGGCGTGCAGCTGAAGGCCGTAGGCCTGAACCCGAACGCCGCGGCTGTCTCGGGCGCCAGCGTGTCGAACATCACCATCATCACCATGGCGCTGGCCGGAGCGTTCGCGGGCCTCGGCGGCGTGATGATGGTCAGCGCGCCGCAGCTGCTCACCGGGACGCCCACCCAGATGACCGGCACCATCATCGGCACGCTCGGCTTCGACGCCATCACCGTCGCGCTGCTCGGGCGCTCCCGCCCTCTGGGCGTGGTGCTCGCCGGCCTGTTGTTCGGCGCGCTGAAGGCGTCGCGTCGCACCATGATCACCATGGCAGGCACGCCGGACAAGTTGACCGACCTGATCCAGGCCCTCATCGTGTTGTTCGTCGCCGCGCCGGCGTTTGTCGTCGCGATCCTTCCGTTCCTTCGCGAGCGGAAACCGAAGTCAGCCCCCCGATCTGCAGCGAAGGCGGCCCAGGCATGAGCGCGGAGACCCTCACTGTGCAGACCCGGCACGTCGAGTCGCCCGAGGCCCGCTCGCAGCGGCTCTCGACCGGCATCCTCGTCATCGTGATCGGCGCCCTCCTCGCCATCATGGCGTTCACCGTGCACCACTCGGGCATCATCGCGCTGTCGGACGCGTTCGACGAGGTGCAGCTGCCCAGGATCGAGCTGCCGGGGACCCCCACGGTGCTCATCAGCGCCCTGCTGGTGCTGGGCGCGGGTATCGGCCTGCTCAGCGGGCGGTTGAGCCATCGGCTCCGGATCGTCGCGGCCGTCGCCGCCGGCGCGGGCGTCCTCGTCGGCTTCGTCGTGTGGGCGGCCGCCAGCTCGGACCTGCCGTTCACCCTCACCAGCCAGCTCAACCTGACGCTGGAGTACGCGACGCCGCTGTTCTTCGGCGTCCTCGGCGGCGTGCTGGCCGAGCGCGCGGGCGTGGTCAACATCGCCATCGAGGGCCAGTTCCTGACCGCGGCCTTCGCGGCCTCGCTGACCTACTCGATCACGAAGTCGTTCGTCGCCGCGCTGTTCGCGGCCGCGTTGGCGAGCGTGATGATGTCGGCGGTGCTGACGCTGTTCGCGCTGCGCTACCTGGTAGACCACGTCATCATCGGCGTCGTCATCAACGTGCTCGCGACGGGACTCACCGGCTTCATCTACCAGCAGCTCGTGGCGAAGGACCCCGGCACCTACTCGTCGGTCCGGCCGATGCTGCCGATCTCCGTTCCGGGCCTGGACAAGATCCCATTCCTCGGCCCGATCCTGTTCACGCAGCGTCCGCTCACCTACATGGCGTTCGTCTCCGTGGCGCTCGTGTGGTTCCTGCTCTTCCGCACCAAGTGGGGCCTGCGCGTCCGCTCGGTGGGCGAGCACCCGCACGCCGCGGACACCGTCGGCATCCCCGTGGTGCGCACCAAGACGGCCGCGGTGCTGCTCGGCGGCCTGTTCGCGGGGCTCGGCGGCGCGTACTTCACGATCGGCTCGGTGGGCGCGTTCCAGGACAACAACCCGACGGCGGGCAACGGCTTCATCGCGCTCGCCGCGGTCATCATGGGCCGCTGGCACCCCGTCTACAGGGCGCTGACCGCGCTGTTCTTCGGCTTCGCCCGCGCCCTCGCGCAGACCACGAAGCCGATGCAGCTGCCCATCCCCAGCCACTTCATCGAGATGCTGCCGTACCTGGCGACGATTATCGCCGTCGCCGGGCTCGTCGGCCGCGTCCGCCCGCCCGCCGCGGACGGCGCCCACTTCGTGAAGAGCCACTGATGGCGGTGGACTGGGAGGCGCTGCGCGCGGCGGCGGTCGAGGCATCGGCGCGGGCGTACGCGCCGTATTCGAACTACCGGGTGGGCGCGGCGGCGATCGTCGACGACGGCCGCTTCGTCACGGGCTGCAACGTCGAGAACGCCTCCTACGGCGTCGGCCTGTGCGCCGAGTGCGGCTTGGTGTCGTCGCTGGCCGCCGGCGGGGGAGGGCGCCTCGTCGCCTTCACCTGCGTCAACGGCGAGGGTCAGGTGATCACGCCCTGCGGCCGGTGCCGCCAGCTCCTGAACGAGTTCGGCGGCCCTGCGCTGCTGCTCGAGACCCCGGCCGGTATCCTCACGCTGGACCAGATGCTGCCCCAAGCCTTCGGCCCGGATGACCTCACCGCTCGTTGAGCCGGGCGCACGCGCGAAGCGCCGTGCCCGTGTCGAAGCGTTCGGGACAACCACACATACCTCGGACACAACACAAGAAGGGCCGCTGTGCTGACGATCGATGACCTGCGCGCGCTGCCAAAGGTGGCGCTCCACGACCACCTCGACGGAGGGCTGCGTCCTGAGACCGTGATCGAACACTGCGCCGAGGTGGGGCACGCGCTTCCGACCACCGACCCAGCGGAGCTCGGCCGCTGGTTCTTCGAGGCCGCCGACTCCGGCTCGTTGGTGCGGTATCTGGAGACGTTCGGCCACACCGTCGCGGCGATGCAGACGCGCGAGCACCTCGTGCGGGTGGCGCGGGAGTTCGTCGTCGACCAGGCGCTCGACGGCGTCGTGTACGCCGAGGCGCGGTGGGCGCCGGAGCAGCACGAGTCGCGAGGGTTGACGCGCCGCGAGGCGGTCGAGGCGGTGCGCGACGGGCTCGCCGAGGGCATGGCCGAGGCCGCGGCGCTCGGTCACCGTATCGTCGCGCGCCAGATCGTCACGTCGATGCGCCACATCGCGCCTACGGTCGACACCGCCCAGCTGGCCGTCGACTTCCGCGACGATTCGGTCTGCGGCTTCGACATCGCCGGCGCCGAGGACGGCTTCCCCGCCGCGCGCTGGCTGCCCGCATTCGAGCTGCTGAAGCGCGCGAACATGTTCATCACCATCCACGCCGGCGAGGCCTACGGCCCGGGCTCGATCTGGGAGGCCGTGCAGCTGTGCGGCGCCAACCGCGTCGGCCACGGCGTGCGGATCGTCGAGGACATCGAGATCGTCGACGGCGTCCCCGTTCTTGGCCGCTTGGCTGCCTACGTACGCGACGCTCAGGTTCCGCTGGAGGTGTCCCCGTCGTCGAACCTGCAGACGGGCATCGCCGCGACGATGGGGGAGCACCCCGTCGACCTGCTGAAGAACCTGGGCTTCAACATCACGGTCAACTGCGACAACCGCCTGATGAGCCGCACGACGATGTCGCGCGAGTTCGCGCTGCTGTCGGAGGCCTTCGGGTGGACCCTCGCCGACGTCGAGCGCTGCACCCTCGCCGCGATGCGCGCCGCGTTCCTGCCCTTGCCCGAGCGTGAGGCGCTCATCAACGACGTCATCCTCCCCGCCTACGCCGCCGCTCGTTGAGCCCTGCGCTCGCTGAGCCCTGCCGCTCGTGGAGCTGCCCCACCGCTCGTTGAGCCAGGCGCGCCGACGGAGTCGGCCGCGACCGCGTCGAAGCGCCTGGCACCCGGTTCGTGGACGTGTGGTCGGGGCCAGGCCGTAGGCTGGGGCCATGGCCCTGATTCCCGCCCCGACACGCGATGCGACCCGGGTGAGCATCCGCCGTCGGCGCCCGTCCGGGGCGCTGTCCGACGTCGTCGGGCACCTGGTCGCGGCGAACGACGAGTGGATGGTCGTGCTGCCCGAGGATCGGGGCGCCGAGTGGGTGCCGAGGGCCGAGGCCGAGGCGGTCCGAAAGGTGCCCGAGCGCACGGTGCTTCCCGCCTCGGCGGCCGACGCGCTGGAGCGCGTCCTCGAGCTGACCTGGCCGGGGCTCCGCCGCGCCCGGCTGGGAGGCTGGACGATCCGGGTCGGACGCGGAAAGACGCAGCGGGCCAACTCGGTGCTCGCCGTCGGAGACCCCGGAATGCCCTTCGCCGACGCCACCATCGCGGCGAACGAGTGGGCGGGACGGGACCTGCCGCTTCAGGCGGTGCGCGGCAGCCGCGTCGCCGACGAGGCGCTGGCCCTCGGTTGGGAGGCCGCGTCGCCGACCGTCGTCATGGTCGCGGAGGCATCCGCCCTCGTCGCCGCGGGCGCGGGCGTCGTGTCGGACGAGCCCGACGCGGCCTGGCGCGCGGTCTATCGCGGCGGCGATGTCGACGAGGATCGGCTCGCGGAGCTGACCAGCGCGCCGGCCCGCTACCTGCGCGTGGGCGAGAGCGCCGTCGGCCGGGTCGCGCCGGCGCGAGGCTGGGCGGTGCTGTCCTGCATAGAGGTCGCCCCGGAGGCGCGCGGGCGGGGGCTCGGCCGCGCCGTCACCCGTGCGCTGATCGCGGAGGCCGTGCTCCTCGGCGCGCGTCATGTCGCGCTTCAGGTCGAGGAGGACAACGCCGTGGCGAGGAGCCTGTACGCGTCGGAGGGATTCGTGGAACACCACGCCTACGCCTACCTCCGTCCGCCTCGCGGGGAGAGGGCTCGGCCTGACGTTTTGACGGAAAAGTGCGGCAGGATGGAGACAATCCCGGTTCAGGGGCCGGAATCCCCGTTTGGCCGCACTTATCCGTCAGAATCGCGGGGCGCGTAGGACGTGCCCGAGTTCGCGGCCTACGAGCCGGACCGGCCTTCGGCGGAGCGCGCGGTGCCGACCATCGCGCCGCTCGGGCTGGCCGCCGTCGCCGAGTGCGCCGCGCTCGCCGCCGCGCGGGAGGGCGACGACCTGGAGCGCTGGGTCGAGGTCTTCCGGCGCCGGGCCGCCGCCGATCCGGTCACGACGTTCGTCGCCCGCGTATCCGGCGAAATCGCGGGATACGGCGCGATCGGATGGCTGGACAACGCGGAGGCCGACGGGGTCGGTCGCTTCCCGCCGGGGTGGTTCCTGACCGGGCTCGTCGTGGCGCCCGCCTGGCGACGGCGCGGCATCGGCGCCGTGCTCACCGCGCACCGCCTCGACTGGGTGCGCGGCCGCGCCGACGTCGCCTACTACTTCGCCAACGCGAGGAACGGCGCGACGATCGACCTCCACCGTCGGCTCGGGTTCGAGGAGGTCACGCGCGACTTCGCGATCCCAGGGGTTGCCTTCGCGGGCGGCGTCGGCGTGCTCTACTGGGCTCAACTGCGCGGTGCGGAGGCGTCGGGGACCGCCGGTCCTTGACCCGGATTGCGTCGACGGAGTCGGCCTGGCCGGTTCGAGAGACGGAGAGTGGACGGGTGCCGCTCAGTGCTTGGCGATGCAGAACTGGTTGCCCTGCGGGTCGGCGAGGGTGACCCAGCGGAAGGACTCGTCGCCGCGCTCGGCGACCAGGGTAGCGCCGGCGGCGAGCAGCTCGTCGCGGGTGGCGTCGAGGTCCTCGGTCACGAGGTCGAGGTGGATGCGGTTCTTGCCCGACGTGGGGTCGTCGACGTGCTGGATGGCCAGCGTCGGCGTCGATCCGATCATGATGAACCAGCCCTCGTTCTCCTCGACGATCGGGGCGCCCAGCCGCTCGGACCACCAGGTGGCGAGGGGGCGGGGATCGGAGGAGTCGATGGTGACCATGGCGATGTTGAGGCTCATGCGGTCACACTACGACGTCAGCGCAGGGTGAGGAAGAGGTCGGATCGCAGGAGGTTCGGGTCGCCGTCGGGGGTGGGTTCGGTGACGTAGATCTCGCCATAGCGGTCGTCGGGGGAGAGCCCCTGCGAAGCGACCCAGCCCATGAACCGGCCCCACGCGGCGCCGAGTTCGTCGTACGGGCCGACGTGGGTGACGACGGCGAGGCGCCCGGCAGGCAGCCCGGACGCGGTGACGTGCACGCCGTCGAGCTCCACGGCGGCGGGCAGCGGCCGGTCGACCGGGAAGCCGATCTCCACGGCGAACTCCGCCATGGGGTCGCCCTCGTAGACGGCGAGCGCCGCGCCGACCGGATGCAGTCCCGCGCCCTGGAGCGCGACCATGACGGGGCCGTAGGAGGAGTCGAACGCGGCGGGCAGCCCCTCGATCCGCATCCCCTCGTGCCGCACGACCGCGAGCGCGACGGCCTCGGTGTCGGCGACCGTTGGTTCGGGCCATGGCCCAGAGGTCATCACGTCGGTGGTCATGGGCTTGCTCCCTTTCGCTGTGCCGCGCGGCGCGGTGGGTCGATCCTACCGGCGGCGTCTCCCTCGTGGAGTAGCCTTCGGCCATGCCGCGCGCCACCTGGGATGACCTGCCCGCGTCCGTCAGGGAGAGGGTCGAGCGGACCCTCGGTGCGCCGGTGGCGGAGCATCGGTCGTATCCCGGCGGATACTCACCGGGGACGGCGGACCGCGTCGTTGCGGCGAACGGGGCCGTCGCGTTCGTCAAGGCCGTGCATCCCGAGCACAATCCGCACACGCCCGCGCTGCACCGGGCCGAGCTGCGGGTCATGCGGTCGCTCCCTCCGGGCCTGCCCGTTCCGACGCTCCTCGACGGCTTCGAGTCCGACGGCTGGGTCGTGCTCGTGCTCGAACACGTCGACGGGGCGCACCCCGCCCAGCCGTGGCGCCGCGACGAGTTCCTCGCCGTCGTCGACGCCGTCCTCGACCTCGCGGACCGGCTCACCCCCAGCCCGCTGGAGCTCGGATCGGCCGTCGACGAGCTGCGCGACGGCTGGCAGGGATGGGCGCGGTGCAGCGCGAATCCGCTGCCCGACCTCGACCCGTGGCTCGCGGACCGGCTTCCCGGGCTGAACGATCGAGCCCGGCGCAGCCTCGACGCGATGGTCGGCGACACCCTCCTGCACCTCGACCTGCGAGCCGACAACCTCCTCATCCGGAGTGCGGAGGGGCCGATCGCCGAGCGCGTCGTGCTGATCGACTGGCCCTGGGCCGTCACGGGCGCGCGGTGGCTGGACGCCGCGCTGCTCACAGCCGAGGTCGCCGCGCAGGACGACGACGCGAGCCGCGCCGTCGCGGACGAGGCCCTTGAGCGCATCGCCGCCCGCTGCGGCGTGCCGCTCGACACGCTGGTCGACGCCGTCGTAGGGCTGCTGGGCTACCTCGTCTGGAACTCGCGGCAGCCCGACCCGCCCGGGATCCCGACGCTGCGCGCCTTCCAGCGGCGCCTCGCAGACGGAGTGACGACCTGGCTGCGGCTCAGTGGCTCCGAGGCCGCCGCGTCCCGGTCCGGCTCAACCAGCGCGTGAGGTCAGGTCAGATACTCAGCCAGGTGCTGGCCGGTGAGGGTTCCTGAGGCCGCGAGCTCGGCGGGGGTGCCCTCGAAGACGACGCGGCCGCCGTCGTGGCCGGCGCCGGGGCCGAGGTCGATCACCCAGTCGGCGTGCGCCATCACCGGGAGCGAGTGCTCGATCACGATCACGGAGTTGCCCTCGTCGACCAGGCGGTCGAGCATCTGCAGCATGGCCTCGATGTCGGCCATGTGGAGGCCCGTGGTGGGCTCGTCGAGCACGTAGATGCCCGCGCCCTCGCCCATCCGGATGGCGAGCTTGATGCGTTGGCGCTCGCCGCCCGACAGCGTCGACAGCGGCTGGCCGAGGCGGAGATAGCCCAGGCCGACGGCCTGCAGGCGCTGCAGGATCTTGCCCGGGTTGCCCGTGGTGAAGACCTTCGCGGCCTCTGAGATGGGGAGCGCCAGCACCTCGGCGATGTTCAGGCCGTGCAGCGTGTACCGGAGCACCTCGTCGGTGAACCGGCGGCCCTCGCACACCTCGCAGGTGTTCGCGATGCCCGCCATCATGCCGAGGTCGGTGTAGACGACGCCGAGGCCCTTGCAGTTGGGGCAGGCGCCCTCCGAGTTGGCGCTGAACAGCGCGGGCTTGACCTTGTTCGCCTTCGCGAACGCGGCGCGGATGGGCTCGAGCAGGCCGGTGTAGGTGGCCGGGTTCGACCGGATCGAGCCGCGGATCGCCGTCTGGTCGACGACGCGCACCTCGCCCGCCTTGGCCATCGAGCCGTCGGCGATCGACCCGTGGATGAGGCTCGACTTGCCCGACCCCGCCACGCCGGTGATCACGGTGAGGATGCCGAGCGGGACGTCGACGTCCACGTCGCGCAGGTTGTGGGTGGAGGCGCCCCGGATCTCCAGGGCGCCCGACGGCGTGCGTAGGCTCGTCCGCGGCGTCTGCCTGGTCTCGAGGTGGTCGCCGGTGAGGGTGCCGGAGGCGCGGAGCCCCTCGAGGTCGCCGGTGTACGTGATCTGGCCGCCGTGGGTGCCCGCGCCGGGGCCGATGTCGACGATGTGGTCCGCCCGCGCGATCACCTGCGGCTTGTGCTCGACCACCAGCACGGTGTTGCCCTTGTCGCGGAGCCGGGCCAGGAGGTCTGTCATCCGGTTGATGTCGTGCGGGTGCAGGCCGACGGTGGGCTCGTCGAACACGTAGGTGACGTCGGTGAGGGCCGAGCCGAGGTGGCGCACCATCTTGACGCGCTGCGCCTCGCCGCCGGACAGTGTTCCCGACTCGCGGTCCAGCGACAGGTACCCGAGCCCCACCTCGACCAGCGACCCGAGCATGTCCGCGAGCGCCGTCAAGACCGGCCGGGCGCGGTCCCCGGCCTTGCTGTCACGCAGGCGCTCGACCCATGGCAGGAGGTCGGAGATCTGCCAGCCCAGCGCCGTCGGCAGCGTGACACCCTCGACGGTCGCGGTCCGGGCGGCCTCGTTCAGCCGCATGCCGTCGCACTCGGGGCATGGCCGGAACGTGCCGATCCGCTCGGCGAACTCCTTCGCGTGCTTCTGCCCCGGCGCCTTCTCCGGGTTCAGGAACATCCGCTTGACGCGCGGGATGACGCCCTCGTAGGTCATGTTCATACCCAGCGCCTTCACCTTGGTGGGCTCCTGGTGCATCAGGTAGGCCCACTGCTCCGGGGTGAGGTCCTTGAGCGGGACGGCGGGGTCCAGGTTGGGGTTCTCGGCGTAGCCCTTCCAGTACCAGGTGCCGACGCCCATGCCGGGGACGAGGATGGCGCCGTCGTTCAGCGACAGCTCGCGGTCGACGATCAGTGTCTCGTCGACGGCCGAGACGCGGCCGTTGCCCTCGCACCCCGGGCACATCCCCTGGGGCGTGTTGAATGAGAAGAAGAAGCTGGGGCCGACCTCGGGCACCCCGAGGCGCGACCACACGAGGCGCATCAGGTTGTTGACGTCGGTCGCCGTGCCGACGGTGGAGCGCGAGTTCGCGCCCATCCGCTCCTGATCGACGACGATGGCCGCCGACAGGTTCTCCAGCTGGTCGACGTCGGGCCGCGCCGGGCTGGCCATGAACGACTGCACGAACGCCGGGTAGGTCTCGTTGATCAGCCGCTGGCTCTCCGCGGCGATGGTGCCGAACACGAGCGAGCTCTTGCCGGAGCCCGAGACCCCGGTGAACACGGTCAGCTGGTGCTTGGGGATGTCGACGTCGACGTCGCGCAGGTTGTTGACGCGCGCGCCGCGCACGAGGATCTTGTCGTGTCCGTTGGGCATGAGCGGAAGTATGGCACCCGCCACCGACAGTTCCAACGGCCAGCTTCCGGCGACCCAAGACTAGGGGTTGAGCGCCGACGCAAGCGGAGGTAGTGTTGTGAACAAGCAAGATCTCGGCCCCGCTAGGTGAGCCGGATTGGCCCTCGGTGTAGCCACGGCAGCCGGGGGCTGCTTCTTGATTAGGGCAGTACACGGCAGATACGAGCGATTCGCTCAAAGAGGGCAGAGTCCTGTGCAGTGATCTTCCGACGGTATGCACTGCACACGAGATCCGGGAGCCAGAGAAGCTGTTCCTCTCCTGGACTGACCTGCAGGAGCCGGGCTTGGCGGGAGATGCGTCCGGAGCGTATTGCGTCGGTTTTCGTCTGGGCGTCGCGGTTAGCTTGCCGGCGATCACGGCGCCGTTCGAGCACGAAGAGTTCGACGGGCTCGTCTGGACTCGGCGTAGAGGTCAGGTGATGCAACAGACTCGTGAGACAGCGTGCGCGGGCCTGTTCGCCGTCGGCGTCGTCGTCCTCGACGGTGCGAGCATGCGCGAGCACGCAGAGTTCAGAGCCGTCGGGATGCCCGAGATAGTCCAGCAGGGCTAGGGTCCTCTGCTGACCGTCCCTTGCCCTGAGCGCTTCAGAGGTGTGCCAGTATCCAGAGCCGGCTCGGTCTACGAGGGCGTCTCGCACGTCGGCACGTTGATCGGCCTGGACGACGACCGCTGTCATGACGTAGAACCTGGCCCAGCGATCGTCGACGTTATAGGTCTCGTCGAGGTAGGCGACGGGCCTGCTTCCATTCAGACGGTAGGCACTGGCAACGACGTTACTCACACTCATCATCGTCACCGTCCCTTCCTGGCTGGGGTGCTTCGAGACCAAGCTAGCGATGACGTCCGACAGTTTCGGGATCGTCGCGCAGCGGTGCTCCAGCGGCCTGGGTCGTCCGCCGACATGGCCATCTAGACTGCGGCCATGGAGTACGAGGGCTGCGGCCATCAGGACTTTCCCCACTCGACCGCTTGGGCCGATGGCATCGAGGTGATGGATGCAGACCCCGGCGCGCGCAACGTGTTCGTCCACCTTAACGTCGCGTATGCCGTGAGGTCCGGGCGCGAGCTGCGCGTGCACGTGATTCAGCCATGCCTGGACTCGACCGTCGTGACGTGGGAGGAGATGGTCTCCGAGCGTTTCCCCTGCGTCGCCTTCGTGCAGGGGTCAGCATGGGGCGAGCAGCCGATGGGCGCCATGCTGGAGTTCTGGTGCCGCTTCGCCCGACGCGGCTACGTCGTGGCGCTCGTCGAATACCGGCCGAGCGACATCGCCCCATTTCCCGCACAGGTGGAGGACGCGAAGACGGCAGTGCGCTGGCTGTCGGCGCATCACGCCTCGTTCGGCATCGACCCAACGCGCATCGCGCTCGCGGGCGACTCCTCGGGCGGCCACACCGTGCTGCTCGTGCACGCGACCGAGGCCCTCGGCAAACTGGACGACGAACCGGATGCTCCGCTGGACGTCAAGGTCTACGTCGACTTCTACGGCCCGACCCGCCTTGACCTCATGAACGACGAGCCGACGACGATGGACCATCTCTCGCCCGAAAGCCCGGAGGGTCGCCTGTTGGGCGGCGTGGACCCCCGGTCCGTGCCCGAGCTGGTCGAACGAGCCGATCCCGGCCATTGGGTGAGCCCGGACCAGCCGCTCGCACCTCTGCTCATGGTCCACGGCTCCAAGGACCGGCTCGTCCCGTTTGCGCAGAGCGTCGAGCACTATCGGACGCTCCGCGCCGCGGGCCACCCCGTCCGGCTGATCCAGGTGCGCGACGCCGGCCACGGCGGCCCAACCCTGTTCACTCCGGAGGTGACCGAGGCCGTCGCCCTCTTCCTGCGGCACGCGCTGGCGAACGGGTAGGCGGCAACTGGCAGTTCGGCCCTACCCGGGATGGGCTGATGTCAGCTGATCTTCGTGATCAGCTCCTGGCCCGCGGCGACCTCGGCGTCGACCGCCGCGATCAGGTCGAGGGTCTCTGCCTTCGAGTCGACCACGATCACCGGGATGATCGGGTTGCGCTCGAGGCGCTCGACGGTGGGCACGTCGTAGGTGATCACCTTCTGGCCCGCGACGACCTGGTCGCCCGCGGCGGCGTGCGTCGTGAAGCCCTCGCCCTGCAGCTGGACGGTGTCCAGGCCCAGGTGTACGAGCACGCCGACCTCGTCGGCCGTCGCGACGATGAACGCGTGGGGCCACAGCTGGATGATCGTGCCGCTGACCGGCGCGACCGCCTCGACGACCTCCCGCGGGGGATCGATCGCGATGCCCGACCCCATGATCTCGGCCGCGAAGGTCGCGTCCGGCACCTCGGTGAGGGCGACGGTGCGGCCGCGAACCGGCGCGAGGATCGTCGTCGGAGCCTTGGCCGGGGCGGGAGCGGCGGCGACGGC
>Ga0116180_1001717_pt1 | contig 18182 bp, 20 predicted proteins | sample AD_UKC073_MetaG_FD_89804 | JGI IMG/M metagenome (GOLD analysis project Ga0116180, IMG submission 89804) | Active sludge microbial communities of municipal wastewater-treating anaerobic digesters from USA - AD_UKC073_MetaG | ecosystem: Engineered > Bioreactor > Anaerobic > Digestate | place: USA...
GCCGTGGGAACCGTCGCGGCGGAGCGCCAGCGGGTAGGTCAGCCCGGCCGGCGGATCGACGGCGGGCGTCCCGCCGAGGAGGAGCCCGGGGGCGGTGCTCACGCGTCGACGACCGGGTTGCTCAGTGTCCCCAGGCCGTCGATCGTGACGTGCACGAGATCGCCGGGATCCATGTTGCCGACGCCCGCCGGCGTGCCCGTGAGCACGACGTCGCCAGGCAGCAGCGTGACCGACGCGGTGATGTAGCTGATCAACTCGGCGATGCCGCGCACCATCTGCGAGGTCGAGCCGTCCTGGCGCACCTCGTCGTTCAGGCGGGTCTCGATGGAGAGCCTTCCCGCCTCCTCGATCGTGGTGTGCGTGTTGATCCAGGGCCCGAGCGGCAGGAACGCGTCTGATCCCTTCGCGCGGAACCACTGGCCGTCGGAGCGCTGCCAGTCGCGCGCCGTGACGTCGTTGGCGATGGTGTAGCCGAAGATCACCTCCGGCACCCGGTCGACGGGAACCTGCTTGCAGATCCGGCCGATGACGACGGCGAGCTCGCCCTCGTAGCTCAGCTCGGCGCAGCCGTCGGGCCGGATGATCGCGTCGTCGGGCCCGATGACGGAGGTGTTGGGCTTGAGGAAGATCAGCGGGGTCTCGGGGACCGCGCCGCCCATCTCGGCCGCGTGCTCGGCGTAGTTCTTGCCGACGCCGACCACCTTCGAGCGCGGGATCACCGGCGATAGCAGGCGCACGTCGTCGAGCTCGTGCCGCTCACCCGTGTAGTTGACGGCCCCGCCCGCGAGCGGGTCGCCCGTCAGCGTGGCGATGGTGTCGGGGTGGTCTCCCCCGTCGACGCTAAGTTCGATGATCCCGTACGCGGGATCCTGGCCGGCCTTGGCGAAACGTGCGATGCGCATGCGCACCAGACTAACGGCCCGAGCGGCACATCCGGCGCGCCGTCGCCGCGGCCGGGATCAGTGGTGGACGTAGGTCATGATGCCGTAGGCGAGCGCGTCCATCAGCGCCTCCCACGAGGCCTCGATGACGTTGGTGCCCACCCCGACGGTGGTCCAGGAGTAGCCGTTGTAGGCCGTGTCGATGAGGGTCCGTACCGAGGCGTCGGTGCCGTGGCCCTCGTCGAGGATGCGCACGCGGTAGTCGGTGAGGTCGAACTCCGCGACCTCCGGGAACGCCGGGATCAGCGCGTCCCGGAGCGCGCCGTCGAGCGCGTTGACGGGGCCGTTGCCCTCGCCGACGACCATCCGACGCTCGCCCCTGGCGGTGAGCTTCACCGTCGCCTCGGACGTGTTGACGCCGTCGCGCTCCTCGGTGAAGACGCGCCACGAGTGCACCTCGAAGGGCAGCTCGAGGACGCCCAGCTCGTTGCGGAGCAGCATCTCGAAGCTGGCGTCGGCCGACTCGTACGAGTACCCCTCGGCCTCGCGGGCCTTGACGACGCCGGTGATCCTGGCGGCCTGCTCGCGGTCGCCGAGGTCGAAGCCGAGCTGCTCGCCCTTGATCTGGATGTTGGCGCGGCCGGCCATGTCGGAGATCAGCATCCGCATGTCGTTGCCGACGATGGCGGGGTCGATGTGCTGGTACAGCATCTCGTCGACCTTGATCGCCGAGGCGTGCAGGCCCGCCTTGTGCGCGAAGCTCGAGTGGCCGACGTAGGGCTGGCGGCCCAGCAGCGGCTGGTGCGCCACGAGCGCGATCGCGTGCGCGATGCGGGTCAGCTCCGCAAGCCGCTCCGGCGGGAGGATGTCCCAGCCGTACTTGATCTGCAGGTTCGGGATGAGGGCGGAGAGGTCGGCGTTGCCGGTGCGCTCGCCGTAGCCGTTGAAGGTGCCCTGCACGTGCATCACGCCGGCCTCGACGGCGGCCATGGTGTTGGCGACGGCGCACGCCGTGTCGTTGTGGCAGTGGATGCCGAGATTCGCGCCGGTCGCGGCGGCGGCGTCGACGACCTCGCCCATCCAGCTGGGCAGCATGCCGCCGTTGGTGTCGCAGAGCACGACCACCTCGGCGCCGGCGTCGTGCGCCGTCTGGACGACCTTGAGGGCGTACTCGGGGTTGGCGCGGTAGCCGTCGAAGAAGTGCTCGCAGTCCACGAACACGTGCTTGCCCTGCGAGCGCAGGAACTGCACGGTGTCGGTGATCATCTCGAGGTTCTCCTCGAGCGTGGTGCGCAGCGCGCGGAACACGTGCTCGTCGTGCGACTTGGCCACGATGCAGATGTAGTCGGTGTCGGCGTCGACGAGCGCCCGGGTCAGCGCATCGTTTTCGGCCTTCGCCCCGGCCTTGCGCGTCGCGCCGAACGCGACCAGCTTCGAGTGCCTCAGGTCCAGCTTCTTGGCGAGCTGGAAGAACTCGGTGTCGGCAGGGTTCGCGCCCGGCCAGCCGCCCTCGATGAACGTGACTCCCAGCTCGTCGAGGTAGCCCGCAATCTTCACCTTGTCCGCGACCGAGAGGTTCAGCCCCTCCTGCTGACCACCGTCGCGTAGGGAGGTGTCGAAGACGTGGAACTCGGCGGGGCGCTGGGGCAACGTTGGCATGAGGGCTCCTGCATGGGGTCGGGGGCTGGGCGAAGCTTACGCGCCCGCGGCGCGGTCCGGACGTCTCATTCAGTGGACGGACAACTGAGACGGGCGACATGCGAAGCGCGCGCTCCGTAGGGTCTCCCCATGACTTCAGCCAGCATTGCCGTCATCGGCGGCGACGGCATCGGCCCCGAGGTGACGGCGGAGGCGCTCAAGGCGCTGACCGCGGTCGTAGGCCCCGATGCGTTCGACTTCGTCCACTACGACCTCGGCGCCGAGCGCTGGCAGCGCACCGGCGAGGTGCTGCCCGACTCCGTGCTTGAGGAGCTGAAGGGCGCCGACGCCATCGTCCTCGGCGCCGTCGGCGCGGCCCCCGGATCGAAGGCGATCCCCAGCGGCCTCCTCGAGCGGGGCCTGCTGCTGAAGCTCCGCTTCGCGTTCGATCACGCGATCAACCTGCGCCCCTCGAAGCTGTACCCCGGGGTGCCGACGCCGCTGGCGCCGCGCATCGTCGAGGGCAAGGACGTCGACTTCGTCGTCGTCCGCGAGGGCACCGAGGGCCTGTACTGCGGCAACGGCGGCGCGGTGCGCGTCGGCACCCCGCACGAGCTGGCCACCGAGGTCTCGGTCAACACGGCCTACGGCGTCGAGCGGGTCGTCCGCGACGCCTACCGTCGTGCCCAGTCGCGCCGCGGCCACCTCACCCTGCTCCACAAGCACAACGTGCTGGTCAACGCCGGGTCGCTGTGGAACCGGATCTTCCAAGAGGTCGGGCGCGAGTTCCCGGACGTCGAGCAGAAGTACCTGCACATCGACGCGGCGATGATCGCGCTGGTCGTCGACCCGTCGCAATTCGACGTGATCGTCACCGACAACCTGTTCGGCGACATCGTCACCGACCTCGCCGCTGCCGTCACCGGCGGCATCGGCCTGGCCGCGTCGGCCAACATCAACCCGAGCGGCGAGTTCCCGTCGATGTTCGAGCCCGTGCACGGCTCCGCCCCCGACATCGCGGGCAAGGGCATCGCGGACCCGACGGCGGCGATCTCCTCCATGGCGCTGCTGCTCGACCACCTGGGCAAGCCCGAGCTGGCGAAGCGGATCGACGACGCGGTCTCGGCGGACATCGCCGAGCGCGGCGCGCAGAAGTTCGGCACCGTCGAGACCGGCGACCGCATCGCCGCCCGCCTCGGATAGCGCTGGTTGAGCCCGAGTAGCCGACGAGAAGGGGGCCCTGATCCCAGCGATCAGGGCCCCCTTTTCACGCCTCGGGGTGTCACAGATCGCCGACGCGGCGCGTAAGGGTGCGTGGAAGGTAACGGAAGGCGCGCATGGGAGACCGCGACGATTTCGAGGGCTGGGCGCGGGACGCCGCCGGTCCTCTCTTTCGGCACGCGCTCATGCTGACCGCCGACCGTCACCTCGCCGAGGACCTCGCACAGGAGACGCTGACGAAGATGTACATCCACTGGCCCCGCATCGACCTCGCCGCGCACCCGCTGGCGTACGCCAAGCAGACGCTGTACCGGCAGTTCGTGTCCGGCCGACGCCGCAGGAGCGCGGCCGAGCTGGTGACGGACTCGTTCCCCCAGCTCGCGGTGCCGGAGTTGGACGTCGCCGGAAGCGTGGATCTGCGCCGCGCGCTCGGCAGGCTCAGCCCGACGGAGCGGGCCGTCGTCATCGCGCGCTACGCCGAGGGCCTGCCGACGGCGGAGGTGGCGACGCTGCTCGGCCGCTCCGAGGCGTGGGTCCGCAAGACCGCGTCGCGGACGCTCGCCAAGATCCGCAGGAGCCAGGACCTCGCCCCAGACACCGAACGGAGGAGCCTCGCATGACCGACCCGACCCACGTCCCGCTCACCCCCGAGGAGACCTCAGCGCTCGTCCAACGCGCCGTCCGGGGCGGCGAGCGCCGCCTCCGCACCCGTCGGATCGCCTCCGGTTTCGCCGCCGTCGCGGTCGTGGCCGCCCTCGGGGTCGGCGCCCTCTCGGTCCTCACCCTTCCGGGCCGCGCGCCCATCCCCGCCTCGCCGCCCGTCTCCCTCTCGAAGGCGCCCGAGACGCCGACCGCCCCGATCCCGTTCGACGCCGGCATTCAGGAGGGCCTCGAGACTCTCCTCCTCGACCTCCCCGGGGTGAAGGCCGGTCCCGAGGAGATCGCCGACGAGCGCCCCGGCGGCAGCTACGTCGCGGGCGGCTACCTGGACGCCAACACCCCCGTGACCGTCACTCTCAGCCCCGTTCCCCTCAGGGACGGGGACGCGAAACAGGTGACCTCCCCGCCCCTCCTCCCCGAGGACAGCACCTTCTGGGAGCTCACCGACGCGGCGAGCCCTGATGTCCAGGTGTGGGCCCGGGAGCGCTCAGACGGGGCCACCGTCACCGTCCGCGTCGGTCTCGGCTACCTGCCTCACGACGAGCCGAATACCCCCAGCATCCCGGCCCGGATCGACGGGGTCGACGTGCTCAAGTTCCTGTCCTCGGACGAGTGGGGGCCGCTCCTCGACGCGGTCTCGGCCGCGCAGTAGCCGCGCCGCCGTCGGGTTTGTCACGGCCGACCGCGTCGGCGCGTAAAGGCCAGTGACAAGCCCCTCAGGAGGACCCATGCACTCGCCGACGCGACGCATCCTGGCTGCCGCGACTCTGCTGCTCGGCACCGTCGGATGCGCGAGCACCGCACCCCGCCCCTCTGCACCCGATGCCCCCGGCACGCCCCCCGCGGCGCCGTCGGCATCGCCGTCGCCGACCGACACCGCCCACGGCCCCGACTCGAGCGCGCTCGACGTGCAGCGAAAGACCGCCGGCCGCTTCGGTCCCCTGCCCCTGGACGCCTACAAGCCGAGCCGCGGCGAGAGCGACCTCCTCTCGCGGGCCAGCCAGCAACTCCAGTCCGACTGCCTCGCCGGGTTCGGCTTCTCCTACGACTGGCCCGAGCCGCTGCCTGCAGACGTCATGGGCCTCCTCGACGCCGAGATGCAGGACAGGATCATGGGAAACCACAACGTCGAGCAGGCCAAGGCCACCGGGTACGTCGACGCGACCACCGCGTTCCAGGAGGCGACGGGCAACGTCAAGCCCAGCTCGGAGCCGATCAGTTCCGCGCTGGAGTTCGTCCTGTACGGGGTGCGCCAAGGCGAACCGGACGCCGGCGATCAGACCGAGTCCCCTGGCGAGGTCGACGGCGTCGCGGTGCCGCCAAACGGCTGCGCCGGCAAAGCGAACTTGGCGCTCTGGGGAAGCTACTCCACCATCAAGGACGACCTGGCCAACGACCTCGGCGTGGAGGCCTGGTTCGCCACCGCGGCCGACCCGCGAATGGTCGAGATCGAGCGGCTCTGGCAGCGGTGCATGTCTGAGCGCGGGTACGCCGTCGGGACGTTCAAGGAGGAGAACGCCAAGAGCCGCCCCTGGGACAAGGTCCCCGTCGCGGAGCGCCCGACGCCGGACGAGCGGGCCATGGCGGTCGCCGACGCCGATCACCGACGACAAGGGCGTATTCGGCGCCTCCACCGCGGCCGGGGTGGCAAGGCTCTACACCGACGCCGGGTACGCGGCCCAGGAGGCGCTGCCGATGGCCGAGGCCGCCTTCCTCCCGACGATGCCCGCCCGGGTGGTGTCGTCCACAGCCGCCCGCGGCCGCTCTGCCGCCGACGCCTCGCTCGTCGTGGCCGCCGGCAACCCCGTCGTGGTCGTCGGCCAGCCGGACCGCCAGCTCGCCGAGCTCGCGTCCGAGGGGGTCGCGGCGAGGATCGCCAACGAGCTGAGCGGCGAGGCGTTCGACGCGACGTTCTCGACCGCCCAGGCCGCGCCCTCCGGCGGCGCGGACGAGCAGGACGCCGCGGGCACGCCGGACGCCGCCAGCCTGGTCGTGGTCCCGAACGAGCCGCTGCCGCTGCCGTGGATCGGGGCGAACGTGCGCGTCAGCGTCGACCTCCGCACCACCGACGGCCCCGTGCTCACCGTCCCGATGGCCGCCGTCCGCACCGACGGCGGCGGGCGCACCGTCGTCACGGTGATCGACGGCGACGCCCGGCGCGACGTCGAGGTCAGCCCGGGCGTCACCGGCGACGGCTTCGTGGCCATCGACGGCGAGGTCGCCGAGGGCGACGAGGTGCTCGTGGGGGTGGCCTCGTGAGCACGCCCGCGATCGAGCTCGACGGGGTGGGCCGCACCTACCCCGGCCCGCCGCCCGTCACCGCGCTGACCGGCGCGACGGTGCGGATCGACGAGGGCGAGTTCGTCGCCGTCGTCGGCCCCTCGGGCTCCGGCAAGTCCACGTTCCTCAACATGCTGGGGCTGCTCGACACGCCGACGGCCGGGACGTACCGGCTGGGCGGCGTGGACACCTCGCTCCTCGGCGAGGACGCGCGCACCGGCCTGCGCGGCGCGCGGATCGGCTTCGTGTTCCAGAGCTTCCACCTGATGAACCACCGCAGCGCCGTCGAGAACGTGGAGTTGGCGATGCTGTACCAGCGGGTCGACCCTCGCGACCGCACGTCGCGCGCGCGGCGCGCGCTGGAGCAGGTCCGGCTGGGGCATCGGGCGGACGCCCTGCCCTCGCAGCTCTCCGGCGGGGAGCGGCAGCGCGTGGCGATCGCCCGCGCGCTGGTCAACCGGCCGTCCGTCCTGCTGTGCGACGAGCCGACGGGCAACCTCGACTCCGCCACCGCGGGCGACGTCCTCGGGCTCATCGACGACCTCCACGCCGACGGCCTGACCATCCTCCTCATCACCCACGACCCGGCCGTCGCGGCCCGGGCCGGCCGCACCCTCACGATCCGGGACGGGAGGCTCACCGATGGCTGATCCCGCCGCCCTCCCGATGTCGCGGCTGCGGGCCAGCGACCTGGCCCACGAGGCGCTCGCCGCGCTGATCGCCCGCCCGGCGCGCTCCGTGCTCACCGGCCTCGGCACGGTGCTGGGCGTCGGCACCCTCGTCACCATCCTGGGGCTGACCACCACGGCGCAGGCGCAGGTGTCGGCCCGCTTCGACGCGCTGGCGGCCACCACGGTCACGGTCGAGGACCACCACACGGCCACCCCCGTCCTCACCCCCGAGGCCGCCGACCGCGTGTCGTCGCTGGTCAACGGCGTCGAGGCCGTCGGCTACTACTGGCCCGTGAGCGGGGTCGCGGACGTCCGCGTGGTCGCCTCTCAGCCGGTGTCGTCGCGCATCCAGGTGACCGCGGCCAGCCCGGGGCTGTTCGCCGTCGTCGACGCCGCCGTGAGCAGCGGGACGCTGTTCGACCGGTTCCACGACGCGCACGCGCTGCCCGTCGCCGTCGTCGGCGAGATCGCCGCCCAGCGGCTGGGCCTCCCCGACCTCGCGCTCGCGCCCAGCGTGCTCGTCGACGACCGGCCCTACACCGTCGTCGGCGTGATCTCCGCGACGACGCGGATGCCGGACCTGCTCAGCTCGGTGATCATCCCCGCCGGGGCTGCGGAGGAGCGGTTCGGCCCGCCGTCGGGCTCCGGCGGCAACGTCGCGACGATGCTCATCGCCACCCGTCCGGGCGCGGCGCGCCAGGTGGCGGCCGAGGCGCCCTGGGTGCTGACGCCGCAGGACCTGGGCCAGGTGGAGGTCGTGCCGCCGCCCGACCCGCGGACGCTGCGCGAGTCGGTGGACGCGGACCTGTCCAACCTGCTGCTCGCGCTCGCCGCCATCTGCCTGTTCATCGGCGCCGTCGGGATCGCCAACACCACGCTCGTCGCGGTGATGGAGCGGACCCCGGAGATCGGCCTGCGCCGCTCGCTCGGGGCCAGGAGCAGGCACGTCTTCGCGCAGATCATCGCGGAGTCGAGCCTGCTCGGCGTCCTCGGCGGCGTCGTCGGCGCGACCGTCGGCATCCTCGCGATCCTGGCCGTCTCGCTCGTCCAGGGCTGGACCCCGGTGCTGGAGCCGGGCCTGGTCGTCATCGCGCCGGCCATCGGCCTGGCCGTCGGCGCCCTCGCGGGCCTGCAACCCTCGTGGCAGGCGTCGCGCATCCAACCCACCGAGGCCCTCCGGCGGTGATCGCTCAGCGCTGAAGGGCCGCGACGGGCTCGATGCGGGCGGCGCGCAGCGCGGGGTAGATCCCCGCCACGAGCCCGATGGCCAGGCCGAGGGTGGGGGTGGCCAGGAGCCAGGGCGGGACGATGGCGGTCCACTCGCGGGCGAGGCAGACGGCCACGACGACGGCGATGCCGATGGGTGCGCCGATGAGGCCGCCGATCAGCCCGAGGATGCTGGACTCGCCGACGAACTGCGCGCCGATGTGGCGCGGGGTCGCGCCGAGGGCGCGACGGAGCCCGATCTCCGGGATGCGCTCCATGACCGAGACCGTCGTGAGGTTCGTGATGCCGAACGCGCCGACCAGCAGGGTGATCCCGGCCAGCGCGAGGAACAGCGTGGTCAGGTCTCCCCCGACCGTCTCCTGGAGCTGACGCGGGTCCGGCGGCGTGCTGACGGTGTAGGCGTCCATGCGCTCGGGGCGCAGCGCGTACGGCGCCTGCTCGCCCACCACTGCGGCGGCCCCGATCCGGGTGTCGATCGTCATCCACGGCGTCTGCTTGGGTTCGCCCCACAGCGCGAGCGCCGTCGTGTGCGGGACAATGACGCCCCCGAGCATCGACGTGTTGTGCGAGATGTCGTCGAAGATCCCGACGACGCGGAACGCGACGCCGTCGATGAACACGTTCGCGTCCGGGTGGCTCATCGTGACGCCCAGCCGGTCGGCGGCGACGGAGCCGAGGACGGCGACGCGGCACTCCCGCTCGACGCAGAACCGGTCGAAGCTCCTCCCCTCCCGCAGGCTGGCCTGGCTGGCCTCCAGCATGCCGTCGGATGCCGCGAAGATGCCGACGGCCGGCGGCCTGCCGAGCCGGTCGCGCACCACCGTCCTGCTGACGGTGAACGAGCCGTTGGTGCTCAGCTCCCACGCGACGCCCGTGGCGTTGACGCCGTCGATCCCGGCGACCCGCGCGACGCCGTCGGGCGTGAATCCCCCGATGCCGTACTGGAGGTCGAGGGGCTGGATCTCGACGGCGGTGGCGCGCAGGAACGAGAACCGGTCGGAGATCTGGCCCTGCGCGCTGGTGGTCAGGCCGAGGACGGCGACCAGCGTCGCGATGCCGAGGACGGTGCCCGCGACGGTCAGCGCGACGCGCAGGGGCCGGGAGCCGACCGCGAGGACGATCTCGCCGAGCCAGCTCCGCCAGCCCAGCCGCGAGACGGGAAGGTCGGGGGCGGGCGGGTTCGCGCGGCCCGGCTCGCCGCCCGGCGCCTCGGCCGGCGGCCTCACCGGCTCAGCCCCGGGCCGCTGACGACCACGGCGTCGCCCGGCCTCAGCGCGGCCGCGCCGTCGGGCGTCGTCACCTCCGCAAACCCGCCGACGATGTCGCCGACCGTCACCGGGACGACCTCCTGCGCGCCCTCGGCGCCGACCCGCACGACCACCGTCTGCCCGTCGGCCTGGGCGAACACCGCGGGGACGGGGACGGCGAGCACCGTGGCGGCCGTCGACGTCTGGGCGATGACCACGCGCACGTCGGCCCCGTTGAGGGAGGCCGGGAGCGCCTCCCCCGGCCGCAGCGAGACCGTCGAGGTCGCCAGCGTCTCCCCCTGCTCGACGGCCGTGACCTCCGCCGCCACGCTCGTGCCGTCGTCCGGGTGGATCGTCGCCGCGTTGCCCGCCTCGATGGTGGCCGCCTCCGCGGGCGGCACCATCGCCGTCACCGCCGTCTCGCCGGACGCGAGCACGACGAGCTCCTCGGTCTCGGATGACTGCCCCACCTGGGCGGCGACGCTCAGCACGGTCGCGGTCGGCGCGGGCACGAACGCCACCTCGCGCAGGTCGAGGCCCCCGCCCGACGGCGGCTCGTAGCCCGCCGCCCGGTACAGCGCCGAGATGCCCTCGGAGGTCTTGGCCGTGAACTCGTCGCCCGAGCCACTCGCGAGCGACAGCGCGCCGAGCGCCTCGTTGAGCGCGGCGGCGTCGGGGCCCTTGTCGCCCACCTTCAGGTCGCGGTATGCGGGGAACTCGCCCTGCAGCAGGAACACCGGCCTGCCGGAGACCTCGATCAGCGGCGCCCCCGCCTCCACCTGCTCCCCGGGTGCCACGGCCACCTTCGTGACCACCGACAGCGCGTCGGACGACGCCACCGGCCCCACCGAGACCGTGCGGCCGATCGCCACCGTCCCCCGCGTGACCGTCTCCCCCGCGAGCTCGCGCTCGCTCACCTCCGCGGTGATGACCGACAGCGCAGGGGGCGCGGCGTCGGCGAGCTGCTGCGCCGGGGAGCGGACGGCGCGGCCGAGGAGGACCCCGACGACCATGGCGGCGACCGCCACGACCACCAGGATCACGAACGCGCGCTGGGGCCGTCCCACCCCCGCCCGGCGGGTCGGCCGGCCGTCGACGGCGTCTGTGTTCTGCGGCGTGACCATCTATCCCTCGTCTCCTTCCGCGAGGACCTCGGTCGCCCTGCGGATCACGTCGTCGAGCTCTTTCCGGATCTGGGCGAACGCCTCGGGGTTCTCCTCGATGGCGTTCGTCTGGAACGCGAAGTCGGCGACAGCCATCGCCTCGCGCACCCGGGTCTCCTCGAAGCAGTGGAACATGGCGACCGCCGCCTGCTTCGCGGCCTCGCTCGGCCGCTGCAGGTCCTCCGTGCGGAACTGCTCGGGCTGCTCGTAGGTGTCGGGCAGGCCCGGGTAGCCGGCTCTGGTCATGCACGCGATATATGCCGCCGTGGCCTCCCGCGACGCCGGGGAGTCGGTCGAGCGCGGGTCCCAGAGCACCTCGCGGACCAGGTCCGGCGTCTTGACGCCGCTGGCCTCGATCACCGAGGCGTCGCCCATCAGGAGGCGGTCGGCCTCGCCGGTGCAGCCCGCCCGGCGCCCCTCCTTCGCCGCCTCGCGCCACTCCTCTTCGGTCCCGCCGAGGGCGGCGCGCTCTGCCTCCCGGAGCGGACGCGACGGACACGGGACTCGCGTCGCCAGGGCGGCGCAACCCCGTGAGGCTGTCGGCGGGCGGCTCTAGGGAGCACCCCGCCATGGTCCCGACAAGCAGCAACGGGAGCGCGACGCGACAAAACCGGTGGTGACCGCGGAACAGTCTGGGCATAGGGCGCCTCCCAGTCGAGGGTGTTCACCTCCCCTACGCGCCACAGCCGCCGAACGTGACAACCGCGTTCGAGGCCAGTGGTACTTCGCCACTGGACCCATCGGAAACCGTGGCAATACTGCTACAGTTGCGCACATGACGGTGGTGGCCAGCAGGGACCTGCGTAATCACACGGCGGAGGTGCTCCGCCGCGTTGCAGAGGGCGTCGAGATCACAGTGACCGTGCACGGTCGTCCCGTGGCGCTCATCTCCCCTCCGCGGAGCCAGCGGCCGCGGACCTTCAGCAAGGCGGAACTCCTCGGGCATCGCGACCAGTCCCTCTCCGATCCGGGCCTCCTCGCCGACCTGAAGTGGATCTCCGCAGGAACCACCGACGACCTGGATGACCTCGAATGAGCTCGGGACTTGCCGACACCAGCGTGTACATCGCTATCGAGAGCAGACGCGACCTTGCCCGCGACCTACTGCCGGATGAGATGTTCGTCAGCGTCATCACGCTGGCTGAGCTGGAGGCAGGGGTCTTGGCGGCGAACGACCTCGTCAGCCGCTCCGCGCGGCTCCGCACCTTCGAGTTCGCCTCGCGCCACGAACCGCTCCTCGTCGACGCCGCCGTGTCCGCCCACTGGGCGCGACTGCGCGTCGCGCTCCATCAGGCGGGTCGCCGATCGGGAGTCAACGACCTCTGGCTCGCCGCAACCGCCCTGGCAAATAGCCTCCCCATCGTCACCCAGGACGACGACTTCGACGTCCTCGCGGAACTGGGTCTGCTTGAGGTCATCAAGGTCTAGGACCTACTTTACGTGGGAGATATGACAACAGGTCTGGTGCCACATCTCCCACCTAAGCGTTCCGGCAACGAGATGTACTCCGACGACGGCATCGTGGTTTGGTCGGGCCGTCCAACCGGGAGATGATCCCCCGCATCTCGGAATGTAACGTCGGCATCCGGTCACCGCGTATTAGCTGGTGACGAAGGGAAACGCATGCACGTGATAGACGAGTTCGAGGCGTGGGCCGTCCAGGCCACGCCGCGGCTGTTCCGCCACGCCAGGCTGCTCATGGGCGACTGGCAACTGGCGGAGGACCTCGTGCAGGACACGCTCGCCAAAATGTACGTGAACTGGCACCGCGTGGACCTCGACCACAACCCCACCGGGTACGCGTTGCAGACCCTGTTTCGCCTCTTCGTCTCTCGACGCCGTCGGAAGTCCTCGGGAGAGATCGCCACCGATCTCATCCCGGAGACCCTCGCCGGCACCAGGATCGACCACGAGCTGCGACTCGACCTGGCCAGGGCCCTGGCCGAGCTCAAGCCCACGGAACGGGCCGTCGTCGTCGCGCGCTACATCGACGACAGGCCCGTCGCCGAGGTGGCAACGCTCCTCGACCGATCCGAGGGGTGGGTGCGCACCACCTCCTCCCGCGCCCTCGCGCGCCTCCGCCACCATCCCCAGCTGGCCCCGTTGGCCGCCCACGCTTGAAGGAACTGACCATGCACCTCACCGACAACACCGAACTGACCGACGCCCAGACCCGCGACCTCGTCCGACGCGGCGTCGCCAAGGGCCGCCGGATGAACGCCACCCGCCGCGCCGTCAGCGGTGTCGCGGCCCTCGCCGTTGTCGGCGCGCTGAGCGTCGGCGCGTTCAACGTCGTGGGCGCCCTCTCCCCCGACAACAACGTCGCCCCCGCAGCACCCGCGCCGATGGCCCCGAAGGAGGCACCGCCCGCGTCTGATGCCCCCTCCGATCGCGTGGACGGCGAGAAGGTGCCGCAGTTGGAGCGGGTGGAGGACCGCAAGGCTGGGGAGGCCTCGGAGAGGCCGGAGGACCCGAACCCGCCGGTCCCGAACATGTCCACCTCCCAGGAGTTGAAGGCCGCGCTCAAGGAACTCCTGCCCGGCGCGAAGGTCAAGCTCGCCGACGGGGGCACCACCACCGACTACGCGGCGACCGTCAAGATCCCGACCGACGACGGCTACGCCACCGCGGATGTGTTCCTCTTCAACGCCACCGGCGACCAGCCGATCGGCGACAGCCCCGGCATCCAGCAGGTGGACGACCTGAACGTCTGGTACTTCGCGGGCTCCCTCGACGACAAGCAGGGGTCGCACAACTGGTACTACCTGCGCGAGGACGGCGCACAGATCAGCTTCTACCTCAGCACGATCAAGCGCTCCGGCGAGGACGGCAAGACGATCACCTCCACGACGAGCACGCTGCCGCTCTCGCAGCAGGAGATGGCCGAGATGCTGGCCTCGCCCGTCTGGGACACGGTCCTCGACGAGATGATGGCATCGACGAGCTAACCCCCAACGAGGTACCCGAACGCGCTGTGGGCGCCGGTCTGTTCCAGGCCGAGCGCCCGTAGCCATGTCCGATCCTCGACGCCGCCTACTCACAGCGGCCACCGCGAACGGGCTGTGAGCCCAGGGTCTTGATAGGTTGTAGGCATGGCCGCGTCCACGAGGTTCAACATCACCGGCGTCCAACTAAGGGACTACCGCAGCATCGCGCGTTGCCGGGTAAGGCTCGGGCGGATGACGCTACTTGTCGGGCCCAACGGATCGGGCAAATCGAACTTCGTTGACAGCCTTCGCTTCGTCTCGCAGGCATTGAGCGAGACGCTCGACAGCGCACTGCGAGACCGCGGCGGGGTGTCCGAGGTACGGCGCCGATCCACTGGCCATCCGAGGCATTTCACGATCGACCTCAGCTTTGAGAGCGAGAGCATCTCCGGAAGCTACGGCTTCACCATCGGCGCCGTCCGCGGTGGCGACTATCGGGTCTCTCACGAACAGTGCAACGTTGCGCATCTTGGTGAACTGCCAGCCTCATTCGTGGCGAGGGACGGCCAGGTCGTCGAGACATCGCTGCGTGGACCGATGCCGAAGCTCGTGGACGACCGGTTGGGACTGGTCGCGCTCTCGGGTTTCGAGGAGCTCCGTCCGGTATTCGACGGACTCACAGGCATGAATGTATTCAACCTGAACCCAGAAACGATGCGTCAGCTGCAGAAGCCAGATGCGGGCGACTTGCTCCGCCGCGACGGCGCCAATGTGGCGAGCGTCTTGGATTCCTTGAAGCGGAACCATCCCAACCTCAAAGAAATAATCGAGGATTACCTCCGGAAGATTGTTCCCGGCATCGAGTCGGCGGATCGGGCCTCCTTCGGCGCATGGGAGTCCGTCGAGTTCCGGCAACGAGTGGCTGGCTCGCCGAATCCGTGGAGCTTCCAGGCGACGTCCATGAGCGACGGCACCCTGCGGGCCCTCGGTGTGCTCGTGGCGCTCTTCTCACCGTCAGCACAGAATGTGCTCGCGCCTGTCGCAGTGGAGGAGCCCGAGTCAGCTCTCCATCCCGGGGCAGCGGGTATCCTTCTCGACGCCCTGGGTCGCGCCTCCGAGTTGCGTCAGGTCCTAGCAACCACCCATAGTCCCGAACTCCTCGATTCGGAGAGCATCGAGGCCGAGTCCCTTCTCGCTGTGCGGTCGCTCGAGGGACGCACTGAGATCGGACGCGTGGGCAGGGCGAGCATCCAGGCGATCAAAGACCGCCTCTTCACACCAGGTGAGTTGCTCCGCGTTGATCAGTTGGCACCTGACGCCGACTCCGGCCAGGACTCGCTCTTCTCATGATCTCCATCGCCTGCGTTGTCGAGGGGCATGGAGAGGTGGAGGCGCTCCCGGTCCTGCTTCGCCGGATCGCCGGAGAGCACGGCACCGCAATTCAGGTGCGGAAACCACACCGAGTTCCCCGATCAAAACCATGGGACGAGTGGGCCCGCGCCATCGCCCTCCAGCAATCGGCCTTGGGCGAGGACGACGGCGCCGTGGTCGTTCTCCTCGACTCTGACGACGATGATCCTGAAGTCATCGAGGCAGAGATACGGTCTGCCACAGTTGCCCGTTCCGGGCGCGACGACTCCATCGTCTGTATTGCCGTACGCGAGTATGAGGCTTGGTTCCTGGCCGCGATTGACTCACTCACCACACATGCACTGGTCAAGGATGATGCCAGCTACTCAGCCGACCCGGAGGACATCCGCAACGCAAAAGGTGCGCTGGACGCACTCATGACAACTTCCTATAGCGAGATCCTTCACCAGCCCAAGTTCTCGGCGGTGATGAATCTAGACACCGCTCGCGAGCGGAGCGTCTCTTTCCGACGATTCTGCGACCAGCTCACGCTGGTCTTCAGCACCTGATCTCCACGACCTCGACGGGTTCTACAGGCAGGTCCCGGGGCGCCGGCAGCGTCGTGCCTGGCAGGCTCGCGGCGGCCGAGCCGTAGGCGATCGACGACGCGAGGCACTCCGCCGGCGAGCGCCCCGCGACCTGGGCGAGGACGAATCCCGCGACGGCCGAGTCGCCGGCGCCAACGGTGCTGCGCACCTGTGTGCGGGGAGCGCGGCCGAACCAGGCGCCGTCGGCGGTGACGAGCACGGCCCCGGCGCCGCCCAGGGTCACCAACACGTTGGCGATGCCGCGGAGGTGCAGGTCGCGGGCCGCGGCGACGATGTCGCCGACCTCCCCCGCCGCCGCGGCCTCCTCGAACGCCGCGGCGTCGCCGCCCACCAGCTGGGCGAGCTCGTCCGAGTTGGGCTTGATCAGGTCGAACCGGCCCCCCGGAAGCCCGGCGAGGACGGCGTCGAGCGCCGCCTCCGACGTGTCGACGGCGACCCGCGCCCCGAGACGGGCGAGCCGCGTGATGAGTTGCGCGTACCAGTCGTCGGGCGCGCCGGGCGGCAGCGAGCCCGACAACGCCACCCAGGCCGCGCCCCGCGCGGACGCAAGCAGCAGGTCGGAGGCGACGTCGAGCTGCTCGCGGGTGAGAGTCGGGCCGGCCTCGTTGATCTTGGTGGTCACGCCCGAAGGGTCGGGGATGGGGGTGTTGATCCGGACCCGCTGGCCAGATCCTAGACGCTGCCCCTCCACCTCGAGCGACGGCCGCGTCTCCTCCGCGAGGCGCTGGAACGCGTCGTCGATGCCCGCCGCGACGACGGTCACGGGGCAGCCCGCGAGCCGCAGCACGCGGGCGACGTTGACGCCCTTGCCGGCGGCCTGTTCGGTCACGCTCAGGGCGCGGGTCACCTCGCCCGGGGCGAGCGGGGCGGGGAGGACGACGGTCCGGTCGATGCTGGGGTTGGCGGTGAAGGTGACGACCCTCGCCAGGACGGGTTCGCTCATCGTTTCTTTCCTCCTCGTGAGATGGGTTAGGCGAGGGTGACCTCGAGGCCCGCCGCCTCGAGCGCCGCCCGGGCACCGGGCGCGAGCCGCTCGTCGGTGACGAGGCCGTCGACGTCCGACAGCTCGGCGAAGCGGACCGCCTCGTCTGACCCGAACTTCGTCGAGTCGGCGAGAACGTAGACGTGGCGCGCCGCGCGCACCATCGCCTCCTTCATCGCCGCCTCGGCGGGGTCCGGGGTGGAGAACCCGTGCTCGACCGAGATGCCGTTGGTCCCCATGAAGGCGACGTCGACCCTCAGCTTCGCCAGCATGGCGTGGGCCTCCGCGCCGACGATCGCCTGGGTCACGCCGCGCACCAGGCCGCCCAACAGGAAGACCTCGATCCCCGGCCGCTCGGCCAGCACGCCGGCGATGCGGACCGAGTTGGTGAACACCGTGCCCACCCGCTCCGGCAGGAGTCCGCACAGCTTCGCCGTCGTCGTCCCGGAGTCGAGCAGCACCGTGAGCTCGCGGCCCTCGGGCAGGAGGCCGACGGCGCGGGTGGCGATCGCCAGCTTCTCCGGCTGGGCCGCCACCTCGCGCGCCCCGACGGGGGCCTCACCCCGCGGCAGCTTGTCCGGGGGCACCGCGCCGCCGTGGACCCGGCTGAGCAGCCCGTCGCGCGCGAGCGCGTCCAGGTCCCGCCGGATGGTCTCCGCCGTCACCCCGAACCGGGTGGCCAGGTCGGCGACGGAGACCCGCCCCAGCTCGCGCGCCCAGGCCACGATGGCGCTCTGCCGTTCCTCCGCGTACATGGGTCAACCTTAGGGCTCGGCCGGTCCGGCTCAGGGCTCGACCGTGACCTTGATCGCCTCGCCCTTGGCGACGATGTCCAGCGCGTCGAGCGCCCGGTCCAGCGGGACGTGCCGCGTGATCAGGTCCTTCACGGGGATCTGCCCGGAGGCGATGTAGGCCAGCGCCGCCTTGTGGTGCTCCGGCGCGGAGCCGTTGGCCCCGTGGATGTGGAGTTGCCGGTAGTGCACGAGGTTGCTGTCGCAGGTGATGGTCGGGTTGGTCTTCGGCAGGCCGCCGAAGAACGAGATCCGCCCGTTGCGCGCGGCCATCGCGATGGCCTGCTCCTGCGTCACGTTCGCGGGCGTCGCCGTGATGATCACATCCGCCCCGCGGCCCTCGGTCAGCCGCAGGACCTCCTCGACCACGTCCACCTGGGACGCGTCGATCACCACGTCCGGCTGCACCGCCTCAGCCGACATCGCGAGCCGCTCGGCGTTGACGTCGACCAGCACGACCGTTCCGACCCTGTGCACACCGCGGGCGATCCTGATGTGCATGCAGCCGATCGGCCCCGCGCCGAAGACGACGGTGA
>Ga0116180_1001718_pt1 | contig 18175 bp, 16 predicted proteins | sample AD_UKC073_MetaG_FD_89804 | JGI IMG/M metagenome (GOLD analysis project Ga0116180, IMG submission 89804) | Active sludge microbial communities of municipal wastewater-treating anaerobic digesters from USA - AD_UKC073_MetaG | ecosystem: Engineered > Bioreactor > Anaerobic > Digestate | place: USA...
ACCAGATGAATCTTGTGAAATATTAACAATACAGTCTGTTTTAGGTCCTAAAATAACCGAAGTTTCTGCAAGTGAATTAAAAGAAAAGGGTATTATCACACCGATGGAAGTTAAGGTTGTTATAATGAATCACCAAGATTTGGATTATGGTGAAAGACTTGAAATAATTAAAAGAGGTGGGATGGGGAAAGAAGCTTTAGATTTAGAAAAAAGCTTTATACATGAATCAGATAAAAGATTAAATTTTATTAAAAAAATTGTCGAAAAATGTGATAAAAATACACTTATTCTTTTTCATAGTATTGAATATGGTCAAAAAATTCTTAATAAGTTAAGAACTGAAGTATCTAGTAAAGACTTTTTCTATATTGATGGTGAGGTTAGAAATAAAGAAAGAGAAGCTATTAAAAAATTTATGGAAGAAACAGGTAATAATACCAAAATTCTAATAGCAAGTTTTGGTACATTAAGTACAGGTGTTTCTATTAATGCGATATTTAATGTAATATTTGCAGATTCATTTAAATCCGAACAAATTATTATTCAATCAATTGGTAGAGCTCTTAGATTACATGAAGAAAAGAAGACAGCTTTGATTTTTGATTTGGTTGATGTCTTTACAAAAGATGATCCTAAAAATACATTATTTAAACATTTCAAAGAAAGAGAAAAGTTTTATATAAAAAGAAAGTATCCATACACTTTAACTAAAGTTAATTTAGTTTAAAGTTCAGGAACATTATTTTTGGTTATCAGAGTATATGTAAATCTATTACCATATTTCATTTTGTGCTTTTCTAATAATCCAAATATTTGATCTAAATCTGTTGGACTTTGAATAACTTGACATCCCTCAGACCAATTATTAACACCATATGTGTTTTTGCCCTGATTTCTATTGAAAGCTTTATGAATTAACATACCAGCGTTTCCTTCTCCTGATTTAGAATAAGTTATTTTATCAACACCCGTATTAGTATCTCTATAAAATTTTTGTTTACCAGGTCTCAAACACTTTTCACCATGATAATCACTAATAGTCCAAGAATTTTTATACTGAGCTGGTTGTAATATACCTAATCCACCTCTTTCTTTCATTTTTGGAAGATCTTTGTGTAATGTTTTACTTTTACTTGATCCGTATTTACCAGGTACTGTTGATATTGGATACCAATGAGCTTTTAATGATCCTTGGTCATTTTTATATATCAAATAGAGTCTATCAATAAATTTATTTGAGTAGGGATCTCCGGAATTTTGATATCTAATTCCAACTATATTCATCTCATAAGGTCTTGAATATATCTCATAATTTAGTCTTTTTAATTGAAGTAGTATATATAAACCATCATCATTACTTTCACTAGAAGCGGGTGGTATCTCTCTTTGTTCAGTATCTGGTTGATTAGGATCTTGTGATCCACTTGCCTCGGTTAGATTTCCTTCTGGAGCAATTGCTGCCTTAGGTCCGAAATCAATAGGTTCTGAATCATTACCACCACTAAAATCAGAAACACCTGTTTTTGTTGTTTTCCATTTATCTCCAATTTGACCATCTTGTATTCTATCTTGTTGAATTTTAACAACACTACAATCTATTAATTTATTATCGTTCAAATTCACATTATGTGATAGAAATTTAGGATCTTTTAATGCTCTATATTTTTGACAAATTTCAATAAAATCAGGATTAGCAACAACTGGTGCTGATAAATTACCAAGATATGGACCTCCTTTCTCACCTAATAAATTAGATATAAAATCGTCAAACCAATTCATAAAATTAGTACCTAATATAGCTTGTTGATTTGCACTTTCATGTCCTAAATTTATACTTGAATTATTATCTTTTAGGTTTAAATTAATACTATTATTAGTGATATTCATCTGATTCATTTTATGATCAATCACAAGTCCTTCGGAATCATTAACAAATATTTGAGTTTTATGATCAAATAATAACGACTTCATTGAAGTATAATCTTTTCCTGAAAGTTTTTGTAGTTTATTTTCTAAATTTATATTATAGTGTTCAGCATAAACATATTCAGGTTTATAAATATTACCAGAATCAAAAACCACTGTGACTATCTTACCCTTTTCAGGAACATTAAATGAGTTTCCATTTAAATCTTTCCAAGGAGATGCCCATGGTATATCATCTTTTGGTATATTATCAAAAATATCTATAACCCTTATTCTACATCTACCAAGCTTTTTAGGGTCTTCATTTTCTTCAACTATCCCAATATAGGTTCTTGTTCTATCAACATACATAATCCTATATATTGTTAAATTTTAACCTCCCAATAATCCACCTAAAACATCTCCCCCAAAATTTCTTAATGAATTTTTAAGATCCGAGAAGAATGGTTGATTGAGTGAACTGTCATAAACATTCACTGGGTCACTAATTCTACCGATCCCAAAGGAATTTCTAACTTTATCAAGACTATTATTTACTAACCTAAATTGATTATTTAATTGTCTTTGTGATTCATTTAGAGCAGATTTTTTAATATTTTTTAAAAGTTTTTCACCCGCATTTTTAAATAAATTACCATTGTTGGTAGATGGATCCTCCATTATTTGTTTTGAATATTGGCTATTATAAATATCAAACTTTTCCTTACCTTTTAAGTCATCCAACACTACAGTCTCATATCCCGAAATATCAGATTGTGATCTTTCTTCGATTAGAGATGACCTATCAATTTCTGTAATATCTTTTCCGGAATATCCATTATTTAAAGGATTTATAACTTTTTTACCAAGAAGAACTATTTCATCACCAGTTAGTGTGGCGGATTTTGCATCACTTGGAGTTAATTCAGTTGGATTTTTTCTAGCATTATTTAAAAAAGAATATTGATTAGAAGTGAAATTAAATCTATCAAATCTCATAGTTGAGAATTTATAACTAAATGTTACTTCTAATGGATCCGGATTACCCAAAGATCCACCACCGATATCAATAGAATCACCATGTGTCATTTTATCGAAAAAAAATTGACACTCATATAGATTATAAACATATCTAGAAACATTTTCTTTTAATGTTTGTAGACCAGCTTTTCCATTAGCTGCTTTAACAACCCTTGTTAAATTTCTGACTTCAGATGCAATTATATAACAATCAAATCTGAGTAAATTTTCTGGTATTATATTCTTACCATTTATTCTAGACCAATATAGTAATTTATATAAAGAAGCAACCGTTCCGAGATTTAGAGTAGTATCTTCATAAAATGATAATTTTATCAAATCTTGTCTATATTTAACAAAAGATGATTGAGCAGATGGGGTATTAGCTTCAACCAATTTATCAAGTCCGGATATTTTTTTAATATAATGTCTTTTAGTATTTTGAGAAGTATTAAAAATAGAATTATTCATATCATCTTCACTAAATTTGGATGAAACACTCGTATTAAATTTAAAAAATTTTGATAATTCATTTATAGTGTCTATTAAAATCCTAGCTCTTGATTTTATCTCACTATTACCCTTAAACATATCAATAAATTTTGCTGCTTCCCCATTAAATAATGGTGAGTTTGGGACATCTATTATAACCTCAAATCCTAGAAACAACGGATCTTCATTATCTTTTGGAGTTACTGATAAATTATCAGTAGTATTTAATAAGTTGTCATCTTCTAATCCGAATTTAAACCTATAATCAGAAGATTCTTTATTTTCATAAAACCCTGATTCACCAGTCTTTTTCGTATAATTTTTAGATTCCTCACTACTTACGATTCCAATAGATTTACTACTCGGAACAAATCCTGACATCGCTTGTGATCCCAATCCTAAATATACTTCTTTGCCAGTTCTATAATAAGCAACTGGGGTAAATCCTGATGGTGATAAATCACCTGTATCCTCATCAACTAATTGTATAGATGGACTGGCAGGAGATAAAATTGTACCACTAACTAGTGTTCTTGAAACACCTGGAATTTCTTTTATAACAGAACTTAATTTATCATCTATCCATTGATTGGTTTGATCAAAATAACCAACTGGTGTAAATGCTGCAATCCTAGTAAGGCCATTATCTATAAATAGATCTTCATCAACACCTTTGAGATCTTTTCTAGTGATTCCTCCGCCTGGTCCAGAATATAGTCCACTAAAATTAGTGGATCCTTCAGGATTATCTTTTTTATTAAATAATTTACTTGATAAAGTATCTCCTAACTTTTGTATTCCGGTATTTAAACTATCTGCCATAAACATATATATTTAAACAAGTTAAATACATATTAGAAATTAATATATAATAAAAAGTATTAAAACTTTTATGAAATTTTTAAAGAGCTCCTATTTATTTGAATCTAATGTTAGTAATGTTAAAACATATTATACACCAAAAAATTTAGTTTTTGAAATATGTACATCTATGATTCTTTTGAATAATGAATTTCTAGATAATTTATTAGATAGAGGACTAAAAGCAAGATATTCTGAAAACTCTTCTGTATTTTTAACAGATTTGAAAAATCTATTATTAACAAAAAATAGATTAGAATTAGGTAAATATTTAGGTAAAAAATTTGAATCTGATGATGAATTATCAAAAATAAATTCTATTTTTGATAAAGTTGAATTTGATATTGAGAAAAATTGGGAACAATTAGTAAATGCTAGACAAACTGCCAGAAATATAATTGATAAACTATTACCAAATGAGAAATTAACATCTGATAGAATTTCAAAAATATATTGGATAGGTCCTAATAAAGATGAGAATATACAAGAAGATATTGTTATTGAATTAACAGATGGGACACAATTCTCTTTTTATCTAAATAAAAATCTATCTTTACAAAAAACAGCAAGTTTTAATACATTTGCTGATGATCTAATTCCAAATGATATTGATAATTTATTTAATGAAGAAAATATTAAAAAGTGGGATAAATTAACTCAAGAATGGGTTAGAATTGTATATGAGAATTCAAATAAAAATATACAATCATATATTGAGAAATTCATAGACACTAAAAGAATTGATGCTATTGGTTATTTTGAATATTTTGATATAAGACACAGAGATCCAAGGTTTAAATATCTTGGTGAATATATGAAAGAATTTGAAAAAAATATTCTTAAACTTTCTGAATTGATGAGTGAAATTTGGAAAAAAAGAGATATTCATTTTATTGACTTGGAAAGATCAAATAAAGAATGGTATGAAACTAAAGTGGCAATACTTAATTCTAGAATACTTGAGCATCTATTTACAACATCATTAAAAAGAGATAAGTTAGAAGAAATAGAAAAACAAGAAGATGGATTCAAAAAATCATCAGGAACTATTAAAATGAAATTGATGAAAACTCTTGTTAATAAAATGAATTGTTTAGAAAGACCTATTTATTACCTTTCAAACGGTGGCAATAACTTTATACAGATTCCAAGTAGAGAATTTTTTAGAAAAAATTATAATAATATAGAAATATTATTTGACTATCATGTTAAATTTAAAATAGACTCAGAAGAGGAAAATAATAATTTTAAATTTAAAATTAAATTAATTTTGGATGATAAAGAAATTGTTAACATGTCAATAATAGTTGGATTCTCTGGTGGTGAATTTTCTAGTAAACTAAATGCCAAATATAAATATGATTTACCAGAAAATTTTAATTATATAATATCAGAAATACAAGGATCAGAAGAAATTTGAGAAAAAACTAAGTTTTAATATATAAATAAATTAAAATTTAGTAATGTCTAAAGTATTACCAATATTTCCACTATACCCATCATCAACATTTTTACAATATAATGTTTCATTGGCTATACCTGGTCCTAAATTATGGGATCTTCCACAAATTGGAGACTTTGCTAAAAAAAATAATTATCCAAATACAAAATCATCTATTCTAATACCAGATGTTGAATATATTAGACGGTTTGCAAACTATGAATTGGGTATATCCGATTCTCTTTTAAAATCAGGTCAACAGGAAAATATTGCTAGAATAAAAAATCCAAAAATTAGAGAAACTTTTGATCAATTATATGGACAATCAGGATCTAAAACAGGAATATTTAAAGATGGAATTGGATTACCTTCAATTGAAAAAGCAATATTATCATCAATATTTGAAACACAAAAGCCTTATTTTGAAATTGCTCAATTTGTTATAAAAAGCCTTTCTAAAATAGAGGATATAATCGCAAGAATTTGCCCTTTAATTGGAGCAGCCACAAATCCCGCTTTAGCTCTTGCTATAAAATCTAGAAAACCTAAAGGAAATGGACCACTTAGTGGTTCCTTGGGACCTTATGGGACACCACCAGCTTTGGGATATAAAAATAGTGAAGAGGTTTTTAAAAAATTAAATAATCTTTCTACTCTTTTACAAAAAGGGGATGGTTTCAAAATTGATAAGAATGGTAAATATACTAAAGTTAAAAAGGAATTTTTAAATGAGAATAACAAATTAGTTGAATCATTTGATAATAAAATCTTTACATATGTTACAATATCAACAATTTATTCAACTGGAATATTTGAACCAACTGAAAACTATATTTATAAATATATTGATATAGACTCTGATCAAGAATTACCAGAGTTTAAAACACCTACAGAGTCAACAGAGATTGATTACTCTCCAGATAGAATAGTTCTAGGTATTTTTAATAAAAATGGAACAGCAATTGATCCAAATTCAAAAGTTCAATATTGGGGAATCAATTATAATGGAACAGAGTTAGAAAAAAAAGAGTCAATTTTTGAAAAAGCTCCTTGGATAAAAAATGAAAAATGGATTTTTGATAAATCAATTGATTATAGAAACACCATTAATTGGCAAACTCTTGATTCTCCAATATATTCTTGGAAAAAAAATGGAAAAATTTTAAAACAAAAAGATAGTCCAGGTGATGGTTGGGATAAAATAAAATATAAAGATGTGATAAATTTTGATAAAGAAGAAAATCAATATTTAAAATATTTAGAGGATGATTTTTTTGTGGAATTTGAAACATCAAGCATAAATGAATATAGAGAATATTATTTATTTTTAACTAAACAATCATTTGATAAAAATAATGTATCAGCAGAGGATAGAGTTGAAATACTTCAACAAGTAGAAAAACTATTCAGTGAAAAATTGCCAAATGATAAGATAGTTGAACAATTAAGAAACCTTATAAAATATGCTGATTTTAAATCATCATATTATAATGGTATAGATTCAAAGGATTGGTCCTATAATTCAACGGCACCGAATGATCAATTGCCAAACGAATTAAGAAGGATATTCAAGCCAATGAGATTTGATATAGATGGAAAAATAGTATGGATTGATCCAGAGGGTGATTATGATATTAAAGTTATAAAAATAGATCCAGTTTTAAGATTAAAATATAACGATGGTATCATAACAACAGAAGATGGTAAAATATCAGCTAACAAAGCTTTGGAAAAAAATTCAAATATTAAAACATTTGTTAAAAATAAATTTACTATTAAAATTTTTTCAAAATCTGGTAATTCATTACCATTTTCAATTGATGTGAGTCGAGGAGATAATTTAAATACATATAATAATCTTGAATCATATGATTTGGTAAATTGGAATGTTTATTTTGATAATACTACGGGTGAAAAATATGAAACAAATTTGGAATTCAATTTTAAAGTCTATTTTGAATCTAATAATTTACCATCCGAAATACAAAAAATGATAAATATCCCCTATTTATTATCAGGTAGATATTATCCAGATAAAGATTATAGTAATAATATTAATAATAACTATGATTCTTTAAGTGAGGACTTATCAAATAGACTGAAAGAAAATGGACTGATATTTTTATCAGAAGCAGTAAATGATAGGATTGAATCTACTAAATTAGAAAAAATTGATACAGGTATATCTAGATTATCCAATTCGTCAAATTCTTTTAGAGTAGAAAAATTGACATATAAGTATTGGAATAAAAAAGTTATAAATAAAGTTTTACTAGATGAGTCAATTTCTTTAGGAAAATCAGCAATTGTAGCGGGAATTCTAACACCTACTGGATCATCCTTATTAAAAAAATCAATAGAAAAGTTAGATGCTGGTGTCTATTTCTATAAGTATTATACAATAGAAACATCAACAATAAGTTCTAATTTAATTACGTTAAAAACACCTAATTTAGGACATATTAAATTAGAATTAATAAATGGGTTTGTTAATAAATGGATCATATTTGAATTAGTTGTTAATAATACAACATCAATAGATGGCGTAAATATTTTACCTCTGTTTTTTAAACAAAATACACTAAGTATAAATCTAGGTTCATCTCAAGAAGAGGGTATAGATGAGATTTATATTCCATCTTTAACATCATCAATATCAATTAGTGACCTGCCAAGATTTCAGATAGAATTAAGTGAGTCAGGTTCTGGTATAAAATTAATAAACTCAAAAGACTATGATATTAAATCAATTTTAAACAAAAATTTACAAGAGTTATCAACTAGTGATAAGTTATACTCAAAAGGAAGATATGGTGCTGGTTGGAAAGGAGGACCCTGTTTTGATAATAAAAATAGTCCAATCTTAGATGACAAAGGCAATCCTATAATAGAACCTGATAATCCACAATTTATTGGATATAATAGAAGATCTCAAATGACTGAATTGGATATAGAACCATATTATATAATCGAGGGCTATAAAAAATCAAAAAATGAAGAGGATGAAAATAAATCGAATGTTGGATCCTCAAATTCGTCAGCAAGCGGGGGAGGGTTTTATAGAATGCCAGCGGCGGTTGGTATAACTAAAGTTATGATTGAACTAACAATAGATTTATCGGTTAAGCTTTTTCCAGCAATAAATAAATTAATTTCTTTAATTAAAAATCCGGCATCGTTTGTCACAACAATAATACAGTCAAAATTAGAAGATCATTTTATGATTTTTAGTCCAAGAGTAACTGACATAATTAGTAAAGTGGATAATTTCAGAACTAATTTTAAAAATGCCAATATTGATGATAAATATTCAATTTTAGAAGAGATGAAAAAATTTGTTAAATCATCAGAAATTGGAAATTATTTATATGTTGATAATGATGCTGATTTTAAATTTGTAATAGATGGTCCGGCATTAATAGGATTTTTTGGAATATTATTTGGACTAGATTTAAATATAACTAACGCATTTAATGGTGGAGTTCCTATAAAGCCAATATTTTCTAACTCACCAACTAATATGAATATTGATAAATTTTTTAATGAATTTGAAATAAATAAAAATAATGATCAAAATCAAAAAGATGATAAATTAATAAAGAATATAGACCTAACTAAACCAGATGAATCGATTAAGAACAAAATAGTTTCAAAAAACGGAGAAGTTGAATATTATGAAGAAGTTACAACAACATATTCAACAGGTAAATTTATTAAAGGAGTTGATTATAAATATATTTATATAACACAGAAAATAGAACAAACCATTAGAGAAGCTGACGAATTAATTAATAAAACATCTGAAATAGACTTCTCAGGAACAGCATCTAATCCTTTGGATAGTTTACAATTGGCTTCTGATAAATATCAACAAGCATATGATATGATTGATAAAAATGATAATTCAAAAGATTCATTAAAAAAATTATTATTAGATAAAATAAAAGCATTAAAATCGAAAATAAATATAGTTTCACAACCTTTATTTAAGCTAATATTAGGTATAGTAACATTACCATTAAAAGTGGTTTTTAGTATAATTAAATGGTTAGTAGATTTTTTTAAAAAATTAGTTAATCCGATAAAATTTCCAGGTTTGATTGCTGAGTTTTTATCATTTAAATGGATTATGCAATTTTTCACACCAAAAGGAATATTAGAATTAGCTGGTATAAAATTTAAGCCAGAAAAACTAATGGAATGGTGCACTGCAGTTAATGTGCCTAATCCACTTTTCGGAAGTGTTCCAAATGTTAGCAGGTATCTAATACCTGATGATTATGTGATAGCTGATTTGAATGAGTTTTTGAGTGTGGGATTTGAAGCTAAATTACCAGTCTATACAGCAAAGCAGTATCGAGATTTGTGTTTAAGACCTTTTAGAATATTTAACGTATTTCTTTGTTTTATAGAGAAAATAATAAATTCATTTATTATGTTAATTTGGTCTATAATGGGTATAACTGCTGTAATCCCACCACCTTTGATTAAATTATGTAAAAAAATACCAGAAAATGTTGATATGAGAGATCTAAGAGATTTGGTTAGTGGATTATTTAAAGATTCTGAGTTAAGTGTGGCTAAATCAGATGAGACAACAGGATCATCATATGATTTTATATATGAGGTAAAATTACCAGATGGTAGTGTTAGAAAAGATTTAGATCGAGAATCGGTTCAAAAATTAATAGAACAAAATAAAGGATTAGATTTTGATTTTTTAAATTTTGAAACACTTGAATAGAAAAATACTATAAATTAAAATATTAAATTTTAAAGATATGCCAAAATCAAAACAAAGAAAAGATCATAAGAAAAAATCTCAAGCGAGAAAACAAAAAATATCACAGGATAAGAAAAAACAGGAAAAGTATCAAAGAGAAATGATAATGAGTCTTATAGAACAAGAAAAACAAAAAGGACTTTTTGATAATTTGCCACAAATTAATCCAATTACACAAGGTCCTCAGATAGACTTGAGTAGTGGTCCCATTATTTAAAATAATAAAGTAAAAATATAAGATATAAAATTAGGTTTACTAGGTTTTAAATTATTAATTGAGTTTAACCTATGTGTCAGATATAATCTGACAAGTTTAGTTTTATAACAATTTGGATTTTGTAACTTACAAATACTCAAATAGTCATTAATTAATAAAATCGATTTTATATTTGTATCTTTTTCTAATAGCATCTAAAAATTTGATGTTTTATTATATATTAATAAAAAATTAATAAAAATGACATGAATATAAACATAAATCAAGAGGATCCTGGAATAAATGATTTTTTAATTATCTTTGAATCAATGAAATCAAGGCCCAGTAGAGTTCTCCTACATGATAGGTTCTCTGGGAAAGAATTTAATGATATAGTTGATAACTTTTCTTCTTCTGAAAATTTAGAAAAAAACTTTTTAACAGAATATATTCCAAGTGATGATAATTATATCATAAATGAAAAAGTGCTTTTACAAATTAGTGAAAATATTTGGTTATCATATGTAATTATTAATAAACAATCCGAAGATTTCATTGTAAATGAGGTTTGTTTTTACTATAAAAATACAAATCAACTGGAAGATATAGAAAAATTAATCGCTCAAATAACTGAATGTATTGTTGATTATGATAATTTAAATATTAATAAAACAAATACAATCTCTATTACTAATAATACAATAGATTTAGAGCCATTATTCATTGAAGAAGATATAGTTATTGAGAATATGTATTCGGATATGGTTATTAAAAATGTTGAAAAATTAATAAAAACTATTAAAAAAGAAAATAAAGGATTAAGTATATTTACTGGTGATAGAGGATTGGGTAAAACAAATATTTGTAAATATGTTGCTTCTAAAGTAGATAGAATGTCTATTTTTATTCCAACTAATATGATAGATCAAACAATTAATAGTCCGGATTTTAAAAATGTTTTATCAAAATTTGATAAAACTCTTATAATTATAGATGATTGTGAATTTCTTTATAATCCTGCTTATGGTAAAATGAGTTATTTCACTAATAATATTTTACAATTGGTTGATGGTTTTATCTCAGATCATTTAAATGTTCATTTTTTATTAGTATTTAATGTATATGAGGAAGAATTGGATGAGAATCTATTAGATTGTAATAATTTAATAGATGTTATAGAATTTGATATGATACCTCCTGATATGGCAACTGAATTGAGTAAATCAATTGGTATAAATAAAAAGCATAAAAGTGAGTCTAAACTTTTAGATGTTATGAGATCTAAAAAGAAAAAATCTTCAAAGGACGATTTAGGTTTAAAATAAATATTATTATGATATCAGAACTAAAAGATGATGAAATATTGGAGTATTTAATGACTTCAGATATAAATGAAAATCATAGACCAGAGGATTATAAATATTTAATATTTAAATTTAGACTTTTTTATAAAATTCTTTATGGTAATTTTCAATTATATAAGACAAATAGTGAATCAGAGAACAGAATATTGAATAGTTCAATAGAGAGTATTAAAAAAGAGTTAATACTAACACAAACTGAAAAGGCAAATATTCAGAATGATATGGACCAAATATCCAAACCAAGAAAATTAACTTGGAAGGAGAGAATTAGTGGTAATTTGATACCAAATAAAATACCTGAAAAATCTGATATAATTAATTAAAATCATATTTGGTATTTTATATATAAAATAAATTAAAATACTAGATATGATTTTAAAATTCACAGACTTCATTAATGAAGCTAGAAAAGACAAAAAAGATATAATAGACACTTTAGGAAAACTTCTTTCTGAAAAACCATCTGTTAAAGTATCAGATAAATCACAAAAAAGTATATATTCAGCGTCTGGTATAATTCAATATTTTAAAAATAATGATATGTCTAGTCAGAACGCTACTGATGCTATACATGCTTATCAAAACGATAAAGAGTTAAAGAAAACTTTTAAATATATTAGTGTTAAAGATTTTAAATCTGGTAGAAGCTATCCATATTATTATATGGATTTAACTAAAGAAGAAGTTGATAAAATAAAAGATCAACTTGAAAAAGATAGTAAAGAAAAAGCAGCACCAGAATTGGCAAAAAAGGCTGAAATAAGAAAAAAATCTGCAGCTTTAGCAAAAGAAAGAAAAGAAAAAAAGCCTTCTGCTAAAACGACTACAAGAAAAACACCTATAAAAAAGTAATAGGAAATACTAAACGAAATATATACTAAAAAAATAAACTTTTATGGAGTACATTGATAAATATGATCAACTTTTGAGGTTATTAACCGAAGAAATTGAAATAGATGGTAAAAAGTATTTACTTAAAGATGAATTTGATAAATTCTTCGTTAAAGGAAATAAAACTGCCGCTACTAGAATTAGAAAATTTATGCAAGAGATTAAGAAAAAATCTCAAGAAATCAGAGATGATGTTCAAGATTATAGAAAAACGATCTAATTAAATTAAAAAGTCAGAGTTCTCTCTGACTTTTTTGTTTTAATATATAGTCTATGAAGAAGTTTTCAAAAATAAACGAATCGGCTAATTTTGATAAAAGTGATATCGATAAAGTTAATGATATATTATCAGATTTTAAAGATGATGAAGAATTTGATGTTAAAATAACAAACATGGGTTCAAATGGACTATCATATGGTATAGATATACCAGATTGGAGAGAAAAATTAACTTTTGTATGGATTGAGATTATTATAATCAATAGTAAAAGATCAGATAATAATGATTTTTTTTCAGAATCGGATTTTTTTAATAAAAATATACAAAATGTTATTTCACATTTAGAAGATATTGGAAAAGTCTTTCATAAAACAACCATCGAGTATTCGAGAGAATATTTAAACGGATCAAATTTAGAAGATAGATTTTTTAAAAAGAATTGTAGAGTAAATATGGCTTCTTCAATTAAAATATTTCCAAATTAATATGAGAAAGTTTTCCAAATTGTATGAATCTGCTGCAAAGAGAAAAGTCATGGCGAGAGATTACTTCACAGAAAATGATATTAATAATATTAATGATATATTAGTAGATTTAAAAGATGAAGAATACGTTGTATATATTGATAAGTTTAATGATACAAAAGGAATTTATAAAATAGAAATACTACTAACAAATAAAAAATCATCACATGATAATGATTATTTAACATATTTATCAGAACATAGTAATAATATACAAAATATAATAAGCCATTTAAGATCAATTGGAAAAGTTTATCACCGTTTTGAATCAATACAAGAAAATAAATATTTTGGAGGGGATTATTCAATAATAGATATCAATGTTAAAATTACAATTCAAATTTAATATATACACTATGAAAAAATTCTCAAATGTAACAGGTCAGAAAATTAATCAAGAGCCAAAAGTTGAAATCAAAATAAATGAGGAGGATATCTTTAAAACTAAAGTTATGAGACTTATGGATGATTTCTTAAAGGTTCAGATGTATGGACCCATAACAAGATATCATGTTGCTGGAACTATGAAAGTGGCTGGTAAAGAATTATTTTTAGAAGCTCTTCTAGACCTTTTAAGTGATTCTTCTAATAAAGATAAGACAAAATTATTAGAATCTTTAAAATATAAAATAAAAGATTGGCAAGTAATTGATGAGGAAATAGATTTAATAAAATCACAACCATTAGGGCTTTTTAAACATAAATTAGCTATTAAAACCTTATATAATAAATATAAATATGATACAAATCTTTTAATGGAACAGTGTGAAAGATCAGCAAACAGAATTAAAAAATCTGAAAATGTTTTTTTAAGATATAAAGCTTGCGAATCCTTGATGAATGATAATAACTTTAATTCGGATATAATAAGAAAAATGTCAGAGAAATATTTGGATAAATTTAATAAATCAGAAAAATAAATTACTTTTGAGTAACAGCTCTAAATTTACTAAGTATATTATTTCTTAACCCTCTAAACTCTGAGTCTAATTCTTCCCAAGTCCATTCTTTAGAAAATATTTTATCATGAATGAAATTAGCTTCTGAAAAATCATTAATATTACCAGTTTTGGTAATTTGTATTCCAAATAAAGGAATCCTTAAGCTATGAAATAATGATTTAACACCAATATAATAATCACCTTGTTCCATTTTCTTTTTACACTTAACCCAGGAATTAGATGATATATGAGAAAATGAATGTCTTAAAGATGATATATTTGGCTTCCAATCAAATTTAATATCTTCTTGTAGTCTAAATTCTTTTGGTGTGAAAAAGGCTTCTACTGAACTCGAATGGTGTTCTTTTAGATTTTTAAGAAATTGCTCTTCCGTCATAACATGTATGTTAAAATCACCAGATCTAATTTCTTGATTGGTATTTGGTGTATTAGCAATCATGATAAAATCCCAATCTGATCCATATGTTGCAGTCCCATATACTTGACTACCAAATATATAGATGTTTTTTACACGAACTGGGTGTATTTTTGATCTTTTAATTACTTCTTCCGCTGTTGGTATCATTTTAAATATTTAAATACTAAATATACAAATAAAAAATAATTTATCTAAATTTTTCAAACTTTGCAATAATTCTCTTATTATCACTATCAATGGTAACCGGTTTATCAGGTCTCATTGCTTTAGAAACTCCAGCTTTAACAAAATCATCTTTAGTTACTTTATTACTTTTACCTTCTTTATTAACTAAAAAATATTCATAATTTTCATTAGTATCTTGTCCAGTAAATTCAACACCTTTCGTATCATACTCAACGGATTTGCCTTGTTCAAATAACTCTACTTTATCTTTAAGATTATCGACAAACTCACGAGCCACTTTTTTCATAACATCTGTGTATTTATCAGTTTCATAAGCGGCATTCATAGCATTGCTATTATATTTTAAGAATCCCCATCCTTGTAAGTTCGTAATAGATGGATGTCCTCCAGAGTTTCTAGTTACAAGTTCCCAAACTGGAATTTTATATTCTTTAAGAATATTTAATTGTTTATCATCTAGTTTATCATAGATTGTATTCATTGCACTTTTAACACTCGAATTATTTATATCAACCAATTCTCCATTTTTATAAACACAATCATTATAAAAAGCTTCTAAATCAGAATATTTAAAACCAACACCAACATAATCTGGACCTTCTTCTTTTTGCATTTTCTTCCAATCTTGTGAAGTTTCAAATTCTTTTTTTATACAATCTAAAGAAACAAGAATTTTAGTTAATATTGGTTGATGTTTGGAAACAACTTCTTTTGCAATTTCACCAAGATTAATATCTTTTAATTTCTTTTCTTTAAACGGATTACAACTTACTTGTATAAGACCCATTGCCCAAATTATACAAATAAAATTAGCATCTGGGAAGTTTTTAAAAGGCACATATCTATCATATGATCCAGGTTGCATCATATTACCACCACCATATTGAATAATAATTTTATGTTTATCATCATAATGAACACCTTTGCCAACTTTTGCACCTTTAACAGATGAAAGGAATTGATGTTTTCTACTTGTTGGATCAAATTCACTAACATCTCCAGTATCTGGATCTTCAATGAATCTATAATTTTTCATTCTTTCTATATAATTAGTGAGATTTTGCATTAAAACATCTGGCTTAGCTAAAACTCCAGCTCTATCAGATACACGTGAATTATTAACATAATGTCTAATATTATTAAACATTGAGTATAATGATGGGTTACAATCTAAAACCATACACTCAAGAATATTTTTATTAATATGATCTCTCTTACCATCCATACTTTTAACACTAATTCTCTTATTTTTATAAGCTAATAATAATCTATTGACAACAAATCCCATCATAAATCTATTCTTCTCTCCTGATAACTCTCTTTTAAATTTAAAAATAGAATTTTGAATATCTTCTGGTTTTATATTATGTGTGAGGAAATTAGCAGAATCAACAGTTTTTATTAACTCAACATCACCGGGTGTAAATACATCTGAGTAAGAAATTTCACCAGAAATGATCTCAACATTTGATCTAGCTGATTTAAAATAGGTTGCTTGAGTATCACCAGCTCCTACTTGTTTATCATGGTGATCAGATTGTATTTGAAACATTGGCTTACCATGTGCAAAATCAACTAAAATACATAAATTTCCTTCTTTATGATTTTTAATAGCAAATTCCATACCACCATATTGAATTTGGTGAGCATCAACAGTTTTTACTTGATAATATGTTTCAAGGAAATATTTCATTGCAAGTGCTGATGTGACACCATCTAAATCTTTATGAAAATATATTTCAGCGGTTTTCATATCACCGATTATTTTCTTGATATTTCTTATACCCACTTCTTCATTTACGAATGAATTATAATTTTGCATATAATTTACTATTTTTTTGTATATATTAAAAATATTATTGAACTAACCTCAATGTAAACTTCATTAATGAATAAATCATTATAATCTAGTTTAGAGGTAATCTCTTTTTTTCTTTCTGAAAATTCCCCAGAATTAATATACTGACTTAATCTATAAGGACTAGTTTTATCTAAAGATATTAATCTTATTTGTATATATGGTTTAAATCCAAATACTATATCTGGTCCAGTGGATAAACTAGATTTTTGTAGTTTTTTACCAAAAGTTATTATAAGTTCAAACTCATCTATGAAGTCATTAAATATTTCTTTTATATCTTCTCTATTGACATTCCAGATTTCTTCTCTATTTTCAAACTGTTTTAAATGAATCATTTTTTATATGTATCTATAACTCCTTTTTTATCGCCTTTATCTTGTGAGTCAAATCTTGTATCAAAGAAGTTATCAGAGCTACCAACGATTTTAGTATCAGGTGATATAGATGCGTATGGACCTAACTCACCACTTCTGAATATACCACCATTCATATCACCATTCAGGAATCCATTCATGAAATAACAATTAACTAAGGTTGAATTTTCAACCCTACAACTTAAAACTTTACTCCCATTAACATCGGATGATTCGATTTTGGATGTAGATATTTGAGTATTATTTATTTCACATCCATAAAAATTACAATTATCATAAATACCATCTAATATTGTACAATTTACAAATTCAAAAGAATCAATTGGTAGATTAGATTTAATTTGAGCATCTACAATTTCCATCTTTTGTGTCTCAGTGATATAATTTATAATACAATCTTTTAAATTATCAGTACCTTCAACTATATCCCACAGTTTTTCGTATATTCTACCAAAATATGAACTAACTAATTCATACATATGGTTTTGATCGATTTGTATTTGAATAGTTGGAAATTCAACAATGAAGTTATCATATTTAGAAAATGTTTTAAATTTACCAATATTATCTTCTAAGTATTTTTCCAATTTATCAGCATCATTTTGGTTAAATCCAACATCAATTGAATTGTAAGTATCTAGTATGAATCTATCTAAGAAATAAACAATATTACCAAT
>Ga0116180_1001719_pt1 | contig 18173 bp, 19 predicted proteins | sample AD_UKC073_MetaG_FD_89804 | JGI IMG/M metagenome (GOLD analysis project Ga0116180, IMG submission 89804) | Active sludge microbial communities of municipal wastewater-treating anaerobic digesters from USA - AD_UKC073_MetaG | ecosystem: Engineered > Bioreactor > Anaerobic > Digestate | place: USA...
CCTTGGGCGCATGCCCTTCGTTGCGCGCCCACAAATGCGCGAAATCCTGACTGGGTCCTGCCTCGCGAGAAAACGTCCGAATGGCGAGGACGAGTTGGGCCAAGGCAATCAGATTACGAAGCAAGACGACAACGAGCACCATCCACACCAGGACCGTAAAACACGCGGCCGCGGCGGCAAACAAGGTCGCGCACAATTGAGCCACGACCTAAGCCTCAACCAAAAAGCGTGACCGGGCCGAGCGGCGCTGGAATTTGTTCGATGCATATGGTGCTAGTTGGAGCAATGCGGCGGTCTGCTTCGCCTCAGCGTGTGCACTGCGAAGAAAACCCACAAAACACGGATTCTCAATCGCAAAAGCCAGCAGTTCGATCTCGTCAAAATAGTGCAGCACGGCTTTCTTCAGAAGGACTTCGTGCCGCCCAGTCAATGCCGGGCCGGAATCATTGATCCAGTGCGCTACCGCAATCGCGGCTGGATGGGTTTCCATATCGAGCAGGGCGGAGACAGCCTCGCATCGCACCTGCGAGAACCGCGACGACATGGCAGCGTGGCGCACGGCCTCAAGAAAAGGTGTCCCGCGCGCAAATTGCAACTGATAAAGCGCCGCAAGCTGATGCGTTTCCAAATCGGAGCGCAACGCTTTGAGCGCCGGATGAAACTTCCCTGCGGCTTGAACCGCAGCCATGACCTTGGTGCGTTCATCACTGCGGTGAATGCGCAGATACTGAACAACCGCTTCCATCGGGGCGGTCTCGACCGCTGCCGCTAGTCGGCCCGCGTCAACCTGTCCGTCGTGATCGAAACAGGCGGCGATTTCGCGAAGTGCATAGAGCCGCGACGCCGACTTTGCTTCGCAAAGTCGTTCCGTTCGAAATCTGCGAGCCATCAGCAACGCGAAGCAAAGCGCTAGGAAACAGCTCGTGCCAAGGAGAACTGCAGGGAGGGCGTCGGATACTGCCATCCCACTTTACAGCTTGAGCTCTAGACCGAACGTAACACCGCTCTGGACATAACTGTTTTCAAGGTGCGACCGTTCGAATGCTAGCCTGAAGCCGAATTTCGCGGTCAAATCATGGCGCAGACCGGCAAAGACACTGGTCATTCGCCGTGTCACCCCGCGCTCGGTTTCAGGATATTGCGACGCTCCTACGAAGACATAATTTCGGTCACCTAGGTAATAGTTTCCGCGCGCAGCCCAGCCGTAGTCTATCTGACCATCGGCATTCCACAGATTGATTACCTGAGCTGACAATTCCACGCGCGAGCCTTTTGGCGCAATCACGAAACCGGGTGCGACCTTGACAAATGCAAGCGCGAAGTCGGCACGCCCCGGAACGGTCGCTTTGTACTCGGCGTAGCGTGTGTCGAGCGTCAGCCAGAAACCCGGCGCTACCTGTTGTGAGACCCCGGCAGAAATCGACCAGTTCTCCTTGAGTGGCGCTCCAAAACTTGCCGCCCCGGCGATGTAAATTGGGGTATGATTCGATAACCGAACATCCAGTCTCGAGGCGACCAGTATGTTATGCTCGGTGGTTCGGTTTTCGCGTTGCAAATCACCGCTTACCTGGATGTCGTCAGAGACCTTAGGCGCACGGAAGCGCCCGCCAAAGGCAGGTTGGTCATGGGATTGTCCTTTGATTGAGTGGTGAGAGGCGAAGCGGCCAGAGCTCAGGCGGGCGGGATATAGGCTTCGTAGGGGTTGCCAGGGGCGAGATGGCCGAATGGCGTCATCACGTAATCACCGTCATTGCGACCAACGGCGCAGAGGACGAAGCGGGTCTCGCCACTCTCGACCTCGGTGCATTCCATCAGCGCCAGGTCACCGGCCTCGGCGGCTTTGAGCAGCGTTTCGAAGTTGCGCCGGGCATAGTCAGGAATGGCCATGACCGATCTCCCCATTGGCCTGGGCTTCCACGTAGAAGCGGTCGAACAGCGTGTACGTCGATTCCGAGCGGATGGTGCTGGCGGTGATCAGCATTGCGAGCCCGCCGAAGCCATCAGGCCGCATCTTCGAGCAGGTGAACGCCATGGTGACGGTCAGATGGTCGAGATCCGGCGAGCGGCGGACGATATCCTGCAGGACGTCGGCCCAGAGGTCACCGCACATGTCGAGGTCGATGTCGTCATCGCCAAGGATGGCGTCGGCCTGCTCGTCAATCAGCTTCTGCGCGAGCCGACTGGTTTCGGGCGTCGCGGCATCAAGTGCTGCCCGAACTTCGGCAGCGGGCAGCGAGATCAGGTCGTTCGCGCCGTCTTCGCTGAAATAGTATGCGGTCTCGCCATTCAGCTCTTCGTCGAAAACCTGTGCGAGGAACATGCGTTCGATCGGCAACATAGCGGCGAGCGGGATCACCGGATCGATCACGGTGGGCGTGAAATAGTCAGCCATGACGTGGCTCCTTGATGGAATTGGGGATGAAGGTTGGCGGGGCGACCGGAGCCGCCCCGCGCAGCCGCTCATTCGGCGGCAATCGCCATGGGATCGTATGCTTCGTCGGCGTCGGAATGGTCGTCGTTCAGGAAATTGGGCAGATCAGTGCTGCCTTCATCCGGCTCGGCGACTGGCAGACGCAGCGGTTCCGGCTGCGCTCGGAACGCCCGCGCACCGAACACGCCAGATCGCCAAGCGAGAGAAAGCGCTCATCATCGGGCCGCGAGAACCACTCCGACGAAACCCGACCAATCCGCTGGCCGCGTGAGACATCAACCTTATAGCCGCCGCCAACGTCGCGGCGCGCATCGAGAACCTGCATATTCATGGGGAAACCTCCATGACGGGCGGCCGGGAGCCTCTCTCTCGACCCTCATCCCGTCACGGCGAAGCCAGCCAACCTCTCACTCTCACCTGCTCATGCTGTGTGTCGCGCGAGCGGCCAGCGAGAACGCCAAGACAAGAAACCGCACCCTGAAGGGAGGCAGGTATCGCTTGCCCTTGCTAGCGCAGGCGGAAAGGCGGGGTCTGTCGGCTTTCGTCGCCTGCGCGTGATATCGTTACCGCCGGTTCAGAGTGCGCGCGGGCCCTTCAACGTCAAACGCGGCGCCCTCAGGAGAAGGCCCGCAGGGTCTTCGAGACAGAGCGCGTCAACAGCCCCGCTCCGATTCTCGGGGAGTTGCGGGGTGTCCCCGCTCGAAGGGGTAGCGAGAGAAGCGCAGCGGCTCGCGCTCAGGGGAAGACCTTCCCCTTCCCGGAAAATTGTTGTTTTATCCGGCACATGAAGCGGCATAAAATTGTCCAAATTGTCAATTAAAGCTAGTATTTTCAACATTTACAACCGGCATGAAATCCGGCACATAAACGCGATGGATATTGCCACTATGGAACCTATGGTGCCCGAGGAGGCATCGAAAGACCTCGAAGACGAGGTCGTGACACTGATCGCCGAGGCCAATCGCCTCGCGGGTCGCGCGCACCCCATTCTTTGCGAATCCATGGGAAACCTCGTTCGGTCGATGAACTGCTATTATTCGAACCTCATCGAGGGACATGATACGCATCCGCGCGACATCGATCGCGCTTTGGCCAACGACTTCTCTGCGGAGCCCAAGCGCCGCGAACTGCAGCAGGAAGCGATTGCCCATATCCACGTCCAGCGGCTGATCGACGAAGGCCGCGATCCAGACGTTTGGCCCGCGTCCGCTGCCTATGCAGCTTGGCTGCATGAAGAATTCTGCTCGCGGCTGCCTCCCGAGATGCTGTGGGTGACGAATCCGCAAACCGGCGAAAAACTCCCTGTGGTTCCGGGCGAGTGGCGGACCCGTGATGTCGAGGTTGGGCGGCATCTCCCACCCGAGCATACCGACCTTGCGCGCTTCATGGTCCGGTTCGATCGGGCCTACACCTCGCCACCACTCAATAGTTTCCGACAAATCCAGGCCGTGGGTGCTGTCCATCACCGTTTCTTGTGGATCCATCCCTTTCTCGACGGCAACGGCCGTGTCGCGCGGTTGATGTCGCACGCCTTGTTCAAGCGGCTGGGCATCGGAACCAGCCTTTGGTCGGTTGCACGCGGCCTTGCCCGCGATGAGGAGCTTTACAAGAAACTGCTCGCGCAGGCCGACGGGCCGCGCGAAGGCGACCGGGATGGCCGGGGCAATCTGACCCAACGCGGCCTGATCGCCTTTTGCCGCTTCTTTCTGGAGCGCTCGATCGACCAGATCCGCTTCATGAACGGATTGCTTGAGCCGGATATGCTGCTGCGGCGCATCGAAATCCATGTCGAGGAAGAGATCCGCTCCAAGCGGTTGCAACGTGGCAGCTATGCGGTCTTGCGCGAGGCTGTATTGGCCGGCGAGGTCGAACGCGCCAAAATCCCGATGCTCACCGGCTATGAAGAGCGCGGCGCGCGCAATGTCACCGCCGCCCTGGTCGAGCGCGGCATGCTGACCGCAACCTCGCACAAAGCGGCCCTAAGGCTCGCCTTCCCCGCCGATGTCGCTGAGCGCTGGTTTCCGAACCTCTATCCGGCCAATGCGGGGACGCGGATATGAAGGACGTCATCGTTCCCCTGATCCGCCGTTTTGTCCCGGCCAAGCCATTGCTGGGCGATTGGGAGTTTCTGCATCCTGAGCCAAGCGGCGCGGTGCAAGGATGGCGCGAGCTCGAGGAGCACTACCGCGTCCTCGTGCTGGCCGATCCCGGTGCAGGCAAGACGTTCGAGGCAAAAGATCGCGCCACCAAACTTCGTGAGAAGGGTGCCAAGGCCTTCTTCATTCGTATCGAGGCGATCGACGCCGCGTTCGAAGATGCGTTCGAGGTCGGAACGGCAGCGGAATTTTCCGACTGGCTTGCGAACGACGGCGAAGCGTTTTTCTTCCTCGATTCCGTCGACGAAGCGCAACTCGGTACACCGCGTGCGCTTGAAGAAGCCATCCGGGTTTTCGGCGCGCGCATCCATATCGCGCGCGAGCGCGCGAAGATTATCATCACCAGCCGGGAAGACGCCTGGCAGGCATTGTCCGATCGCACGCTGGTCGAGCAATACCTGCCCCACGGTGCGCCAACGGAAGCGCAGGATGGAGATCAGCGAGATTCGGACGAAGCCGACAGCGACGGCGTCCTCAAGATATACCGCCTCGGCGGCCTGAAGATCGATCAGATCAAGTTGTTTGCCGCGCACCACGCGGTCGACGTGAACGCTTTTGTCACAGCGATCGAGCGTGGCAATTTGATGACACTGGCGGAACGTCCGTTCGATTTGAAGGCGCTAATCCGCAAATGGCAAGCCGATGGGGCGCTTGGCAGCCGTCTCGAAGTGTTGCAGCGCCTGATCGAACTCCAACTGTCACCCCTGTCGGAAACGGGAGCGTCGCCGAAGATCGAGCCAGCCCGTGCGCGCAGCGGTGCGCGAGCACTAGCGGCAGCAGTGACGCTAACCGGGAGGAGCATCGTCTCGCTCCCTGACGATGGCAACAAGGATGATCGTGTCGATCCGGCGGCAGTCTTGCCCGAATGGTCGGAGCAGGAACTGGATGCGCTCCTGCGCACCGGCATCTTCGACGACATCGTGTATGCGAGCGTGCGCTTCCGTCACCGCGAAATCCGCGAGTTATTGACGGCGGAATGGGCGAAAGAACTGCTCGACCGCCTAGGCGCAAGACCCGAGGTCGAAGCCCTGTTCTTCCGCACGCAATATGGCGAACAGGTCATCGTACCGAAGCTGCGACCGACTTTGTGCTGGTTGCTCGTTCTCGACGAAGGCGTGCGTGACCGGGCGCTGGCGCTGGAACCTGATATCGCCAGCGAGGGTGGCGATCCATCGCAATTGCCTCTGGCGGTGCGTCAGCAAATGCTGGCCGGGATCGTCACGCAAATCGCCGAAGACGCGAAGTGAGAGGGATCATGGACAATACAGCTATTGAGCGCATTGCTGCCCCCGATCTTGGTGCCGATGCGCTGGCGCTGCTCGAACGCTTCGGCAGCGACGACGACGTCGTTTTCTTCATGGGGCGCTTAGTCTGGCAGGGCGAGATGCGCGAATGCCTGCCCGCGCTGGAACAGATCGCACTCGAAGCGGAGCGCGGCCGCTACGCGCGTATCGCCTCTATTCGCGCGATCATGACTCTGGGAGATGAGGCGCAAAAAGATCGCCTTTGGTCGGCCATTGCCGCGCATACAGGCCCGCTCGACAGAAGGCTGCTGGCTGAAATTCTCGAGTGGGAGACGCCGACATTGCGCAGCGTCGAACTGTTGCTCGCAACCATTGATCGGCTGCCGCCATATGAGCGGTTCGAAGCGACGGGGCTATCGGAAGCGATGCATCGGTTCATCGACCGTTTGCCGATCATGGCCGATGCAGCGCCCGAACAGCCCGTTGCGCGACTCGTGGAAGGTCTCAACGGATTTCTCGATCGTGAGCCTTATATCGAGCGTGGCGAGTGCCATGTCTCCGAGGCGTTTACTTGGCTTATGGGCCCCGCGCTCCATGCTGTGGATCGCTTGGTGAGCGGCCGTGCATCAGCGGCATTGGAAGCTGGCGCTCTCGCAATCCTGCGCAAAGTGCCTGCGGTGCGCTTCTGGCGTAGCGATGACGGGGCAGACTATAAGACCGCCCTCAATGCCAATGTCCCGCGCTGGCAGGAACTGAACGATCTCCTGTACTGGACGAGCGTTGCCGAGCGTCGCACGCACCTCGTCGCCAAAGGCGAGCGGTTGGTCGATGACTGGCAGATTTCGTTCATGAGCCCTTTCTGGCGCTTCGGGGCCGACGATTTTGATCGCTGCCTAGGCTGGGTGCGCGAAATGGAGGCACTCGATGACCGGCTGGTTGCCCTTTCGCGCTGCCTTGTCCTTTTTGTCGGCGAGGATCGACCGGCCGAATGGCTCGAACAGATGCGAGACGCCACGTCAGGTCAGGCCGAACTGGAAACGGCGCTCGCCGAACGGACCGATCCCCGCCCGTCACAGGCAGTGCGGGACATGCAGGCCGAGGAGCGCAAGTGGAAGCGTCAAAGAAGGGCACGGGAAGCCAGGGAGCAGCGCGATCGGGCTGACTGGGTGCGGGCGCTCAAGGCGGACCCAAACCGGGTTCGCTCGCCAGAGGGACTGAAGCCTGGGGAGTTCAGCCATGACCAATATCATCTGCTGCACAGTGTGCGCGGCGACGGCATCTCGCGTGATCGCGATTGGGGTGCGGCGTGGCGGCAATTGACCCCCGAATTCGGCGACGAGGTTGCGCAGGCCTATCGTGACGCGGCCATCGCGTTTTGGCGACCGTATCGCCCAGTGCTGCGGTCGGAAGGGGGCGATACTGGATCGACGCCTTATGCTCTCATCTTCGCCATGGCGGGGATCGCGATCGAGTTTGATGAAACCGAAAACTTCCTCACCGCACTCAGCGACGAAGATGCCCGGCATGCCCTGCGCTACGTGGCCTGGGAGTTGAACGGGTTCCCGCGCTGGTTCGAGCCGCTCTACCGCGCGCACCCGAAAGCCGGACTTGAAGCCGTCGCCAAGGAACTGATCTGGGAGCTGGACCATAGCAAGGCCGATCAGCCGACCCACCATATCCTTCATGACATCCTCTACCATGCACCTTGGCTGCACGCAGAGGTCGCGCCGCTGATCCGTGATTGGCTGCGTTCCAACGACATGCGCAACGCTGACAATCTGCGTTATTGCCTCAACATCCTGTCAAGTTCCGGGGTGTCGCCGGGCGAGCTTGGTGGTTTGGCGCAGGCGAAACTCGCCGTCGGGGTCGAAGCCGAGCAGCGTCCGCGCTGGTATGCGCTGTGGGTCGATAACGCACCGGAGGACGCCATTCCGGCTCTCACGGCAGAACTGGAAGGCCTTGGTGAGGCAGGCGGTTCGGACTTCGCCCAGCTCTTCGTCGTATCACTGCTGGGCGACCGGCACGGGACAGGCTACCGGACAGGCGCGTTTAAGACGGCTGCGCATCTCAAGGATCTCTATGTCTTGATGCATCGCTACATCAAGTCGAGCGAAGATCTCAACCGGGCCAATGGCGGCGTTTACTCGCCAACGCTTCGGGACAACGCGCAGGACGCGCGCAACAAGTTGTTCAATCTGCTGTCGTCTGAGCCGGGCGCGGAGACCTACGCTGCGATCAAGGCGCTGGAAAAAGAGCACCCCGAGCCAAGCTATCGCCAGTGGATGGCGAAACGGGCGCGCGAGCGGGCGATAGCTGATGCCGATGAACCCGTTTGGGAGGCTGGTCAGGTTCATGCCTTTGCCGCCCGGTTTGCGGTGTGACATTGACCGGCGAGAGCGCAATCGACGCCGCGCAAGCTTTCCTGGGCACAGTGAACACGCGTGAAGCCGCCGCCACATTTTGGTTGGTCGCATTCGCGGCGTTTGTAGTCTTTCATCGGTCAACGCGTCCAAGCGCCGTTGGTGTATTGAAGGCCCTCGCAAAGCCGGTGCTCTTGGCTCCTCTCGCCATTGCCGCGCTTTATGCAGGGGCAGAAATCTGGGCGCTGCAGCGCTTTGGCCTGTGGTCGGCAACAAATTTGAAAACGACAATCCTCTGGCTGGCCACCTTTGCCTTCGTCACGATGTTCGAGGTGGCGAACGCCAAGGAAAGACCTGCAAGCCTTGGCAAGATCACCCGCGACGTCGTCTCGGTGACGGCTGTGCTGGTGTTTATAACCGGGCTTCACACGTTTCCGCTGATCGTCGAGCTAATCGCCTTTCCGCTGGTAACCTTGATTGCGCTGACAGGAGAATTCGCCAAACACAAACCCGAACACGCGCCAGCGGCGCGGCTGCTTAGCTGTATGACCACGGCTATTGGTTTTTTGTACCTCGGCTTCAGCCTGCTGAAGACTGTCGAACAGTGGCAGAAGGCTGCCACCTGGAATACTGCTTCGGAATTCGTCATTCCCATACTGCTGTCGCTTGGGTTTTTGCCCTTCCTGTATGGTTGGCGGACCTACGTCGCCTACAACAGCATGTTCACAACGATCGGCATCTTCGGGATCGAAAGCCGACTGGTTCCCTATGCTCGCTGGCTCGCCATAACCCGGATTCGCGGCGACGTCGTGCTGCTCGATCGGTGGCGCAAAGCGCTGCAAACTTCGCGTCCATCAAACAAGGCCGAACTCAAGCACTCGCTCGAAGCCCTGCGCGCGTTGACGGCGCGCGAGAAATCGCCACCGGCAGTTCAGCCAAAGGATGGCTGGTCGCCCTACTTCGCCATGCAGTTCATGGCAGACCTTGGCGTTGAGACCGGCCACTACCACCACAGCTTCGATGGCGAATGGTTCGCTTCAAGCCCCATGCGCGAATTTGGCAACGGTGCCATTTGGCGAAACAACATTGCTTACTACATCGACGGCTCAGAGCAGGCTGCCAACACGCTCAAGATCAAACTAAATGTGAACGACCCCAGTGCGGCGCGCGAAGCGGAAGACATGTTCGTTCTGCATTCGCTCCACTTGCTGGAGCAGGCGGTCAGCCTGGACGCTGTGGAAAGACTGAAGGGCCTCTTGGCGTCGCTCGACGATTTCGAAGCAAACATTCCGTTTGGCAAGGTGACGCTCAAACGAGAGGCTTTCGACGGCGGTATTCCAGGTGGCTACTCGCGGATATTCAGGGTGCGGCGAGGCGCTGATGCAGCGGATTGACATAGACAGGCTACGGCCCGGGGACATTATCCTTACCGCCAACCGGACCAAGGCTGGAAAGCTCGTGCGCGTAGCAAGCAGGGGTATCGTTTCCCATGCAATGATCTGCGTGCAACACGGGTCTATCATCGATTCAACCGCTGACGGGGTTCAGGCTTGGAACCTGCAACGCGAGTATTTCCACGAAGACGAAGCGGTCTTTGCCTTCCGGTTGCGAAACGCACTGTCACCTGCCGAAATGGCGCGCGTCATTGATTTCGCTCGCTCCGAGATAGGTACAAGATATTCGAAATCGGAAGCGGCACGCTCGGTGCTTGGCGGTGCCAAGCCGCGCGGCAGCCGGCAATTTTGCTCGCGCCTGGTTGCTCGCGCCTATGGCAGCATTGGTATCTGGCTCGTGCCGGATCAGGACTACTGCACTCCGGAAGATCTGCGAAAGAGTCCGCTCCTCGTCGAACTGGAGGATGTGACGCAGGCTGTGTCGGTCGCCGAGATGGAGGCCATTGCGGCGCGCCCGAACCCGCTCCAAGAAATGCGCGACTCCCAGAATGCCGTCTTGACGGCGGGGCGTAAACTCGATCCCACAATCGAGAATTTCAACGATCTGGACAAGGTCGTGCGGAATCATCCGGAATGGGACTCCGCGATTGCACAGGCCTATCGGGATTCTGGCTACCTCGATATCTGGAAGCACGAACTTCAAGCGCATCCCTACCGATATGACCTTGCTGTGATGGAAAGCATCGTCGCCCCGGAAATGCTCGCCGACCTGCGGACCTATTGCGTCGATACGATCCGTGAAGCCTATTCAGGGGGTGTCAGGTTCGCAATCAACCTGGCGCATTATCAGGCCGCGCAAAATGCGAGCGAGCGAGAGACGCTGAAACTGCTGATTCAGCTTTATGAGACATTGGTTCGCAACCATGAGCTTCGGGTCGAGACTGCCCGCGCCTGGCTACTCCGGCACCATCCCGCAGACGTCGCCCAATACATGGAGAGAGTGGTTCCCCATTCCGAGTTATGGTTTTCGATCGTGGACCGCGTTGAGCCGCAGTTGGGCGTGATTGCTCGTCACGCGATACGAAGAGCGAAATCAATCAACGTCTGTTCTTCATGTGGCGATCCGGCGCGCGATTACGGGCTGGCCAATGCAGCCGACGCAATGCCGGGCGTGCCCTCTTTGCGGCTTTGCGACGATTGCGTTGCGATCAGGCGAGGTTTTGGAGAAGAACTTTACCCGCTGGCCTGATGGTCGCAGAACTAGGTAGCAGTGATTGGCCTGACCGAATCAGAATCGGGTTTCGCTTCGACGGTAATCAGCTACAACTGACGCGGAGACTCGTTTTGGCAATTCGGTGTGGTAAAACAGCCAATTGGTAGCGATTGTAGCTGAAACCATCGCCTCAAAAAATCCGCAGTTTTTGCCCGTAAAATCATAATCTTAAGAATGTGACGGCCACGCCTTCGGGAACCAGAATGAAAATAAATATTTTCTACAATAATCTCAATGGCTTGATGTCACTCGGAACAATCGAGTGGGAGTGAAGACGGAAGCCGCAAGTGTTCATGACCGCAGCGCGGTCATCGCACTGTGGCAGGCGGCGGGCCTGACCCGCCCCTGGAACGACCCCGGCAGCGATTTCGACCTGGCGCTGTCCAATCCCACTTCTGCCGTTCTGATCGCCAGAGACGGCGATGCCGTTATCGGCAGCGTGATGACCGGGTTCGACGGCCATCGCGGCTGGGTCTATTACCTGGCGACCGATCCGGATCACCTGAAGCGCGGGATCGGCCGCGCCCTGATGGCCGCCGCCGAAGACTGGCTGCGCCAGCGCGGCTGCCCGCGTCTGCGCCTGATGGTGCGCGGCGACAATCTGGCCGCGCGCGGGTTCTACCGGGCGATCGGCTATGACGATCAGGACGTGGTGGTGATGGGGCGTAACCTGGCCTAGGCCGCCACGAACTTCCCGGCGGCGCGGTCCTTTTTCACCTTCAGCCCGTCGAACACTTCGCCGCTCATCGCGATCCACACGCCTGGCCCAGCGACCTGCGCCGTGGCGAAAGCCATGCCGAGGTTGAAGTTGGCATCGGTTTCGGCAAAGCGCGCCGGGCTGAGCGCGCCGGTCAGGACCACGGTCTTGCCCGGAACCTCGGCCGCCAGCACCTTGGCCGTCTGTGTCATCGTATCGGTGCCGTGGGTCACGACGATCCGGTGTTCCGGCGCCTCACGCGCGGCTCCGGCGATCAGCGCCCGGTCGGCGTCGGTCAGCTCAAGGCTGTCCTTGCGCATCAGTTCGACCACCCGGAACGGCAGGGCGACGCGGGCTTCCCTGAGCAGCGCGGGAATGCCGGAATCGACGATCTGGTATTCGCTCAGCGCGTCAAAATAGGCCTTGTCGATCGTGCCGCCGGTGGTGAGGACGAGGATGGAATGGGTCATGGCTGGCGCAATAGCGGCAAGCGCTTCACGCCGCCAGCGCCTCCGCCTCGATCACCTCTATCGCGGCGTGAAGCCGTTGGGCGGCTTCCGGGTCCAGCCGGTGTTCGAACAGGGTCAGGTGGCGCAGCAGTGTGCGCCGCACCGCCCCCGCCCCGGCGGCGATCGGCTCACCAAGTTCGCGGTAGTGATCAAGGCCATAACGCAGGATGATGGTTGCGTTGACCGCAAGATCGCGCAGCCGTTCGCGCGGCCAGTCAAGCAGTCCGGCATCGACCAGCGCGGCCAGATAGAGTTCGAGCTGATCGAAGGTCATCTGGAGCCAGCGCGGGGTGTTCTCGCGGACCATGACCGCCTGTTCGCCATGGGCGTGCTGATCGCGGTAGAGGAAGCGGAAGGCCCGGAATTCTGCCATCAGATCGGCAAGGTAAGCGGCATAGTCCCCGGCCGGATCGCCGCCCGGGCGCAGGGTCAGCCGGGCTTCGATCACTGCCGAAAACCGCTCACCAATGGCGTCAAGCAGGGCCTGACGGGTGTTGTAATGGTACCACAAGTTACCTTCAGCGATACCACAGGCTGATGCCAGCGCGGCAGTGGTCACCGCGCCGTACCCCTGTTCGTTGAACAGTTCGAGCGCGGTGACGACGATCCGGTCGCGGGTCTTCATCGCAGACCCGGCATCAATAGTGCGAAAGTTCAACCATGACCTTCTTGTAGCCGTGGACGAAGCAGGTGGCCACCCGTTCCGGCTCTTCAATCACATTCGCGCGCAGCCGCCGCTTGGCCATTTCCTCAAGCAGGGTGGTCAATTGCAGTTCGGCGACCCGGGCGCCGACGCAGCGGTGGATGCCATAACCGAACGAGAGGTGCCGCCGGGCGTTTTCGCGCGTGACGATCACCTTGTCGGCATCTTCGAACACGCTTTCGTCGCGGTTGGCCGAGATGTACCACAGCACGACCTTGTCGCCCTTCTTCATCTGCACGCCGTCCAGCTCGGTATCTTCGAGCACGGTCCGGCGCATATGGGCGAGCGGGGTCTGCCAGCGGATCAGTTCCTGCACCGCGTTGGGGATCAGCGACGGATCGGCTTCGAGCTTGGCCCGCTCTTCGGGAAACTGGCTGAGCCCCCAGGCGAAGGCCGACATCGAATTGCGGGTGGTATCGTTCCCGCCGACGATCAGCAGGATCAGGTTGCCCATGAATTCCTGCTCGCTCATATGGCTCATCGCATCGGACTGGAGCATGACCGAAATCAGGTCCTTGCCGGGGTTGGCCAGTTTCTGCTGCCACAGTTCGGCAAAGGCGCCGCCCATTTCGAACAGCGCGGCCTGGCGCGCGGCGATCCCTTCGGGCGTTTTCATCAGTTCGACATTGCCGCCCATGTCCGACCAGTAGGTCAGCTTGTGGCGCTGTTCCCAGGGGAAATCGAACAGCTTGGCCAGCATACCCGTAGTCAGCTCGATCGAGACGCGATCGACCCAGTCGAACGCCTCACCGATCGGCAGCGAATCGAGCACTTCGGCGGTGCGCGCCTGAACCTCTGCCTTCATCGCCGCCACTTCGGACGGGCCAAAGCTGGGCGCCACGGTGCGGCGCTGGGCGGTGTGATGCGGCGGGTCCATGGCGATGAACATCGGCATCCGGATTTCGTCTTCCAGCAACTCATCCACCTTGCCGGGAATGGCGATCCCGCCATATTCCCAGCTTGAGGAAAAGACCTTGGGCAGCGACTCGATATGGACGATCGGCTTGTAGGTGCTGACCGACCAGTAGGGCCCAAAGGCGCTGTCGGGAACATACTGGATCGGTGCCTGCGCCCGCAGCTTGCGGAAAGGCTCCTGCCAATCCTCTCCATCATAGAGTTCAAAGCGCGAAACATCGATCGGCGCGATCGGCGATTGCGTGCGTTCAAGCGTTGCAGTGCTGGCCATGGCTCTCTCCCGCGGGCGGATTCGCCCTTGCCTAGGGTAAAGACCCTAAATCGACTTTCGGTTCAGTCAAGCCAATAGAAATCGCCGCCCGGCAGGGGGGACCGGACGGCGAATCACTGCCGCAATTGCGGCAGGAAACGGGATCAGTCGGCAGCGGCGACCTTTTCTACCCGGCGGTAGGGCACGAATTCACCCAGGCTGACGAAGCCGGTGGTGAAGTGGCCAGTGCGGTCAACAGTATGGACGATATCAAGGTCGCACAGCTGGCTGCCGCTGGTGCGGGTCACCAGAATATCGTCGCCGTCCAGGTCCTTGGCGTTGCTGGGCACGTTGACCCAGATCGTGTTGCCCCAGCCATAGACGATTGCGACGCCATCGATCACCTGCATATCGCGGGTGTCGAAGTTGGAGATGCAATGAACCGGCTTGCCAGCTTCACGCCCTTCAAGCAGCTTGTCGAGCCGCTGCTGCGGGGTCAGCTTGGGCTTCGCTTCGATCGCCGAGGCACCCAGCAGGGTGGCAGCTGCGGCAAGAGCGGTGATCAGGGTGCGCATGGTCATTATCCTTCTGTCCCTTCTTGCCAACTATAACCGGTCATTCTGAACCGGGGCTGAAAATCAGGCCGTACCGCCCACGGTCAGCCCTTCGACCAGCAGGCTGGGCTGGCCAACCCCGGCGGGCACACTCTGTCCGCCCTTGCCGCAGATCCCGACGCCTTCATCAAGTTCCATGTCGTTGCCGATCCCGGTCACCCGGGTCAGCACCGAAGGCCCATCGCCGATCAGGGTCGCACCCTTGATCGGCGCGCCAAGCCTGCCGTTCTCCACCCGGTAGGCTTCGGTGCAGGAGAACACGAACTTGCCCGAAACGATATCGACCTGCCCGCCGCCAAAGCTCTTGGCGAAGATCCCGTTCTTGACGCGGGACAGCAGCTCGGCCGGATCGTCCTTGCCGGCTTTCATGAACGTGTTGGTCATCCGCGGCATCGGGGCATGGGCATAGTTTTCACGCCGCCCGTTGCCGGTGGCGGGAACCCCCATCAGCCGCGCGTTGAGCCGGTCCTGCATATAACCCTTCAGAATCCCGTCCTCGATCAGCACGGTTTCCTGAGTGGGCGTGCCCTCATCGTCGATCGAGAGCGAACCGCGCCGTCCGGAAATCGAGCCGTCGTCAACCACGGTTACCCCCGGCGCGCCGACCCGTTCGCCGATCCGCCCGGAAAAGGCGCTGGTTCCCTTGCGGTTGAAATCGCCTTCCAGCCCGTGCCCGACCGCCTCGTGCAGCAGTACGCCGGGCCAACCGGGGCCGAGCAGGACGGTGAATTCCCCCGCCGGGGCGGGGACGCTTTCCAGATTGGTCAGCGCCTGGGCCAGCGCGGTGTCGATCGCGCGATTCCAGGTCGCGGGCTCGAACAGATCGTCATAGAGCCGCCGCCCACCGATCCCGAAGCTGCCGGTTTCGCGCCGTCCGTTCTGCTCTGCGACGATGCTGACGTTGAGCCGCACCAGCGGGCGCACGTCATGGCCGACAAAGCCATCGGCGCGGACGATTTCCACCACCGACCACGATCCGGCCAGGCTGGCCGTAACTTGCACCACCCGCGGATCGCGGGCCCGGGCGGCAGCGTCGATCGTTTCGAGCAGCCGAACCTTTTCGGCAAAGCCCAGCGCATCAAGCGGCGAGGCATCGGTATAGAGGTGGCGGTTGTTGGCGCGCGGCGGGGCGGCGGGCTGGCCCTTGGCCGGATCGAGCAGTTGCAGCGTTTCCCCGGCCCGGCGGATCGCTTCTTCGCTGATCTCGTTGGCGTGGGCAAAGCCGGTCATCTCGCCCGAAACGCCGCGCAGGCCGAACCCGGCATCGCGCGAATAGTCTGCGGTTTTCAGCCGCCCGTCATCGAAAGCGAACGTCTCGCTGGCGATGAACTGCATGTACAGCTCGCCATCGTCGCACCGCGCCAGAGCATCGGCAGTCAGCGCCTGGGCGCGGGCGGGATCGAGCTGGCGATAGAGCAGCGAACGCGGATCGGGACTGGTCATGCCCCCGATATAGGGGCTGGTCCGGGAAAGGCTAGGCCGCAGCCTTATCCGCCGGGCCACCCTTCAGCACGAAGCGGCGGTCGCAATAACCGCATTCGGCGTAGCCCTTCTCGTCAATCTCAAGCCAAACCTTGGGATGGCCGAGCGCGGCGCCGCCGGGAATGCCGCTGGCGCCATCGCAGGAAACGCGGGTGGTGGTGACGAGAACGGTTTCAGGCTGGGTGCTCATAATGCGCCCCATATCAGCGCCGGACGGGCTTTTCCAGCCTACTGATACTGAACCGTTACCGGAAAAGTGCCAGTGTAGATGCCCGGCGCCTGATTGGCCCCGACATTGAGCCTAGCGCCGATCCGGAAGGTGAAGATGCCGGTGCTCGAAACGATCTGGTAGCGCTTGTTGCCATTGCCCAGCCCGTTGCCGTTGCCGCCGATGAAGATCAGGTCGGGCGCGATCCCCAGGGTGAAGGTATCGGCCACCATGGTTGCACCGCCAGGGCCAGTCAGCGTCACGGTCGTCGGGATCTGGAAGCGAACCCGCATATTGCGCACGCCCATCCCCGCGAATTCGGCGAAATGGCAACCGCCGACGGAAAGAATCGGGCCAGTGACGGTGCAGGCGCCGGTGTTGGGATCGACCGTGACCGTCCCCGCTGTCGGCCGCGCCGCGATCTTTCCGAAGTTGAGATCGGCAACCTTGATCAACGATAGCGGTTCGACCACCACGGCCTGGCTGCCGGCCGTTGCCGAAGCGGTCTGCGCCGCAGCCGGAGCGCAGATCAGCCCGGCGCAGGTAAACGCCAGCAGGGCGCAAAAGCCGCGCCACAGGCGCTGCAACGGCGTGCAGCGTTTGGAAACCCCCTGGTTCATGCCATTTGCCTTAGACTTCCGCTGTGAAGAGATGCTGCAACAAGATGGTTAACGGCGCAGTAGGACCTTGGCCAGACTCCTTGACCGCAAGCAGCATGATTTGCGCCCTTTACGGCGCCTTTGCCCAAGGGCTAGATGGGGTGATGGACACCCCCGCAGCAATCCGCATTCAGGGCCTGGAAAAGGTTTACGCCCCGGCTGGCAACGCGCCTGCCAAGCACGCGCTTAAAGGCGTCAGCTTCGACGTTCCGCAGGGTCAGATCTTTGGCCTGCTCGGCCCCAACGGGGCGGGCAAATCGACCCTGATCAACATCCTGGCCGGGTTGGTCATGAAAACCGGCGGAAGCGCGGAAATCTGGGGCTTTGACATCGATGCCGATGTCCGCAACGCCAAGCGTTCGATCGGGATCGTCCCGCAGGAAGTGGTATTCGACCCCTTCTTTACCCCGTTCGAAGTGCTGGAAAATCAGGCCGGGCTGTATGGTGTGCCCAAGGCCGCGCGGCGCAGTCTGGAACTGCTCGGCCAGGTCCACCTGGCGGACAAGGCGAACGCCTATGCCCGCACCCTTTCGGGGGGGATGAAGCGCCGCCTGCTGATCGCCAAGGCGCTGGTCCACCAGCCGCCGGTGATCGTGCTGGACGAACCGACCGCCGGGGTTGACGTGGAACTGCGTCGCCAGCTGTGGGAGCTGGTGAGCGAGCTTAACGCCGGCGGGGTGACCGTGGTCCTGACCACGCACTACCTCGAAGAGGCGGAGGAGCTGTGTGACCGGATCGCGATCATCAACCGCGGCCAGCTGATCGCCAACAAGCCGACCCGCGAGCTGGTGGAAATGGCGCGCGAAAAGGTGGTGGTGGTGACAGTGGACAAACCGCTGGTCGATTGCCCGGTGCACCCGGCCTTCCTGAAGTGCGAGAAGGCGGGCGAGCAGGTGCTGGAAATCACCTATGACAAGGACCGCAGCAATGCTGGCGAGGTGCTCTCGCTGATTCAGGGCATGGGCTTTGCCATTGTCGATGTCACCACACGCGAAGCTGATCTGGAGGACGTCTTCGTCAGCCTGACGAGCCAGGCTGCGGCGGCGTGACTCACGATGTCATCGTCGTCGGATCCGGCGCGGCGGGACTGACCGCAGCGCTGGCCCTGGCGGAAAAGGTCCGGGTGCTGGTCCTCGCCAAGGGCGAACTGACCGGCGGATCGACCGCCTGGGCGCAAGGCGGGATTGCCGCGGTGCTCGATGCCGGGGATACGTTCGAGGATCATATCCGCGATACCATGGTCGCCGGGGCCGGGCTCAACCGGCTGGAAACGGTAGA
>Ga0116180_1001724_pt1 | contig 18123 bp, 13 predicted proteins | sample AD_UKC073_MetaG_FD_89804 | JGI IMG/M metagenome (GOLD analysis project Ga0116180, IMG submission 89804) | Active sludge microbial communities of municipal wastewater-treating anaerobic digesters from USA - AD_UKC073_MetaG | ecosystem: Engineered > Bioreactor > Anaerobic > Digestate | place: USA...
ATCCACAACAAGATTTACTTCAAGCGCGAGGACATGCAGCCGGTGTTCAGCTTCAAGCTGCGCGGCGCCTACAACAAGATGGCCAGCCTCAGCCCGGCGGCCCTCAAGCGCGGCGTGATCTGCGCCTCGGCCGGCAACCACGCCCAGGGTGTGGCCCTGTCGGCGAAGAAGCTCGGCGCCCGCGCCGTGATCGTCATGCCCACCACCACCCCGGCCATCAAGATCGACGCGGTGAAGCGCCATGGCGGTGAGGTGGTGCTGGCCGGCGAGAGCTATTCCGACGCCTACGGCCACGCCAAGGAGCTCGAGAAGACCGAGAAGCTCACCTTCGTCCACCCCTACGACGACGTGGAAGTGATCGCCGGCCAGGGCACCATCGGCATGGAAATCCTGCGCCAGCACCCCAAGCCCATCCACGCGGTGTTCTGCTGTGTGGGCGGTGGCGGCCTGCTGGCCGGCGTGGCGGCCTACATCAAGCGCGTCCGCCCCGAGATCAAGGTAATCGGCGTGGAGACGGTAGACGCCGACGCCATGACCCGCTCCCTGGCCGCCGGCAAGCGCATCGAGCTGCCCACGGTGGGCCTGTTTGCCGACGGCGCCGCAGTGAAGCTGGTGGGCGAGGAGACCTTCCGCCTGTGCCAGGAATACGTGGATGAGATGATCCTGGTGGACAACGACGCCATCTGCGCCGCCATCAAGGACGTGTTCGAGGACACCCGCTCCATCCTCGAGCCCGCAGGCGCCCTGGCCGTGGCCGGTGCCAAGGAATACGCCAAGCGCCACGCCCTCAAGGACAAGACCCTGGTGGCCGTGGCCTCCGGCGCCAACATGAACTTCGACCGCCTGCGCTTCGTGGCCGAGCGCGCCGAGGTGGGCGAACAGCGCGAAGCCGTGCTGGCCGTGACCATCCCCGAAAAGCCGGGCTCCTTCAAGAAGTTCTGCGACCTGCTCGGCAACCGCAACATCACCGAGTTCAACTACCGCTACGCCGATGCGGCCAAGGCCCACATCTTCGTCGGCGTGGGCGTGCACAACCGGGCCGAAGGCGTGCGCATCACCGAGCTGCTGCAACGCCACGATCTGCCCTGCCTGGACCTCACCGACGACGAGATGGCCAAGAGCCATATCCGCTACATGGTCGGCGGCCACGCCCCCCAGGCCGAGAACGAGGTGCTCTACCGCTTCGTCTTCCCCGAGCGCCCCGGCGCCCTGCTCAACTTCCTCGACACCCTGCGCTCCGACTGGAACATCAGCCTGTTCCACTACCGCAACCACGGCGCCGACTTCGGCCGGGTGCTGGTGGGCATGCAGGTGCCGCCCCAGGACCGGGAAGCCTTCCAGGGTTTCCTGGCGCGGCTGGGGTACGAGTACGTGGAGGAAACGGGCAACCCGGCGTACCGGATGTTCCTGGGGTGAAACCCGCCCCCGCCCCCGCCACGCCCGGTCCTCATCCGGCCAAGGGCGAAGTCGCCGGATCATTCCTGCTGGGGCTGGTCGAGTCCTTTTGTCACCTGGATGTCTTTCCTGAAGAGGAAACCGGGCTTTCCAGCAAGGAGATCCGCCCGGAGCGGTGGTATCCCCACGCCCTGCTGATCGACATCCTGCATCGGCTCGAACGGATCGACCCGACGTCCAGGCATATCTTCTTCCGCGCCGGGATGCATTTCTTGCGCATCTGGTACGAGCAGGGTCCGGGCAAGACCATGATCCACTCCACGCTCGACTGGTTATATGCCAACAAGGAGAGCGGCGGCTATAACTCGGTCGTGCGCGGCGGCCCGCCGGAGGAGATCGGCTGGTGTCGTCTCCAGACAATGGACGAACAGGCAGGCATCGCCGTTTATGAGAACGTAATGCCGCTGCACCCGGACTACATCAAAGGGGTGTTCTACGGGGGCTGCATGCTCTTCGACGATGTGGAGTTCGTGGACGTGGAGGCGACCAGCGAGCCCTATGCCCTGAATCCGGCCTTGTCCAGAACCATGCTGACGATCCGGTTTCGCCTCAAGCCGAAAGGGTGCTGCGAGGGCCTGGAGGCCCGCCTTGATGGCCTGAGCCCTGGCGCCAACCTGACATTGACGCCCGAAGAGACGGCCAGTCTGATCTGGCGTTACAAGGGGCTGAAGATCCGTAATCAGCACGAGACGGATTACCACAACAAGATCAATGCCATCCTGGCAAGAACGCTGATCGAACGCAGGCAGGCCGAACAGGAACTGGCGGCCTACCGCGATCACCTGGAGGCCCTTGTCGAGGCCCGTACCGCCGAACTGGCCTCTGCCAAGGAAGCGGCCGAGGCAGCGAACGTTGCCAAGAGCGCGTTTCTCGCCAACATGTCCCATGAGATACGCACCCCGCTGCATCAGATCGGAGGCCTGGCGCAGCTCCTCAGGCGCGATCCCCTGACCCCCACAAGCAGGGCAGCCATCTGGACAAGCTGGATTTTGCCGTGAAGCGCATGAGCGGCCTTGTCGAGTCGATCCTGGACCTGACCAGGATTGAGGCAGATACCCTGATACCCGCGGAAAAGCCGATTTCCATCAACGAGCTGGTAGGGGATGTAGTGGCCTTGCTGAAGGGGAAGGCCGAAGCCAAGGGTTTGCAGCTGACGGCCGAAACCGACGGTCTGCCGACCGAACTCCTTGGCGACCCCCGGCATCTCCGGACTGCGCTGCTGCATTACGCGGAGAATGCGATCCGTTTCACGGAGGCCGGCAGCGTGACGATCCGGGTGAAGGTGGTGAGCCAGGACACGACGGGCGCACTGCTGCATTTCGAGGTCGAAGACACAGGCATAGGCATCGCCCCGGAGGGGCTGCCCAGGCTGTTCACACTCTTCGAGCAGGCCGACAACTCCTCGACCCGAAAATACGGTGGCGCCGGGCTCGGACTATTCATCACCCGCAAGATCGCACAACGCATGGGTGGTGACGCGGGCGGCCAGAGCACACTTGGCCAAGGCAGCACCTTCTGGTTCACGGCAAGCTTAAAGAAGCAGCGTTCCTGATCGTCTCTGGCAGCCCATGGAAGCCCTCCACGAAGCCATCGAAATCATCCTCCTACTGGCCAGCGTGATTGGCGCAGTGGCGGCGTATTTCCGCCTTCGCGGGCACCGCTTCGGGGTGTCGGACATGCTGATCTTCGTGCCTCTGGCGGTGGCGGCGGATGTCGTCTGTTACCAGCTTTTCCAGGCGATGGCCGGGCCCCACGGCGAGTCGACGGCCTATGGGGCACTGGCGGCGATGCTGGGCTTGTTCGGGCTGGCGCCGGTTGCGGCGGGGCTCACCATGGTCGCGGCAGCGGCAACGCTGATCTGTCTGCTTCGGCACGCTGCGGTGCGTTACGGGGTCCTGGCCCTTGTGTTTGTGGCGTGGGCCGCGCATCTGTTCCTGGAGCATCGCGACGAGATGTCGGCGCCCGGCGGGGCACTCAACGGCGACCGGCTGGCCGGGGAGAACTGGGCGCTGGAGTCCGGCGCGGCAAGCCGGGCGGAGTGTGATCGGCAGTCCACCGCGCAGGCGTTTCGCGAGGGGTGCTATGCGAAGCTGGGGCGGTAAAGGCACGCCCTCCCACATGGCTACACCCACGCCAGACCTGTGGTCAGCCATTTCTTCGCCTGGATTGATGCCCAGGGCTTGTTGCCCAGCTCCCCGCTCACCAGCGCCATGCATGTGCGGGAGCGCCGTGCCGCCCTTGAGGTGTCTCTGACCGCCCCCCCCAAGAGCCGATCCGTAATCGTCTGCATCACCGATAACGGTATTGGCTTTGCCCCGCGGCCGGGCAACTGGGCGGCAGCGTGTCCATCACCCGGATAGACACCAGGGCACACGGATAGCGCTGCGGCTGCAAATACACAGCCCCTCTTCCCGAGGGGGATCTAGCCACGCCCACCCAAGCCCCCGCAGGCAGGAGCAACTGCAGCGCTCTCATCCCTGCTCACTTCCCCGCTGTTCCCCCACCGCCCCATCGGCGACAATGAATCCTTCTAGAGGAGGGTCATGCCATGGGTTGGGAGCCGGATCGATATCTGCAGTTTTCCGATGAACGTCTACGCCCGGCGGTGGATCTGCTCGGGCGGATTCCCCTGCTCAGGCCGGGGCGCATTGTTGACCTGGGCTGCGGGGCGGGCAATGTGACGCGCCTGCTGGCCGAGCGCTGGCCGGAGGCGGACATCACCGGTCTGGACAGCTCCCCCGCCATGCTGGAGCGGGCGCGCAGCGTATTGCCCGGGGTCCGCTTCGACCAGGCCGGTGTTGAGCACTGGGAGCCCGAAGAGGCCCTCGACCTGCTGTTCTCCAATGCGGCCCTGCACTGGGTGGGCGAGCATGAGAGCCTGTTTCCGCGTCTGCTGGATGCGCTGTTTCCGGGCGGTGTGCTGGCGGTGCAGATGCCCGGCAATTTCGAGGCGCCGTCCCACCGGATCATCCGGTCGCTGGCGGCAGCGCCCGAGTGGGCAGGGCGGGTTGGCCCGGCGCGGATGGGCGCCGTACTGGGCATGGCCGACTACCACCGCCTGCTGTCGCCCCTGTGTACGCGCCTGAGCCTGTGGGAGACGACCTACTGGCAGAGCATGAGCGGGCCGTCACCGGTGCTCGACTGGCTGCGTGGCACCACCCTGGTCCCCTATCTTGCCCCGCTGGATGAGCAGGGGCAGGCGGACTTTCTGGCCCAGCTTGGCGAACAGCTGGCTGCGGCCTATCCACCGGATGCCCACGGGACGACCCTCTTTCCCTTCCGGCGCATCTTCATCGTCGCACAGCGATGAGCGCCGCAGCCCTGTTTGCCGAGGTGGCGTCCCTGGTCGCCGAAGCGGACGGCCTGATCATCTCGGCCGGGGCCGGCATGGGGGTCGATTCGGGGCTACCGGATTTTCGCGGCAACACGGGGTTCTGGCGGGCCTACCCGGCCCTGGCAGAGGCCCGCATTGCCTTCGAAGAGATCGCCAGCCCGGACGCTTTCCGCCGTCACCCGCGGCAGGCCTGGGGCTTCTATGGCCATCGTCTCAACCTGTATCGGCGCACGGTTCCCCACCAGGGCTTCGCCATCCTGCAGCGCATCGGCGCTCGTCTGCCCCGGGGTGCTTTCGTGTTCACCTCGAACGTGGATGGGCAGTTCCAGCAGGCAGGTTTTCCGGAAGAGGCGATCTGCGAGGTGCATGGCTCCCTGCATCACCTCCAGTGCATGAACGCCTGCGGACAGCCCATTCATTCGGCCGAGGCCTACGTCCCGGAAGTGGATGAGCGGGCCTGCCTGCTCACCAGTCCCCTCCCCCGCTGTACGCGATGCGGCGCCCTCCTCCGGCCCAACGTGCTGATGTTCGGCGACGGCGAGTGGCTCAGTCAGCGCACCGCCGCCCAGCGTCGACGGCTGGAGGCGTGGCTGGCCGGGGTGCAGCGCCCGGTGGTCATCGAGATTGGCGCCGGCAGCCACGTGCCTACCGTGCGCTGGTTCAGCGAGACCCTGGGTGAGCCCCTGGTGCGCATCAATCCGACCGAAGCAGAGATTCCAGGCCGAGGGGTCAGCCTGCCGATGGAAGGTCTTGCGGCACTGAATGGCATCCTCTCGGCCCTGGCGCAGCGGGGATTTGCTGTGTGAGCGGGCGCCTGCCCGGCGCTTGTTTCACGTGAAACAATGCCGAAGGATCTGACTCTCTCATACAGATCCGACTTCGTCCCTCCGTCCCGACACCCCATAAGACCCCGATCAGAACGGAGTGTTTCACGTGAAACATACCACCCCGCTCCACCTGCCTTTGGGCCCTGATGCGGCCCTTGTGCTGAACCGCCGGCACGCCCCCACGTGTCTCGCGGGGCACCTCCAGACCATCTCCGTCGACGACACCCACGCCTTCGGCACGCTTTACAGCCTGGATGGCGACGCCATGGCTGCGACGGCCGACGAGTTCATGATCCATGAGAGCCTGGTGCACATGCCGGCCCTCTGCCATCCCGCCCCTCGCCGGGCCCTGGTGCTCGGGGGTGGTGACGGCGCCTCCGCCCGGGAGTTGCTCAAGCATCCGGGGCTCGACAGCATCGTCGTGGCCGAGCTGGACCCGGAGGTGGTGGCCACCCTCCGCACACATCTGCCCGCCCTGCCCCAAGGCGCCTTCGACGCCGAACGGGTCAGCCTGCGCATCGGTGATGCCGCCCGCACACTGGCCGCGGCCCATCGGGCGGGCGAGCGCTTCGACGTGATCCTCTTTGACCTGACCGAGGCCGACGACCCGGCCTGCGCCCACCTGCACCAGCCGGATTTCCTCCAACTCTGCGCGGCCAGCCTGGCTCCCCGTGGGATAATCCACGTCCAGCTCGGCTCCCCCTTCTACCAACCGGAAAAGGTGGCAAGCCTGTATCGCCGGCTGGGTGCCGTTTTCCCCGAACCGCGGGTCAGCCTCATCCATGTTCCGCTGTATGGCGGCCCCTGGCTTCTGGCCTGCTGCAGCGGAAGCGCCCTGCCCGAGCCGGACGAAGCCACGCTTGTCGAACGGATGACCGCAAGGTCCATTCACGGTCTGCGCTACTACAATCCGGCGCTTCATCTTGCCAGCCGGGCCCTGCCCAATTACATCCGCGACCTGCTCGCCTGAGATCCATGCCCAGCCGCCCCCCTCGCCCCACTGCCCCGCCTTCCGCTCCCCACCTGGCCGAAGACAGCCTCGCCTACACCTTTGTCACCACCGCCCAGCTCATCGCTGACGTGGTTGCCGGGGGCACCCTGACCGAGGCCCTGGCGGCCCTGTGGAGTGCACGGCCGGCGACACCTCCCGGTGTCCGCGGGGCCATCCTCGATCTCGCCTACGGCAGCCTGCGTGACTACGGCCGACAGGATTTCATCCTCGGCAAGCTGCTCCAGAAGCCCCTGCCCGAGCCCGTCCAGTCCCTGTTGCGGGTCGCCCTGCATCGCCTCGACAGCCGCGCCGACACCGCCCACACCATCGTTGACCAGGCCGTTACCGGCGCCGCTACGCTGCTGGGCGGCAAGTTCAAGGGGGTGGTGAATGGCGTGCTGCGCAATGCCCTGCGCCAGTCTGCCGAGCTGAACCGGGCCGCCGACGCCGACATGGTGGCCGAGTTCCGCCACCCGCCCTGGTGGATCCGCCGCCTGCGCAACCAGTATCCGGATGACTGGCGCGCCATCCTGGCTGCCGGCAACACCCATCCGCCGATGGCGCTGCGCATCAATCGCCGCCGGACGACGCTGCGTGAAGCGCTGGCCGCGTTTGCCACCGCCGAGCTGCCCGTGCGTGAGCTCAACAACGGCGCCCTGCTGCTCGACCGCCCGGTGCCGGTGACGCGGGTACCGGGTTTCGCCGAGGGCCTGCTCAGCGTGCAGGATGCCGGCGCCCAGCACGCCGCCCGCTACCTGGATCTGGCCGACGGCCAGCGGGTGCTCGACGCCTGCGCAGCCCCCGGCGGCAAGACCTCCCACATCCTCGAGAGCGCCGATGTGGCGCTCACCGCCCTCGACAGCGATGCCTTCCGGGCCCGCCGGGTCAGCGAAAACCTGGCCCGCCTCGGCCTCTCCGCCGAGGTGAAGACCGCCGACTGCCGCAACCTGTCCCGCTGGTGGGACGGCCAGCCCTTCGACCGCATCCTTGCCGACGTACCCTGCTCCGCCTCCGGGGTGGGCCGGCGCAATCCGGACATCAAGTGGCTGCGGCGCTCGGACGACATCGCCCGCTTCGCCGCCCAGCAGGCCGAGATCCTCGATGCCCTGTGGCAGGTCCTGGCCCCGGGTGGCAAAATGCTTTATGTCACCTGCTCGGTGTTTGCCGAAGAGAACCGGGAGCAGATCGCTGCCTTTGCGAGCCGCCATCCCGACTGCTGCCGCCTGCCCATCGCAGGCCAGCCCGATTGCCAGTATCTGCCTAGCACCGAACATGACGGATTCTTCTACGCCCTGCTCGAGAAAGCTGCCTGAACGACGTCGCTTCCTGCGGGGGGCGACTGCCTTCATCGTGGTGGGCAGCCTGGCGATCAGGGCCACCCCCGCCCGGGCGGCGGAGGCCGAGATCCGGACCGCCTCCATCGACGCCGGCGACGAGCAGTTCGTGCTCAACGCCGATATCGCCGCCGAGCTCACCCCCCTGCTGGCCGACGTGGTGAGCCGGGGCGTGGCGCTGTTTTTCGTCACCGAGTTTGAACTGCGCTCGCCGCGCTGGTACTGGCTGGACGAGGAAGTCGTCAGCAAGACGGTGACCTACCGCCTGTCCTATCAGTCCCTGACCCGCCAGTACCGCCTCACCACCGGCACCCTGCACCAGAACTTCAGCACCGCTGAAGAGGCCATGCGCACCATGCTGCGCATCCGCAACTGGAGCGTGGCCGAGCGCAGCGCCCTGCGCATCGGGCGCAGCTACAACGCCGCCCTGCGCTTCCGCCTGGATGTCACCGAGCTGCCCAAGCCCCTGCAGGTGAGCGCCTTCGGCCGCAAGGACTGGAACCTCGGCACCGACTGGTATCGCTGGACCTTCGTTGCCCGCGAAGCCAAATGAGACCGACCGCCCTCGTCGTCGCCGCCGCCATCGCCGGCATCCTGCTCTTCCTGCTGGCCACCGCCAGCGCCAACACGCCCCTCTTTGCCCGCAACTACACCCTGCTGCTGATCCTCAACGGGATCATCGCCGTGGGCCTCGCCAGCCTGGTTTTCGTGCAGCTGCGGGGCCTGTGGCGGGAGTACCGGGCGCGCCGCTTCGGCTCCCGCCTCAAGCTGCGCCTGATGGCCATCTTTGCCGCCATGGCCGTGGTGCCCGGGGTGCTGGTGTATGCGGTGTCGCTCCAGTTTGCCGTCAAGAGCATCGACTCCTGGTTCAACGTGCGGGTGGACGCGGCCCTCGAGAGCGGCCTGCAGCTCGGCCGCAGCTCCCTCGACATGCTCCTCGGCCAGCTCACCGACAAGGCCGAGCGCATGGTCGAAGAGCTGGAGCTGGCACCCCAGGTGCGCTCCACCCTGCTCAACAACCTGCGTGAGCGGGCCAATGTCGAGTCGGCCACGGTCTTCTCGTCCAGCGGCAAGATCGTCGCCACCGCCGACACCGAGATCGACAGCCTGGTGCCCGAACGGCCCAGCGTGGCCCAGCTGCGCCAGGCGCGCCAGACCCAGGGCTACCGGGCGGCGGAAGGTCAGGCGCCGGAGGGCCTGATCCTGCGGGTCATCGTGCCCATCCCCTCACGCCGCCTGGCCGAACCCCAGCTGCTGCAGCTCACCCAGTCGGTACCCAGCACCTTTGCCGCCCACGCGGAGAGTGTCGAGACGGTGCACCGGGACTACCAGGAGCTGTCCCTGGCCCGCGCCGGCCTCAAGCGCATCTACACCCTCACCCTCACCCTCACCCTGCTGCTGGCGCTGTTTGCGGCGGTTGCCGTAGCCTTCGTGCTCACCCGCCGCCTGGCCGCGCCGCTCTTCATCCTCGCCGAGGGTACCCAGGCCGTGGCCGCCGGCGACTTCAGCCCCCGCCAGGCCCTGCCCGCCCGGGACGAACTCGGCGTGCTGACCCAGTCCTTCAACCAGATGACCCGCCAGCTCGAGGACGCCCGCGCCCAGGCCGAGAACAACCGGGCCGCCGTTGAACGCAACCGGGCCTACCTGGAAGGGGTGCTGGCCAACCTCTCCGCCGGGGTGCTGGCCTTCTCGCCGGACGGCCACCTGCGGGCCGCCAACCACGGCGCCATGACCATCCTCAACGACCCCCTGGACGGCTACGAGCGGGTGCGCCTGGAGGACTGGACCGCTCACGGCGATTTTCGTGAGGCCCTGCTGGGCGGCCTGCGGGACCCCGAGCCCAACTGGAACCGACAGATCGAGTTCTCCAACCCGGACGGCAGCACCCAGACCCTGCTCCTCCACGGCACCCGCCTGCCCGACGACACGGGCGGCGGCTGGGTGGTGGTCTTCGATGACATCACCCACCTCATCGCCGCCCAGCGCACGGCCGCCTGGGCCGAAGTGGCGCGGCGCCTGGCCCACGAGATCAAGAACCCCCTCACCCCTATCCAGCTCTCCGCCGAGCGCCTGCAGTTCAAGCTCGCCGACCGCCTCGACACCGAAGGCCGGGAAATGCTCGAGCGCTCCACCACCACCATCGTCAACCAGGTGGAGGCGATGAAGAACCTCGTGAACGCCTTCCGCGACTACGCCCGGCTGCCCACCCCCGTGATGGCGCCGGTGGATCTCAACGCCCTGGTGCGGGAGGTGCTGGTGCTCTACGAGGGTTCCCGGGTAATGATCCACGCCGAGCTCGCCGCCGATCTGCCCCAGGTGCTCGGCGATGCCACCCAGATCCGCCAGGTCATCCACAATCTGCTGCAGAACGCCGAAGACGCCCTCAGCGACGAGGATGCCCCCGAGATACGCCTGTTGACCCGAGCCGATGCCCGGCGGGTAGACTTGATCCTGCGCGACAACGGGCAGGGTTTCCCGCCGGAGATCCTGTCCCGGGCTTTCGAGCCCTATGTCACCACCAAGGCACGTGGCACCGGCCTTGGTCTGGCCATCGTCAAGAAGATCATTGACGAACATGAAGGCGAGATCCGTCTCGCCAATCGCGAAGCAGGTGGTGCGGAGATCCGCATCCGCCTGTGCACCGCCCCTCAATCCGAGTCCAGCACCCATGGCCAAGATCCTCATCGTTGACGACGAAGTCGGCATCCGCGAACTCCTCTCCGAGATCCTGCGCGACGAGGGCCACGACATCATCCTCGCCGAGAACGCCGGCGCAGCCCGAGCGGCCCGCAACGCGGCCCGGCCCGACCTCGTGCTGCTCGACATCTGGATGCCCGACACCGACGGCGTCAGCCTGCTCAAGGAGTGGTCGGCCAACGGCCAGCTGACCATGCCGGTGGTGATGATGTCCGGCCACGGCACCATCGACACCGCCGTCGAGGCCACCCGCATCGGCGCCATGGAGTTCCTCGAAAAGCCCATCGCCCTGCAGAAGCTGCTGGCCGCGGTGAAGCGCGGGCTGTCACGTATCAAGCCGGCCCACGCCCCCAGCCCCCTGGGCCTGGCCGCCTTCAGCCGCTCGGCGCCCCTGCGTGACCTGCGCAAACGCCTGGAGCAGATGGCCGACAAGTCCCGCATCATCCTGCTGCGGGTGGGGCCGGGCAGCCTGGCCGAGCTGTGCGCCCGCAGCCTGCAGCGGGTCGGCACGCCCTGGCTCGACCTGTCCCTGTCGTCGCTGCCCATCGAGCTCAACGTGCTCGAAGGCGCCCGCAACGGCGTGCTGTATGTACCCGAGCTGATCTACCTGTCGCGCCCCCAGCAGAAGAACCTGGTGTTTGCCATGGACCGCCTGGAGCGCCACGGCCAGACCCTGGTGGTGGCCACGGAGCACCGCCCCGAAGAGCTGGTGGAGCACGGCTGGGAGGAGCGCGCCCTGGCCCGCCTGTTCGAAGTCTCCCTGGCCCCGCCGGCCCTGGGCGAGATCCGCGACGAGATCCCCGAGATCGCCAGCCAGATCCTGCTGCACTTCGTCGAAGCCGGCGAGGTGCCCGCCCGCCGGCTCTCCTCCGCCGCCCTCAACGCCCTGCGCAACCAGGGCTGGCCGGGGGGCTACGGTGAGCTCAAGGCCGCCATCAAGTCCCTGGCCCTGGGTACCCTCGAAGAAGAGATCGGCATGGACGAGGTAGCCCACCTGCTGGTCAAGACACCCCCCGCAGCCCTCGGCCTGCCCCTCGACCTGCCCCTCCGCGAAGCCCGCGAGATCTTCGAGCGCCTCTACTTCGAACACCACCTGCAGATCGACGGCGGCAACATGACCCGCCTGGCCGAGAAGACCGGCCTCGAGCGCACCCACCTGTACCGCAAACTCAAGCAGCTCGGCATCAGCGTCGGCCGCCGGCACGAAGAGAGCAGCTCCTGAGCACTCCCGCGCCGGGGCAAGGAAGGAAGACATGAAGATCATCATCCTCGGTGCCGGCCAGGTCGGCACCTCCGTCGCCGAGAGCCTCGTTTCCGAAGCCAACGACATCACGGTGGTGGATAACGACGTCGAGCATCTCAACGCCCTCCAGGAGCGCCTCGACCTGCGCGTGGTGAGCGGCAACGCGGCCGCCCCCTCGGTGCTGGAGGCCGCCGGCGCCCAGGACGCCGACCTGCTGATCGCCGTCACCCAGTCGGACCAGACCAACCTGTGCGCCTGCCGGGTGGCCAAGACCCTGTTCAACACCCCCACGCGCATCGCCCGCCTGCGCTCCGCCGACTACGCCGAACACCCCGAGCTGCTGAACGACAGCAACTTCGCGGTGGATCACTCCATCTGCCCCGAGCAGATCGTCACAGACTACATCCGCAAGCTGATCGAGTTTCCCGAGGCCCTGCAGGTGCTGGAGTTTGCCGAGGGCATGGTCACCATGATCGCCGTGAAGGCCTTTGAAGGCGGCCTGCTGGTGGGCAAGCCCCTCAAGACCATCCCCCAGCGCCTGCCCAACATCGACGCCCGGGTGGCCGCCATCTTCCGCCGCGACCAGTCCATCGTCCCGTCCGGTGACACCATCATCGAGAGCGGTGACGAGGTCTTCATCATTGCGGCCACCTCGCACATCCGCAAGGTCATGACCGAGCTGCGGCGCATGGACAAGCCCATCAAGCGGGTCATCATCGCCGGCGGGGGCAACATCGGCTTCCGCCTCGCCCGCGCCATCGAGAACACCTTCAACGTCAAGCTCATCGAGCGCGACCGGCGCCGTGCCGAGGTGCTCGCCGGGCAGCTGTCCCGGGCCCTGGTGCTGCGCGGCGACGGCACCGACGAGGCCCTGCTCGACTCGGAGAGCATCGAGGAAACCGACATGTTCCTCGCCCTCACCAACGACGAGGAGGACAACATCATGTCCGCCTCCCTGGCCAAGCAGATGGGCGCCCGCCGCACCCTGGCCCTGATCAACCGCAAATCGTATGTAGACCTGGTCCAGGGGGGACGCATCGACATTGCCATCTCCCCGGCCCAGACCTCCATCGGCCAGCTGCTGGCCCGGGTGCGCCGGGGCGATGTGGCCGCCGTGCACAGCCTGCGCCGCGGCGCCGCCGAAGCCCTGGAAGTCATTGCCCACGGCGACGCCAAGCACTGCAAGGTGATCGGCCGCCGCATCGAGGAGATCGACCTGCCCGAAGGCGCCACAATTGCCGCCATCGTGCGCAACACCGGGCAGAGCCGCACCGAGTACAAGGAGCTGGTGCCCTACGAGGTGCCCATCCACGAAGTCATCATGGCCCACCACGACACGGTGATCCGCGCCGAAGACCACGTCATCGTCTTCTGCACCAGCAAGAAACTGGTCAGCCAGGTGGAAAAGCTCTTCCAGGTGGGCTGGGGCTTCTTCTGATGGACGCCCTGCTCCCCGTCGCCAACGTCCTGGGCCGCCTGCTGTCGATCTTCAGCCTGGCCTATCTGATGCCCATTGGCGCAGCCATCTTCTACAACGATGGCACCACCGCCGAATTTGTCGCTGCCATGATCATCTCCCTCGGCGGCGGCCTGATGCTCTTCGGAGTCACGCGCTCCCACTACCGGGAGCTCAAACCCCGAGACGGCTTTCTGCTGGTGTCCACGGTGTGGGCCCTGATGGCGGCCATCGCCACCATTCCCCTGCTCCTGGTGTACGACACCATGAGCTTTACCGACGCCTTCTTCGAGACCATGTCCGGCCTCACCACCACCGGCGCCACGGTGATGACCCATCTGGATGGCGCCCCCCCGGCCATCAACCTGTGGCGCCACGAGCTCAACTGGCTCGGCGGCATGGGCATCATCGTGCTGGCGGTGGCCGTGCTACCCATGCTCGGCGTGGGCGGCATGCAGCTCTACAAGGCCGAAACCCCCGGCCCGATGAAGGATGCCAAGCTCACCGCACGGATTGCCGATACCGCCAAAGCCCTGTGGCTGGTTTACGTGGGAATGACGATCGCCTGCGCAGCTCTGCTCCACCAGGCCGGCCTGTCGTGGCTGGATGCCGTGTGCCATGCGTTTGCTGCCATGTCCCTGGGAGGGTTCTCGACCCGGGACGCCAGCGTCGGCGCCTTCGACGACCCCATGGTCGAATTCATCCTGATCATCTTCATGGTGATCGCGGCGATGAACTTCGCCACCCACTTCCTGGCCGTGCGCAGCCGTGATCTGCGCACCTACTGGCGTGACCTGGAGGTGCGCGGAGTGATCGGGCTGATCGCCCTGTCCTGCTTCGGCGTGGCCCTGTATGTATGGATGGAGGGCACCTTCGAGGATTACCCGACCGCCCTGCGCCATGTCAGCTTCAACCTGGTCTCCATTGGCCTGAGCTCCGGTTTCGTCAGCCAGGACTATGAGAAATGGCCAGTCTTTGCTCCCCTGTGGATGATGTTCCTGGCCAACATTACCTGCAGCTCCGGCTCCACCGGAGGCGGCATCAAGATGATCCGCACCCTGATCCTGGCCAAGCAGGCCAACCGGGAACTCACCCGCCTGGTGCATCCGGCGGTGGTCAACCCGGTCAAGGTGGGCGGCTCGGCGATCCCCAACAACGTAGTCATCGCCGTACTGGGCTTCATCTTTCTGTACTTCATGAGCGTGGTGATGCTCACCTTCGTGCTCATCCTCAGCGGTCTCGACTTCATCAGCGCCCTGGGTGCCATAGTGGGCAGCATCACCAACGCCGGCCCCGGCCTCGGCGTGGTGGGCCCCTCTTCCAACTACGCCGTCCTCACCGATTTCCAGACCTGGGTGTGCAGCTTCACCATGCTCCTCGGGCGCCTGGAGGTGCTGTCCCTGGCGGTGGTGTTCACCCCCCAGTTCTGGCGCAAGTAGGCGCTTCTTGATCTGCTCCATCCACGCCGGGGCGGCAAATGGCGGATAATCCCGCCTTTGCCGCCCCGCGCGGCCCTGCCTGTCGAGGAACATCCGTGAGCCGTCCGAAGAGCGATACCTTCCTGCGCGCCCTGCTGCGCCAGCCCACCGACTACACCCCCCTGTGGCTGATGCGCCAGGCCGGGCGCTACCTGCCCGAGTACCGGGAAACACGCAAGCGCGCCGGCAGCTTCCTCGACCTGTGCAAGAACCCCGGCCTGGCCTGCGAAGTCACCCTGCAGCCGCTGGCCCGCTACAAGCTCGACGCCGCCATCCTGTTCTCCGACATCCTCACCGTGCCCGACGCCATGGGCCTGGGCCTGTACTTTGCCGAAGGTGAAGGCCCCAAGTTCGAGTGCCCCCTCAAGGAAGAGTGGGAGATCCGCAACCTGGCCGTGCCCGATCCCAACATCGAACTCGGCTACGTGATGGATGCCGTCGCCGAGATCCGCCGCGCCCTCGACAACTCCGTACCGCTGATCGGCTTCTCCGGCAGCCCCTGGACCCTCGCCTGCTACATGGTCGAGGGCGGCGGCTCCGACGACTACCGCAAGGTCAAGTCCCTGCTCTACAGCCGCCCGGACCTGATGCACCACATCCTCGAGGTGACCGCCCGTTCGGTCATCGCCTATCTCAACGCCCAGATCGAAGCCGGCGCCCAGGCCGTGATGATCTTCGACTCCTGGGGTGGCGTGCTGGCCCACGACGCTTACAAGGAATTCTCTCTGGCCTACATCCGCCAGATCATCGCCGGCCTGACCCGCGAGAAGGATGGCGAGAAGATTCCCTGCATCGTGTTCACCAAGGGCGGCGGCCTGTGGCTGGCCGACATTGCCGACAGCGGTGCCGACGCCGTCGGCCTCGACTGGACCGTGGACATCGGCGCTGCCCGGCGCCAGGTGGGCGACAAGGTTGCCCTGCAGGGCAACCTCGACCCCTCCGTGCTGTTCGGCACCCCGGAAGCCGTCGCCGCCGAAGCCAGGAAGGTGCTCGACGCCTACGGCCCCCACGCCGGCCATGTCTTCAACCTGGGCCATGGCATCTCCCAGTTCACCCCGCCGGACAACGTCACCGTGCTCGTCGATACGGTGCACGAACACAGCCGGGCCCTGCGCAGCCAGGCCCGCTGAGGCATCTGCCAGGTCAATCCGGGGCCGGCTGATGCCGGCCCCGATTTTTTGTCCGCTCCACCCAGGTGGCTCCGTCCATGCCGGAAGTGCCCTCCGACCGGCCCGAAACGCCCCCCGTCAAGCACTAAATTTGCTCGAAGGGGCTTGACTTGTGCACAGCACCACGGACCTTGTCAGTTTTGTGACAGAACTTGGAAGCAGAAATTTGCATATCGCCAGGCCATTGTTTTAAAAGGAATTATTATTTGTTCAGGAATGAGGCAGTGTAGGAAAAACACTGACTGGAGGCGGGTTTAGCGGCACTACGCCCATGTTTCCCACAAAGTTATCCACAGATTTTGTGGACAAGGGAAAATACCCGCGCCGCCCCAATGGCTTCTGACCTGTTTCCCAAGCAGAGCCTCATCAAAACTGCGCAATCGCCTGATTTAAATGGCTTTTTGTTAAACAAACCCATCCTCCGGCCATGAGTCCCGCCATCGTTCGTGTCGCCCTGCCCCTGCCTCTGCCCCAGGCCTTTGATTACACGGCAGAAAATATCTCGGACGGAGATCTGGGGCGCTGCGTTCGGGTGCCCTTCGGGCGGGGCGAGAAGACCGGGCTCATCGTCGCCTTGCCCGATGCCGCCGATCTGCCCGTCGATCGCCTCAAGCCGGTCATCGCCATCCAGCGGGACGCCCCGGCCCTCCCCGCCGACTGGCTGGCCATGGTCGAGTTTGCGGCCCGCTACTATCAACACCCTCTCGGCGAAGTCGTCGCCATGGCCCTGCCGCCCCGCCTGCGCAAGGCCGATGCCGTGGCCGGCGCCGAGGCCGACCCCCTGCTCGACCTCACCGACGAAGGCCGCGCAGCCCTGGCTGCCAGCAAACGGGAGAGCCGCGCCCTGAGCCTGCTGCGCGATCTCGCCGCCCAGGGCCCCCGACGGCGCAGCCTGCTGCGGGCCGGCGAAGGTGCCACCCCGGCCGTGGCCGATGCCCTGAAGCGCGGCTGGATCGCCCCCGGCGTCGCCGCCGACCCCGCCGCCATGGCCGGCGCCCCGACCCTCACCGCCGAGCAGGAAGCGGCCCTGGCGACCCTCTCCGAGGGGGCTGGCCGTTTCCAGCCCTTCCTGCTGGCCGGGGTAACAGGCAGCGGCAAGACCGAGGTGTATCTGCGCCTCGTGCAGCAGACCATCGCCCGGGGTGGGCAGGCCCTGATCCTGGTGCCCGAGATCGCCCTCACGCCCCAGCTCGAAGGGCGCGTGGCCGGCCGCTTCCCCGCCGCCCGGGTGATCAGCCTGCACTCGGCGCTGGCCGAAGGCGCCCGCTCCCAGGGCTTCGTGCAGGCCATGGAGGGGCGCGCCGACATCGTCCTCGGCACCCGCCTGTCGGTGTTCACCCCCCTGCCCCGCCTCGGTCTGATCGTTGTGGATGAAGAGCACGACGCCAGCTACAAGCAGCATGAAGGCGTCCGCTACAACGCCCGGGATCTGGCCATCTGGCGCGCCCGCCAGCGCAACGTCCCCATCGTCCTGGGCTCGGCCACCCCGTCCCTGGAAAGCTGGCATGCGGCAGATACCGGCCGTTATCGGCGCGTGGAACTGACCAGCCGCGCCGTGGCCGCCACCCTGCCCAAGGTCCGGCCGGTGGACATCCGCCGCGAGAAGCTGCAGAACGGCGTGTCGGAGCATCTGCTGCGGGCCATCGCCACACGCCTGGAGCGCGGTGAGCAGAGCCTCGTCTTCCTCAACCGCCGGGGCTACGCACCGGTGCTCTCCTGCCCATCCTGCGGCTGGGTCAGCCGCTGCCCCCACTGCACCGCCAACATGGTGCTGCACCTGGCCGACAAGCGCCTGCGCTGCCACCACTGCAGCTACGAGGCCGGCATCCCCCTGGCCTGCCCCGACTGTGGCGACCAGGACATCCAGCCCTTCGGCCGCGGCACCCAGCGCCTCGAGGAGACCCTCGGCCAGCGCTTCCCCGACGCCCGCGTGCTGCGCGTCGATCGGGACGCCGCCCGCACCCGCGCCCAGTGGGACGCCCTCCTCGACCAGATCGGCCGGGGCGAGGCCGACATCCTCGTCGGTACCCAGATGATGGCCAAAGGGCACGATTTCCCCCGGCTCACCTTCGTGGGCGTGCTCAATGCCGACTCATCCCTGTTTGCCGCCGACTTCCGCGCCCCCGAGCGCATGTTCCA
>Ga0116180_1001725_pt1 | contig 18116 bp, 17 predicted proteins | sample AD_UKC073_MetaG_FD_89804 | JGI IMG/M metagenome (GOLD analysis project Ga0116180, IMG submission 89804) | Active sludge microbial communities of municipal wastewater-treating anaerobic digesters from USA - AD_UKC073_MetaG | ecosystem: Engineered > Bioreactor > Anaerobic > Digestate | place: USA...
CGTTCACACTGGCGGTGATGCGCGCGTCGTCCGTGGATTCGGCCACCTTGGCGGCGCTCTTGTCGACGGCGGCCTCGGCCTTGTCGGCGGAGCGCTCGATGGCGGCCTTGGCTTCGGCGCCTTCCTTCTTGATCTCCGCGGCGGCCTTGTCGGTGGCAGCCTCGGTCGTCGCGATGGCTGAATCCAGCTTCTGGCCGGCCGTGCGATCGTCGTTGCGGCCGCAGGCGGCGAGGCTCATCGCCGCCGCGGCGGCCAGGGTGAGGCTGAAGGTCTTGATCAGGGCGTTGCGGGAGGTCATGGCGGTTTCCTTTCAGTGGGTGGTCGAGGTCGCCCGCGAGGGCACGCCGTGATGGGCGTTGTGGTGTGTCGGGATCGCGTGGAAGTCGCCGGGCCGGCGACCCGGCGTTGATGGCGCCACCCGGCACGACCGACGACCCTCGGCGGATCGGCAGCGGGCCTTGCGAAGCCATGTCCGCTAGCGTAGGTGGCACGGCCCGTGGCGGCTGTCGGTGGCGTCTGCGGCCGCCTGTCGGACGGCGCCTACCGGCGCCGTCGGCCGAAGGCGCGACCTGTCGCTGACCGGTGCGCCGTGGCTGGTGGCGCGCGTCGGTGCTTCCTACACTCCCCGTGGCCGGACCTTCCGGCACCGGCAGCGCGCCGTCCGCCTGCCTGAACACGACCCCGGAGGAAACCACCCATGATCCGCATCGTCATCGTCGACGATCACGCCATCGTCCGCGCCGGGCTGCGGCAGTACTTTTCGACCCAGGTGGATCTGCGCGTCACCGGCGAGGCCGCCAGTGGCCGCGAAGCGCTGGATCTGGTGCGGCGGGGCGACCTGGACGTGGTGCTGATGGACCTGAGCATGCCCGACCAGAGCGGGGTCGACGCGTTGGCCGCGATCAAGGCCCGCGAGCCGGACCTGCCCGTGCTGATCCTCAGCGGTTACCCCGAGACGCACTACGCGACCACCTTGCTGCGCCAGGGCGCCAGCGGCTACCTGAACAAGGAGTGCGATCCCGAGGAGATCGTCAAGGCGATCCGCACAGTGGTGCGCGGGCGCAAGTACATCACGCCGGCCGTGGCCGAGTTGCTCGCCGACGGACTGGGTGTGGACAGCGAGAAGCAGGCCCACGAGCTGCTGTCCGAGCGCGAGTTCCAAGTCTTCCTGCGGCTGGCCAAGGGCGAGACCATCAGCCACATGGCCGACAGCATGGCCCTGTCGGTGAAGACCGTGTCGACCTACCGCACCCGCGTGATGGAGAAGATGAAGCTCTCCACCAACAGCGACCTGACCTACTACGCGCTCAAGAACGGCCTGATCCAGTGACGCGCCACTGGACTCCCGCCGGGCGAGGTCAGTGCGCCGCGCTCGCCAGCGACTCGCAGTAGGCCAGCAATTCGTCGAGTTCGGCTGATTTGTCGAACACGCGGTCCGCACCCAGCTGGCTGGCGCGCCTGCGCATGTCGGAGGTGGCGTAGTTGGTCAGTACCACCAGCCGGCAGTCTGTGCGCAGCTGCCGCGCCCGCCGCAGCACTTCCAGCCCGCTGCCAAGCTGGAGGAACACGTCGATGATCATCAGGTCGCAGCGCTGGGCGTCCTTGTCGAGCCAGGCCAGCGCGGTCGGCTCGTCTTCGCTCGTCCCAATCACCCGCAACGGCAGCAGTTCCTCGAGAGTCGCCACGAGGTTCTGCCGGATGACAGGGCTGTCTTCGACAAGGTAGCAGGTCAGCACGAAATGGCAATCCGCAGGTCAGGCACGACAACGCGTCGCCCGGCTTGGCCTGCCGGATCCGCGAACGATTGCAGACGATTGTCGGCGGCCGGCACCGCGGCACACGGTGCTGCACATCGGAGCTTGCTGTAGGACTTTGCCGATGCATCGGCATCGTCGGCGTTTGCTGACAGGGACTCGCGCGGTCCGCCGACCAGTCTGGCGGCCGGCTTCGGACACGCTCGGGCCATGCCCAGAGAGGTCCTGTGCGCATCCATCCCCCCCTGGCGTCCCACGCGTTGCGCGGCGTGCCCTGCCGCATGACGCATGCGTCGACGGCGTGCGTTTCCGGTCTTGCGCCGGCAGGCGCTCAAACACCTGCCGACGCGTCGCCGTCCCTGAATCCGGATGCCCCGCTGCAGCTGCTGGCGGGACTGCGCGACCGCCCGCACATGGCAGAGATCCGCCAAGCAGTGAGCGGCCATCCTGCGTTGGCCGGTCGCTGCCTGGTGTGGAACGTGCCGCCACGCCCCGAGGACACGCCGGCCGCGGCGGCCCGTGCAGCGCATGCCGCCGCGTCAGCGGGTGGCGTGGTGCTGGCGATCGGCGGCGACAGCATCATCAATGCCGCGGCCAAGGCCTGCCTGCAGCGCGGCGTCGCGCTGGGCGTGGGGTCCCAAGGGAGCGACAACGTCTTCAGCCGCCGGCACGGCATCGCGGGCGACCTGGGCGATGCATTGCAGGGGTTCGTCCAGGCGCTCGACTCCGCCCTCTCGCGACCCGTGCGGGCGGCATGCGTCAATGGGCAGATCTTCCTCGTCCATGCCGGCCTGGGCCAGTTGCCGGGGCTGCTGGTCGGGCGCGATGCCCCCGCGCGGCAGCCCGGCCTCCGCCGCCCGGTCGCGGTGCTGGAGAGTTTGATGAGCCTTCTGAACGCGCACCCCGGTGAGGTGTTGCGCCTGCGTGAACGTGATGCGCAGGGCCGCGAGCGCCAGCGCATGACGCTGGCGAGCGCCTTGTTGGTCGGCAGCCATGCGCCCCAGCTGCCGCGTGTCGGCCTGGCAGGCGACGACAAGGCCTGCCACCACTTGGTGGCCACCACCCTCCTGCCTCAGCCGCTGCCGTGGATGGTGCGCCTGCTGTGGCAGGCCGCCTTCGGTGGTCTGCGCGAACACGGCACGGTCGACCGGTTCGCCTGCGCCGCGCTCATCGTCGAGGCGTCGGGCTGGCGCCGCAGCGACGAGGTCCAGGTGGCTTTTGACGGCCAGCGCACCAGATTGCGCCTGCCGCTCTGCTTCAGCATCGTCGAGCAGCCGCTGTGTCTGGTTGCCCCCGAGCCAACGCCGCACGGGCTGCAGCAGGACACTGCCTCGCGCGTCGTCCCTGCGCAGCGCGCCCGGTGCGCACGCGACGCGAGCGCCAGCCTGGGCGGCGGCCTGGGTGGCCGGACCGCGGACGCCTGAGCACACGCCCGTCGCGAGCGCCCTCCGTGCGGAACGGGCTGCACGCCCGCCAGCCGGCCGGACGGGCGCCTCGCCGCCCTCCGTGGCTCAGTGGCGGGCCTTGGCAGCGCCGGCCTCCTCGGCCTGACGCAGCGCCTGCGCCTCGCGCTCGTCGGCGGGCGCGGCCTCGTGCGCTTCGCGCGCCGTGTCCACGGTGCTGGCGTGTCGCTGCACGGCAGCGTTGTAGCGACGCGCGGCCGTGACATTGCCCTCTCCCTCGTTCGGGTGGTCAGCCGCGGCGGCCCGGGGCCCGTCATGCGGCGCCGGATCCGCACGCAGCTGCGCGTTCAACGTGTCGATCAGCACGGCCCAGTCGTCGTCGACGCGCAGCTGCTCGCGCAGAAAGCTGGCCTGGCTCTCGTTCCAGAACGGCGCCTCCCAGAGACGGAGGTGGGACTGCAGCGGGCGGTGCCTGCGCACGAACGCCTGGATGTCGGCGTCGCCGCTGGGCAGGCCCAGCTGGTCAAACAAGGCTTGCATGGTGTGATGGGTGGTGGTGTCCATGACGTGCTCCTGGGTGAAGTCGGGTCGAGCGACCAGCCTAATCTGTGGGGGCGGCGCGCGCTGTAGGCCGAGGTGCCATTGCGAGGTCGGCAGGCCCGCGCAGGGCGGCAGTCGCGCCTGGCCTTGCGCGCAGCCCTGCGAGGCACTGCGCGCGCGCTTGTCGGTCCCGGCCCACAAGGAAGTTGCTGGCCTGCCGACAGACGGCAAGTCCGTTGTCGCGCAGCACGTCGACCAACCCCAGGCCACCCCACCGCAACGCTGCGTGTCCTCGTGGCCGCAGCCCGGGCGGCCGCACGCTGCCAGATTCCGGCTCGAACAGCCCCCGATGCCCCTTTCGTCGATCACCGCATGAACACGCCCGACATGCTGATGATGGCCGTCGCCCTGCTGGTGGCGATCGCCATCGCGGGCGGGCTGTACACCCACCGGCTGGGACTGTCGCACCTGCTGATCTTCCTGGCGGTGGGGATGCTGGCGGGGGTCGACGGCCCCCTGGGCATTCCGTTCGACGATTTCAAGCTGGCGGTCGACGTTGGCAGCCTGTCGCTGGTCCTGATCCTGCTCGACGGCGGCCTGCGCACGCGCTGGCGCGAGGTGCGCGCCTCGGTGCTGCCCGCCGGCCTGCTGGCCACCGCCGGCGTGCTGCTGACCAGCGCAGTGGTGGGCGTGCTGGCCCATGTGTTGCTGGACCTGCCCTGGCTGCAGGGCTGGCTGCTGGGCGCGGCCATCGCTTCCACCGACGCCTCGGCCGTGTTCGCGCAGTTCACCGCCAGCCGGCTCAACCTGCCCCCCCGCCTGGCCGCCACCATCGAGGTGGAGTCTGCGCTGAACGACCCCATGGCCATGGTGCTCACCCTGGCCGGACTGGACGGGGCTTGGCGCTTCATCGATGCGGCCTTCGTGGTGGTGCTGCTGTCGATGCTGCTGCAGGGCCCGTCGCTGGCCTGGCTGGCACATCGCCTGGGGCTGGACCAGCCCGACCGCACGTCGGCGTCGGCTGTAGGCGGCGACCCACACGCCGATGCGGTGCCGGCCGCTCCCGACGTTGCGCGTCGCCCGCCAACATCGCCCCAGGCCTGAGCGTCGACCGGCGTCGACGTGACGAGGCGTTGGCCGTGCCCCACGGGCCCGGCACCCCCTGTGACCTCCGCGAGGCCCGAGATGCCCCAGCCCACCCAAGCCAGCGCCCACCGCCAACCCTCCGGGGCAGCCCAACCGTGCTTTCCATCCCGCCCGCAGCGCTGGCGTGCCGGCATGCTGCGCGTCCTGGCGTGGGGGACGTTGGCGCTGGCGCTGCTGGCGGTGGGCGGAGGGCTCTGGCTGTGGATGGCGGTGTGGAACGCCACGCCCGGCATCACCGAGATCAAAGCCCGTCTGGCCGGCCGGCCTGCACGCGTGGTCAGCAGCGACGGCCAGTTGCTGCAGGTGCTGGACGACCGCGTCCAGATGCCGGTGACGGCCGCCGAGGTGGCCCCGGCACTGCGCGACGCCCTGATCGCCACCGAGGACCGCCGCTTCTTCGAACATGCCGGCATCGATCCAAGGCGGATCGCCGGATCGGCCCTGGCCACCCTGCAGGGCGACCTCCAGGGCGGCAGCACGCTCACGCAGCAGCTGGCGCGCAACCTGTTCCCGGACACGGTGGGCAACCGCCGCTCCTTGATGCGCAAGCTGCGCGAGATGGCTGTGGCGCTCAAGCTTGAGCGCCACTACGACAAGCAGACCCTGCTGGGTCTCTACCTCAACCAGGTGCCCTACCTGTACAACGTGGCCGGCGTGGGCGCTGCCGCGCACACCTACTTCGGCAAGCCGGCCTCGGACCTCGCGCCGCGCGAGGCGGCCTTGCTGGTGGCCATGCTGAAGGGTCCGGCGCAGTACGACCCCCAACGCTTTCCAGAGCGCGCGCGGGCGCGCCGCAACCTGGTGCTGGCACAGATGGTCGCGACCGGCCGCCTCGACGCGCAGACCGCGCGCGCCGAGTCTGCACAGCCGCTGGGCGTGGCGGTGCAACGCCAGGACACGGCCACGCCGCCAGCGGCGCATTACCTTCGGATCGTGCGGCAGCAGCTCAACGACTGGGCCCGGCAGCGCGGCCTGGATCCGCAGCGCGACGGCCTGACCGTGCAGGTCTCCCTGGACACCCGGCAGCAGGCGCTGGCCGAGCAGGCCGTGGCGCGCCAGACCGCACTCCTGCAGCGCGTGGCCGCATCCGAGTGGGCGCGCGCGGAGTTGCGCGTCGGCCCGCCGCCTGGCACGGCAGTCCCGGCCACGCCGTTTGCCCACCTGTGGCGCACAAGGGCCGACCTGCTGGACGAGCTCGCCCGCGCCACGCCGGCCTACCGGCTGGCAAGCCGGCGCGGCGCCAGCGAGGCCGAGGCGCTCACCGTCGCGCTGAGGGACTCCGCCTTGGCGCGTCTGCAGGCCGAGCGCACCCGGCTCGAGGCCGGCTTCGTGGCACTGGACCCGGTCACCGGCGCCGTGCGCGCCCACGTCGGCAGCCGCGACTTCGAGCAGGACCGCTTCGACCACGTGACCCAGGCGCGCCGCCAGCCGGGCTCGACCTTCAAGCCGTTCGTCTACGGGGCGGCCCTGCTGGCCGGCATGTCGCCGGAGCGTCCCTTCGTCGACACGATCGTGCAGTACGCCACCGCCGAGGGCGGGACCTGGGCGCCTGCCGATGCCGGCGGCGCCAGCGGCAACCTGATGTCGATGCGCAGCGGGCTGGCCCGCTCGCGGAACACGATCACCGCCCAGGTCATGCACGAAGTGGGGCCGGATCGCGTGGTGCAGTTGGCCCGGGCGATGGGCGTGGACCGGTCGCCGCTGCTGGCCGTGCCCTCGCTGGCCCTCGGGACCAGTCCGGTCACGCTGCTGGAGATGGCGCAGGCCTACGGCACCTTGGCGGCCCTGGGTGAGCGGCGCGCGCCGGTCTTCATCGAGCGCATCGACGATCGCCATGGCAACACCCTGTTCGTGGCCGACCACCGGCCGGCGCGCGTGCTCGATGCGGGTCATGCCGCGCAGTTGGTGGACATGCTGCGCGACGCCGTGGACGTGGGCACCGGCCGCCTGCTGCGCACGCAGTTCGGCGTCCGGGGTGACGTGGCCGGCAAGACCGGCACCACCCAGCGCAACACCGATGGATGGTTCATTGCGCTGCATCCCACGCTGGTGGTCGGCGCCTGGGTCGGGTTCAATGATCAACGCGTCACCATGCGCAGCACCGAATGGGGCCAGGGCGGGCGCAGCGCGCTGCGCCTGGCCGGCGACTTTCTGGCGGCCCTGGAGCGCAACGGCCAGCTCCCGCTGTCGGCCCGCTTTCCGGCCGTGCAGCGCCAGCCCGAGCCGCACAACCCGCCTGCCGGGGACGCGCTGATCGACGGCGCCGATCCGGAGGACGAGATGCCCGGCGCGGATGCCGCCCTGGCGCCGGTCGACCCGGCTATGCTCCAGCAGGTGGTGCTGCCAGGCATCCAGGCTGCCGCGTCCCCGGTGGTTCGACACCCGGTGCAGCCGATTGCCCAGCGGCAGGCACAGGTGCCGGTGCCGGATCAGCAGCCGCCGGTCCAGCAGGCCGTCTGGCAGGACGCAGCGCTCGCCGAGGCCAAGCAGTGAGCCCGGACCCCGGGCTGCGCGCAAGTGCTGCGGCCTGGTTGGACATGCTGCATCAGCTCGCGGCATGGGACCAGCAGCTGGCCTGGGCGATCCGTGAGTGGACGGATGGCTGGCCGGTTGTGGCGGTGCATGTCGTGGCCAGCCTCTCGCACCTCGGCGATCGCTGGGTACTCGCTGCCATCGCCGTGCCGGCGCTGGCCATCACGGCCTGTCGGGGCCGGACGGCGCACGCAGCGCTGGCGGGCCTGCTGCTGGGCGGCCAGGGTCTCGTTGTCTGGCTGCTCAAAGCGCTGTTCGATCGCGCGCGGCCGCCGCTGGGGGTGATCGATCCGGCCTGGGTCGTGGTCCGCGGCGCCAGCATGCCCAGCGGCCACGCCGCTGCCGTCGTCGTTGCTGCCGGCCTGCTGGCGTGGCTTGCTCTCAACGCCGGCCCTGCGCGCTGGCAGCAGCACCGCCGGGCCATCATCGGCGCCGCGCTGCTGCTTGCCCTGGCGGTGGGCGCCAGCCGTGTCCTGCTCGGCGCCCACTTTGCCACCGATGTGCTGGCTGGCTGGGCGTTCGGCTCTGCCTGGCTCGCCGCGAGCCTGGCGTTGTTGCGGCGTTGTCCGGCCCGGCCGGACGCGTCAGCGTCGGACGCGATCCCGCCGCCGTCGTGGCCGCGACCGGTCGCCGGTGATGGGCAACGACAGACAGGAGACGCGGCTGCTGCCGCGTCTCCCCTTGAGCCAGGCGCACCGGCCGGGCGCTGAGGCCCGACGGTGGCCCTCCTGGCCGCTCAGCGCGTCGGCTGCTGCGCGATTGCCGGCGCGCTGGCACTGCGCTGTGGCTGGATGGGCGGGGTCGACGGTTTGCCGACCGTGCGGCTCACCACTTCCTTGATCACGCCGCCGTCGCGCACCGACCCCTGCTCCATGCCCTGGCCGCGGGCCAGCAACTCGCAGGCCGCGCGATCCCCAGGCGGTTGCGCCGCGCATCGCCGCAAGGCGTTCGCAGCGAGCGTCTCGCGGGTTTCTCCGCCCTCCAGGCGCTGGCGCAATGCCTCGGCGCGGGCCGCGCCGGCCTCCTTCAGGCAGGTGGCCTGGTCCTGTCCGGTGCGGCCGTCCAGGCAGGCCTTGCGCTCGGTCTGGTAACGGGCCTCGATGGCGGCGTGGTTGTCGGCCGCCGCGCCGGCGGCGTTCGCGGGTGCAACAGCCAGCCAGGCAGCAGCCAGTGCCGCAGCGGCGGCGAGTGCAGTGGGACAGCGGTGCAGTGTCATGGTCATTCCTGTCAGGTCATGGAAGAAGAACGGGTTCAGGCGTTGCCGGCCAGCAGCTTGCCGTCGACGACACGCACCGCATCGCCGCTGCGCAGCTGCGGGTCGGCGTCGACGTTCACGGTCTGCTGGGTGCCGTCGGCCATGCGAACCACCACCTCGTACTGCTCGCGCACGCTGCGGCGCTTGTCGATCTCGTGGCCGATCACGCCACCGGCCACGGCACCGGCCACGCCGGCAGCGGTGCGGCCGTCGCCCTTGCCGAACTGGCTGCCCAGCACAGCGCCGAGCACGCCGCCGGCCACCGTGCCCACCGGCGAGCCGTCGCCGCTGACCTGCAGCCGGTTCACGGCCACCACAGTGCCGCAGGCGCTGCAGCTGGCCGCTCTCCAGCGGCCGTTGGCGGTCGGCACGCTGGACAGCGCACGCGGCAGCGAGCTGTCGGTGCGGCGATCGCCCAGGCGCATCACGGCCCGGGCATCGGCATCCGGGTCGAAGCGGTCGGCGTCTGTCACCGTGTATTGAGCGGCGTAGATGCCGGGGCTGGTCTCGTCGAGGCGGATCCGGCGGTTCTCTGCGCCGGGCAGCATCGCCCAGACACGGGCGCCCGGCGTGCCATCCACGCGCAGCAGCAGCACGCGGTCGCGCTGGGGACGGCCATTGACGCGACGCTCGTTGCTTCCGGCCTGGGTGATGGTGAACCGCTCGATCTGGGGCGCGATGCTGGCGGCCATCGGCTGCGGCTGCCACCCCTGCTGCAACGGCTCGGCCAGTGCGGCGGTCGTCACCAGGTTGCCGCGCCGCAGGCTGGCGACGACGTGGGCGTCCGGCGCGACGCGGTCGCGCCGGCTGAGGGTGTAGATGCCTTCGTAAACGCCCGGGCGAGTTTCCTGCAGGGTCACCTGGCGCGTCGCACCCTGGATGTTCAGCGTGGCGGTGGCGCCTGGGGTGCCCCAGACGGTGAAGGCCAGGTCCGCACCGGGCTCCAGACGGTCGGACTGCTGCACGTCGAATCCACTGATCTGCGGGGACTGCGTGGCATAGCGGGCGCTCGTCTGCGACCAGGCCGGCGTCGATGCCAACGGCAGGCTCAGGGCCAGCGCGCTGGCCAGCAGCATCGGGCGCCAGCCGAAGCGCAGGCGCTGGCTTGCACGAAGCGTTGGCACGTGGTGGTGGATCGGTCGGTGTTGCATGGGGTCATCTCCTTGTCGACGCCGACGGCAATGCCGCCGGCACTTGGTCTTGGGTGGGCGCAGTGCGGTGCGCGCACGGTTGGCGGACGCACGTCGGCTACGGCGCGCCCGCCCGGCTTACTGCTGCGGCAGGGCCGCGATCTCGCGCTCCAGATCCGCCAGCTGCGTGCGCAGCAGGGCGGCCGCGGCGTGGTCGGCCGGCACGTCCCCGTCACGCAGGGCCTGTTCGTAGGTCTCGCGCAGCGACTGCTCGCCCTTGCGCACCGCCGGCAGCGTGCCGCGGTCGATGTCGGTGAACCAGCCGCGCACGATGACCACGGCCTTGTTGACCGTGCCTTGCAGCGAGGTGTCGCCCACTTCCGCCCCGGATCGCGGCGCGAGCAGGGCAGCCTGTTCGCCGGCATGGCGCTGGTGCAGTGCCACCAGGCGGTCGATGACGGGCCGCACGTCGGGCTGGGCGCGGCGCGCCATCTCACGGTAGCCCTCCAGCACGTCGTTGGTGGCGGTGTGCACATCTTGCAGGGCGGCGGTGGCAGCGGTGCTGTCGATCATGGTCATCGCGATCTCCGAAACGTTGGAATGCTCAGCGTAGGCAAGGGGCCCCCTGTTGCCGATCGGACAAGCGCCCAGGCCGGTGTGGGCCGCGGCCGACCCGTGCACGCGGCTGGCGCTGACGCCAAGCAGCAACGCCCGACAGCAGCCTGCGCCGCTGTCCTACGCGCAGCGCGCAGCCCACGGGGCAACCTCGCAGCGTCGTTGATGTCAAGGAGAAGCACGATGAACAAATCCATGGCCCAAGGTCTGCTGGTGGGCGCCATCGCCGCGGTGGTGGCGGGCGCCGGCGCCGTGACCGGCGACAAGGCGATCAAGGGGCCCGCGCACGCCGACGTGGTGGCGGTGTCCGAGGCGTACCAGACGGTCGACACGCCGCAGGAGCGGTGCGAGAACGTCCTGGTGACCCGCCAGGCGCCTGTGCAGGACGAGCATCGGATTGCGGGAACGGTGCTCGGCGGACTGGCTGGCGGCGCGCTGGGCCGCCAGGTCGGCGGTGGCAGCGGCCGCGACATCGCCACCGTGGCGGGTGCGGCGGCCGGCGGCTATGCCGGCAACCAGGTGCAGAAGAGCCTGCAGCAGCGCGATCGCGTCACCGTGACCGAGCGCCGCTGCCGCACCGTGGTGCAGAAGTCCCGCCAACTCGTGGGCTACGACGTCACCTACGAGCTCAAGGGCCAGCAGCACCGGGTGCGCACCGGCTTCCGTCCAGGGGCGACCCTGCCGGTGAAGGACGGGGCTGTGGTACTGGAGGCACCGGTGCGCGCTTCCTGAGTCCTTTCCGCGCCCGCCGCCATCCAGCGGCGTGGGCGCGTGGCCACGGCGTCGACGTGGTCAGGCTCAACGCCGTCGACAGCGCCGAATCCTCACGGCCCGGGACGCCCGTGGGTGCCGTCAGCCCGCGGCCTGCGCTTCCGGCCAGGCGCACAGCGCGAGCCACCGTCCACCGCTGCGCGCCGACAGGCGCTGCGGCCGCAGGCTGGATCGGGTGCGGCACAGCGCGTCCTGCGCGGCATCCAGCAGCAGCCGAAGGTTGAGCCGATGGCGGCGCCCGCCGCCGCCGAGGCGCGCGCGCGGCAACACCAACTCAAGCTCCCGCGTCTGTCCGCAGGAGAACTCCAGCCGAGCCGGGACGACGACGGTGAGGTGGGTGCAGAACGTGATGTCGAGTTCGTCCGCCCATGGCGTCGTCTCGGCATCGGCGGCGTCGTTCTCCGGGCGCATGAAAGAGCGGTCGGAAGCAGGCATGGGTGTTCGGATGGATCGGGGGTGGACGGGAGGGCGCCGCTGCGGGCGCTCGGCGGCAGCGGGCAGTTCAGGCCGCACCGGGGATCTGGCAGGCGGGCGTGCGCTCCCGCAGCACTGGCGCAGCAAACAGGCGGCCGATGCAGGCACGCGCGAAAAAGTAGTTGTTCCTCAACCGCTCTCCGAGCGCATCAATCGCCACCTGACCGCGGCTGTCGCAGGGGATGTCCACGCTCTGGGCCTCAGGCCGCAGTGGCTCGAAGTGAAGCTGGCAAGGCAAATCCGGCACGGGCCGGGTCGGGACGAATTGGCGGCGGTCCAAAGCATGCGTCATGGCGGCTCCAGGCGACGTCGGCACTCAGCGGACCACCCGCCAAGGGCGGGACGTGCGGATGGGGCTGAAGCCGTGTGGGTCGGAAGGCGCGGGCCGGTTGGCCAGCGATGGATGCACTGTGCGCGCGCCGCATGGCCTCGCGTGTAGGCCGAGTGCGGCATGGCAGCAGGCAACCCGCCACAACGGCTTGTAGGACGGCGCCCTGCGGCACGGCTGCTGCGCCACGGATGGGGCTTCGTCCGACAGGCGTGGCTGCGGAGCCCCGGCACGATTCTCTTCACCGCCACCGCCACCGCCACCGCCACCGCCACCACACTCGCTGGGGTGGTCCCCGCCTCCATCATGCGGAGTCACGATGACTTCCCAGCGCAGTTTCGACGAGGCCCCCGGTCAGCCCCCCAAACCGGGACTGATTGAAAGATCCGGGTTAACGCCGCTGCCGACGCCGCCGCGCCCCGCTTCCCTGCTGCGGCCGCTGTTCGCCAGCCTGCTCGTCAGCCCGCGCCAGGCGAGCTGAGCGCCGGCGCCGCACTGGCGGCGGGGCGCATCGGCTGTCGACTCAACGGCTGCCGGACTGCGCCAGCAGGCGCTCGAGCTCGTCGACGCTGAACGGCTTGTCCAGCGGCAGGGCACCGGGCACCTGGGCGGCCTCGCGGCTGCCACGGCCGCTGGCCACCGCGATCAGCATCGCTGGCGACAGGGCACGCGCGGCACGCGCCAAGGCCAGCCCGTCTCCATCTGGCAGCCGCAGGTCGGTGATGAACACATCGGGCACGCGGGCCTGCAGGGCGGCTTGGGCCTCGGCCACCGTGCCACAGCCGCGCACGTCGAAGTCCATGCCGCCCAGCAGTTCCACGAGCGACTCGCGCACCAGGTCGTCGTCCTCGCACAGCAGCACATGGCGTCGTGCCTGCGGTGCGCCGCCGGCGCTGCCGGCGTCGGACGGCTCGGTGAGGACCTGCTCGAGCTTGCGCTGCAGGGCATCCATCGTGTAGGGCTTGTTGAGCAGCTGCACCTCGGGATCCAGCCGTCCATCGGGCTGCAGCGCGTTGTCGGTGTAGCCCGAGGTGAACAGGACCCGCAGGCCGGGACGCAGCGCCCGGGCCCGTTGCGCCAGCTCGGTTCCGTAGATCGGGCCCGGCATCACCACGTCGGTGAACAGCAGTTCCGCCGCCACGCCACGCTCCATCTGCGCCAGCGCGTCGGCACCGTCGCGCGCGGCGCGGACCTCATGCCCCAACTCGCGCAGCATCGAGACCACCGTCTCGCGCACCGCGTCGTCGTCCTCCACCACCAGCACCCGGGCCAGGTGTCCGACATTGAGGCTGGCCGGCGGCGCGCTTGGCCGCGACCGGGCCTGTGGTCCCTCGAGGCTGCGCGGCAGGTAGACCCGGACGGTGGTGCCGTGGCCGGGCTCGGAGTCCAGCTTCACATGCCCACCGCTCTGCTTGGCGAAGCCGAAGACCACCGACAGTCCCATGCCGCTGCCCTGGCCGCGTGGCTTGGTGCTGAAGAAGGGCTCGAACGCACGCGCCTGCACCGACGCATCCATGCCGCGGCCGGTGTCGCTGACCGAGATCAGCACGTAGTCACCGGGCTGCAGGTCATCCTGGTTGCTGGCGTCGCGGTCGTCCAGCACCGCATTGCCCGCTTCGATGGTGAGGCGCCCATGCCCCGACATCGCGTCGCGCGCATTGAGCGCCAGGTTCAGCAGCGCGTTCTCCAGCGTGGCCACGTCCACCAAGGTGGGCCACAGGTCGTCGCTGATCAACGTGCGCACCTCGATGCCCTCGCCCAGCGTGTTGGCCAGCAGGTTGGCCAGGTCGCGCAGCACGGCGCACAGGCTCACCACTTCGGGCTGCAACGGCTGGCGGCGCCCGTAGGCCAGAAGCTTGCGCGCCAGATCCGCGCCGCGCTGCACCCCCGCCATCGCGCGCGCCAGGCTCTCGGCGCCTGCCGCGGTCGCTGCAAGGCGCGTCTGCGCCATCTGGACGTTGCCGGCGATCACCTGCAGCAGGTTGTTGAATTCGTGCGCGACACCACCGATCAGGCTGCCAATGGCCTCGAGCTGCTGGCTGTGCCTCAGCGCGTCCTGCGTGCGCACCAACTCGGCCGTGCGCTCCTCCACCCGCTGGGCCAGGACCGTGTTCAGGTCGGCCAGCAGCGCCGCGCTGGCTTTCTGGTCGTGGATGTCGGTGTGGCAGCCCACCCATTGGGTGATGCGTCCGGTTGTGTCGCGCACCGCCGTGGCACGCGCCAGGTGCCAGCGGTGGTCGCCGTCGTGCCTGCGCAGGCGGAACTCATTGAGGTAAGGCAGGCCGTCGGCCAGGCTGCGCGACCAGGCGGCCGCCATGGCCGGGCGGTCCTCGGCATGGACCACGTCCGACCAGTCGGAGCCCAACGCCTCGAGGCTGGGCTTGCCGAGGTAGTCGAGCACCTGCCCGTTGCACCACTCCAGACGACCGCCAGGTTGCGCCGTCCACACATGCAGCGGCAGCGTGTGCGCCAGAGTCTCGAAGCGCCGCTGCGAGTTGTCGGCCTGGCGCTGCGCCGCCACCTGTGCGCTGAGATCGTGCCCCTGCACGAAGATCCCGACAACCTTTCCTTCGGCCTGGCGGATGGGCTGGAACACGAAGTCGAGGTGGCGCTCCTCCAGCGGGCCGTCCGGCTGGGTGCGCAGGCGGAACACCGCACCACGCCCGACATGGGCCTGGCCGCTGTCGTACACCTGGTCCAGCAGTTCGAAGAACCCCTGGCCCTCGACGTCGGGCAGCGCCTCGCGCACGGTGCGGCCCAGCAGGTCGCGATGCCCCACCAGCGCGAGGTAGGCGGAGTTGACCAGCTCGAACACATGCTGGCGGCCGCGCAGCACGACGGCAAAGCCGGGCGTCTGCTCGAAGATGCTGCGCAGCATCTGCAGTTCCAGGTGCATCGACCGCATCCGGGCCTGCGTGGCCTCCGCGCGACGCAGGATGTTGGCCGTCAGCGTCGGGTCGTTGGCCTGGGCCAGCGCACGCAGCTGTTCCAGGTGGGTGATGCTCTCGGTGTGCTGCAGGATGTGCGAGACCTGTCCGTTCGCATCCATGACGGGAATGTGCGTGGCGCTCCACACATGCGTCTCGATCTGTCCGTCGGCATTCGGGATGGGGTAGCGGATGCGTGCGATGTGGTCCACATCCCGCGTGGCCAGCACGCGCGCCAGGGACTGGCGCAGCTGCTGGCCATGCTCCGACTCGGGATCGCTCGGAAAGGCCTCGAACAGCACGCGCCCGACGATGTCGTCAGCCTGGCGGCCTGTCACGGTGAGATAGGCCCGGTTGGCGCCAGCGATGCGCAAGTCTCGGTCGAGCACGACGTAGGCATTGGGCGAGGCATTGAACATCGCCTGCACGTCAGAGGGCTCGAGTCCGGTTTGACGAAACATGGCAGGAGTGAGGCTCGGTCCGGAAGTTTGCATGCTAAGCGGACGCACGGCGCCCGCGCCGCGCGGGGGAGATCGGCAGCGCCTGCGTCAGGCGCGGCGCAGGCTGCCGGGCAGCACGCCCACCCACACCGGGGCGTGGTGCTTGCTGGCGGAGGGCTGGGTGCGAGGCGGTCAGGGTGGGGTCTCCAGGGTGGGTCCTTGTCGGGCCTCGGCCAGGAGCGTGGCCACGCAGTGCAGCTTCTCGACCACTGCCGGTGGCATCAGGAACGGGTAGCTGTCGGGCACGCCGATGCTGCGGTTCATGGCGTTGAGGAACTGCGCGACCGGCAGCCACTGCGCGATCACGAGGTCGCGGGTGGCCACCTCGCCGTTCCCGGCGGTGGCCACGGGGCGCGCATGGCTCGGGCCGTCCAGGCGCAGGCCCCAGGCGGCCGCGGTCTCCACCGCGTCCACGATCTGCAGCCAATGGGCGCAAGTCTCCGCCCAGTCCTCCCAGGGATGTGCGCTGGCGTAGGCCGTGATGTGGTGCTGGTCCCAGCCCACCGCCGGGCCTTGCTGGTAGTGTCGGGCGAGGGCCTGCGCGTAGTCCTGCCGCTCATCGCCGAAGACGCTGCGGCACTGCTCAAGGCGCGCCGGATCGCTCTCCACCCAGCGGTACTGCAGGTAGTGCGCCACCTCGTGGCGAAGATGTCCCAACAGCGTGCGCACCGGCTCGCCCATGGCCACGCGCACCGACTCCCGGTGGGCGTCATCGGCCTCGGCGATGTTCAGCGTGACCACGCCCGCGTCGTGGCCGGTGCGCACCGGCACGCCATCGGCGCTGTCGGCCATCAGGTCGAAGCACAGGCCGCGCCCGGCGTCGCCGAACGCCCAGGCGCCCCGTGGCTCCGGATGCAACCCCAGGCCGTCCAGCCCATACACCAACCGGCGCTTGGCTTGCTCGATGCGGGCCCAGCGCTGGGCGTTGCCCTGCACCGACAGGTCTGGAATGGTGCGGGTGAGACGGCAACTTCGGCACAGGCCGTGGGGCGCATCGTCGTCCAGCAACCAGTTGCAATTGGCGTGCAGCCACCGATTGGCGCACGACCGCAGCGCAGGCACAGCCTCGTCGCCCCGGGCAGGCTGGTCATCCCCTGCGGCATCGACCGTCGGCGCAGGCTCGGCGGCTGACAGCGCGTTGCGGAAGCCCAACATGCGGCGCTGTCCGGGATCGAAGGCCAGCCATGCCCCGCAATGGCCGCACTCGACGTTCTCGAAGAACACCACCGCCTGGCAAAGCGTGCAATGGAAAGGAGTCATGGAACGGGATCTGGTAGGACGCTTGCGGACGCCGGCTCAGTGGTCGACATGGGGCAACAGCGGGCTGTGGCCCGACCGGTGAGCGCGGGTCGCCGGGGTGGCCGCATGTTCGCGCCGACGCGGGCCGGCTTGGGTGCACCTGGGCCGCATCGCCGCGTAGGACAACGCCGCATGCGCGCTGCGGGCGCAGTGGCGGCGTGGACCTGAGCGCAGGCCAGACGCCACACGGCGGCATCCTTGTCAGCCGAATCCGACAGCCGCTCGTCGCCGCCGCCGACAGCTTGCCGCGGCCGCCTTTCCTACGATGGGCGCGTCTGTCGGCGGAAGGTCTCCACCGGCATAGCGTCTCTTCCCTGTGTCGGAGTTCCCAGCCATGCGCGCCGCCCAACTCAGCTTGCCCAGCCGCCCCGAAGCAATCGTGCAGGCGAGGATGTCCGTCGCCCGGTGGCGCGATCGGCGCCCTGTTCGCTGTGTGGCGGCCTTCTACGCCGAGCCGAAGGAGGCACTGGCCGTGGCTGGGGTCTTGCGCCGCGAGTTCGGGTTGAACGAGGACCAGCTGACCGTGATCCAGCCCGACGGCTTGAACCGCAACGCGTTTCGCCGCGCGGCGCAGCGGTGGCGGCAGCGCTGGGAGGTGCCGACCGTGCAAGCCACGCTGAGTCGGGTTGCCTTGGGCGTGGTCATCGGCCTGGTGACCGGGGGACTGGCCGCGCTGGCGGCGGGGTTCTTCCTGGGGACGCCCGATGCTGGCGCGCACGCCGCGGCATGGATGCAGCCAGGTCTGTGGGCCGGGGCCTTCGCCGGCGCCGTGGCCGCACTGGTCAAGCCCGATGCGCAGACGAGGCACCGGTTCGACGAGGCCGTCGTGCGCAAGTTGCGCCAGCGTCACGGCGTGGTCGTGGCGCATGGCCTGCCGGCGTCCGAGCAGGCACCGGTGCTGGCCTACTTGCAGGACACCAGCCACAGCTGGTGTGCCGAAGCGATGCAACGGCGTCATCGCCTGTGAGGCTCGGGGCTGCGACGCACCGGCGGGATGCGGGCCAAGCGCGGACGGTCTCGTTGTAGACATTGCTGTCTGTTCCCGAGCATGACGACCCGTCGCCAAATGACTTGAGCCATTGCCGATGAGCGATGCCGACCACTGGCGGGCCGAGGCCGCCATGCACCGTGTGCTGCGGCGCACGCTGCCGGCGCAGCGGCACGATGTGCTGGGTGCACTGTCTGCGTTGAAGCTGCAACTGGCCGTGGCCCGGCGCCGCACCCAGCGACCCGACGGCCAAGCCATGCCCGACGATGATCCTGCCGTGCGGATGTCGCAGCTGGAGGCGATGGCGGGCCAGCACCTCGCGGCACAGACCGCCCTGACCGAACTGCGGCTCTGGGACGGCGTGACCGTGCAGCGCCGCGCGCTGGACGAGGTCATCGGCCAGTGTCTGCACTGGGTGCGGCAGGCGGCCGCGCTGCGGGGGCTGCGCATCGAC
>Ga0116180_1001733_pt1 | contig 18042 bp, 30 predicted proteins | sample AD_UKC073_MetaG_FD_89804 | JGI IMG/M metagenome (GOLD analysis project Ga0116180, IMG submission 89804) | Active sludge microbial communities of municipal wastewater-treating anaerobic digesters from USA - AD_UKC073_MetaG | ecosystem: Engineered > Bioreactor > Anaerobic > Digestate | place: USA...
CTTCCTCTATGGTGTAATCCTTCACCCGCTCTTTGATAGCTTCACGCTTTGATACAGTTTCAATATAATTCTCATCTTCCAGAATCATATATACATACATATCGCGGTACCAAAGCAAAAACAAATCAAGCAGGTCGTTTACATACTTATCAAGTTTCTTGACATGCTTGAATATTGCAAATATTCTGGCACTATGCAATTTGCGAATGTTGAGCAGAATTCTATCAGATAGTTCGCTTACATCCTGGAACTCTTTTGAACTGAAATATATGTACTTCCGCAATGTACCATCGCATAACCTTACAATCTCCGGATTGTACTCGATGCCTTCCTTCAACAGATATGCTTTGATTTCTTTATCAGTATATCGTGATAAAGTTAACGTAGTACACCTGCTTCTGATAGTACTCAGCAGATTGAATCTATTCTCTGCTATCAATAGGAACACACAATCCTGTGGAGGTTCCTCCAGTACCTTCAAGAACGCATTCTGTGCTTGTGGAGTCATTTCATCAGCGTTGGGAAGTATGTATACCTTTTTAGCTTTTCCAAATGATTGAGAGTACGCATCGTTTCGCATATCACGTATGTCGTCAACATGCAACAACTTTCTATCATTGGTTGGAGTTACCATTGTGATATAAGAGGGAACTGTTATCTCTTCTGCTATCTGTCGAGCTATGAATTCCTTACCCATGAAGCGGTCGCCCTCAATGATATATCCATACATCAAGGTATCGTTTGCGATTTCATTAGCAAGGTATTTCTTTATTCTGTCCTGCCCTATTATATCACTCAACATTGTACATCACCTTCAATCTGAACATGTTTCCATTCCTTCAACAAGTAGCTCCCTCCTATCTTCTCTGGAATTTAAGTTGGTCCATCATCATTTCGTTGACAACCATCCTCTTTTCAAGCTGTGTTAGCTTGTCCGTGATTTGCTTTAATGCTTCGTTATCTACAGGAAGTGATTGAATTGCTTCGTTTACAGCCTTTTTATCTTCAATGGCCGGCGATTTTGTTTCACTCTCAACAGTCTGAGTGGAAACATTTCTGCACATCTTGATCAATGCTAATTCAGTTAATGTTTTTACCTGAGTAGCATTTCTCAAACTTGCAAGCAAAGTAATAAGACTGTCAGCCAGCATCATGCGATCGTCGATGTTAAAGACGTTCTGAACGATATCATCCGTCATACTCTCCTTAAGATACTCTACCATATCAGCTAAGAATATTTTAACATCGATACCGTCTGCAACAAGCTGATTAAAATATGTTACCACATTCTTTATATCTTTGTTCAAAAGGAAAGTAGTCATTGCTTTAAGATGTTCTTCGTTAACACTTCCTAACGCATCGACTACAGTTTGGATTGTGATTACTTCATCAAGTGATGTACATTTCTGTAATAACTTGATAGCATCACGCATACCACCGTCCACTTGCCTAGCTATGTACTCCAGTACTTCGCCTGCGTTTTCAGGATCAAGTTTTATTGATTCCTGCTCGCAAATGTAAGCCAGTCGCTTGACTATATCGTCAACAGTTATACGCTTTAAGTCAAAACGCTGACACCTGGAAAGTATTGTAACTGGAATCTTCTGCGGATCAGTAGTAGCTAACACAAATATGACATGAGCTGGAGGCTCCTCCAATGTTTTCAAGAACGCATTGAACGCTCCAGTGGTTAGCATGTGAACCTCGTCTATGATGTAAACTTTATACTTCTTTCCATCAGTAGGTAAAAATTGTACATCATTTCGCAGATCCCTTACGCTGTCAACACCGTTATTACTAGCGGCGTCTAACTCGATTACCTGTGCATCAAGATAGCTTGCAAACACTCTTCCTGTAGTTGTTTTACCCGTACCACGTGGTCCACAAAACAAGTAAGCATGACCAACTGAGTTAGTCTTGATCTCATTTTTGAGTGTTTTTACAAGAGCATCCTGACCTATTATCGAGTCCCAATCCTTCGGTCTATATTGCCTTGTTAAATCACGCAAGTCATTGCACTCCTTTCTGAAAATGCTTTTATACACATATATATACAGTTTTCTTGTTGAAAAAATAAACAGGCTTAAGATAATTTTTACAGTAAGCCTGTCATTTTAGAATATAAATTTATTGATAATGAAAAGGTAAATTTACCTCTTTAGTTCCATATGGGTTATAGGTCTGAATTACATATAATATTGTATCATGATCGATAGTTTTATTATGTAATTTCAGATCACTATGCCTAAGATAATCTTCATAAGCCTGCTTTGTAGTATACCCCGTAATTGTTGTTCCGTTAGTTAACTTGACAACGACTTTATAGTCATTTTTGTGGCCCGAGTTTATAAGATTTACCACTCCAAAGACCGCATTTACAATAAGCACAAATAGAATAACAATAAGGAACTTTTTCACTATCAAATCCTCCTATCTTACTTCCGCATTTTGTTTATCAGCTTTTTCTTTTGCCTGTGCTATGTCTTCTATATCAGCAGGATCCATATCAATTAACAGCTCGCTAAACTTAGAAATGAACTCCTTATCTTTGAATTTCTGTTCCAGATTGCCGTTAATATTGATAGTATTCTGTTGTATAGCAACAGCCGGTACTTTCTTTGGATCTTCGTCATTTCGTGCAGTAAGCACTGATTTATCAAGCATCTTGATCAGATCATCAACACTGTAATTATCCAATTCATTATTGTCGATTTTCTCCATGATCTTATCAAGTATCTTTTTCTGAATAACTCTGTACGACCTACTTCTTGCTTTTAATACCTCTTTAGCAAAGATGTCAGTTGCACGAGATAGTTCCTGCAATACATCTGGTTGCTTCAGCCAGTTACGAGCAGTACTAACTGAGATACCAACTTCTTGAGCAGATTCAGGTACAGTATGCCCAGTAACTATGTATTCAATGAACTTCATTTGCTCTATGGCTAACATGTATTAGTCACTCTCCCTCGAATAGTAATCTAAGTTCTTTAAACGGCATTCTAACCGTTGTCTCTCTGATAGGTTACTATAAGGAATTTCCATTAGCATTCTTCTTTTCATTTGAGAAGGACTTAAAATAGGGAACTCAGTTTTTCTGGATTTGTTTTTTCTCTTGTCCTCGAACTCTTGCCTAAGAAGATGATCAGCCAATCTTTCCAAATCCTCGGATGTCAACGGCATTCTATGTTCCCCCTTTCGCCCCCTTATTCTTAAGATAATGATACATGCTTATTACCTTGCTTGGGGACTTACCCAATTCTTTGCTCAGCAAGTTGATGTTAGTTTTGCCATACCTAGCCATTAGTGTGGATTTCTCATCCTCTGACCAAGGTATCCACTTCAACTCTCCCTCCAAGATATAGTTCCTGATTCGTTTTAGAGCCGAACACAACAAGATGCTAACACCCTGTTGAGTTATATTCAACTCGTTTGCTAGTTCGGCCTGCGTTTTATCATTGATAACGTGTTCAATGATAACTCTCTTTTGCTTTTGAGTTAAAACTTTCAGGTCCTTTGAGGAATCATAAAACCCAAGAATTGTTTTCAAGTCCGCCAAGATACAAAGCTCTGTGGAATCCCCTTCAAAATTATCAGAAGTCAAAACGTATTTTATGAGCGGTTTAAGTTCTGAGATTTTAGTGTAAGATATAGTGTTTAGTAGGCTATCTCTTTCACTATGTTTGTACTTCTTCATTGATCTGAGCCTCCCTCATTTTACGTTTGGCCTCGGCTTGTTCACGCAATTCTCTTCCAGATTCAAGATTGCTTATGTCTTCGCAGACACCCCCACATTTTTCACATTTTAGTTGAAACCAGTACTTCCCGAACTTTTTATGAAATCGGGTGGCAGCTAAATCATAATCAATAACTTTGAGCTTTCGTGATAAGCAATAAGGACATCTTCTTTCCCACCCGTTGTGACGCATCACCATCATAATGTCTATCCTCCTATTTATTATAACATAGTCATCCTGCAAATACAATATCTCTATGACGAAAATTTATACGTTTACATAATTATTATAGCAGAATTTGCGATGGCATACAAATATAAGCTGGGTGTATTTCACTACCCAGCTTCGTCGCTGATGAGCCTCTTTAAGTTTTCGATAAAAATCTGATCTACTTTAGTCATACTAACAAATCCTCCAATCTTCCAATATTGCAATAATGTACAGCCTTATCATCAATATACGCATCTGCGTATATCTTTCTCTGAATGGCTAATCCATTTACCAATCTCGCAGGAAGTTGCTCAATAGAGCGTATAATCCCACTATCTGACGATCTAATAGCCTCGGTAGCGAGATTAACTTCTCTCATCAATCCATTTATTGCTTGCCTAGCTTGTTTGTTGTGTATACTTAATCCTCCAATACGATTTCTGCAAAACGTGGTCTTGATATTGGTTCCGCTTCTTGTAGGGCGGCGATTTTTGCTCTTAACTCAGATAGTTGAGTTTCGAGCTTATCCACTATGATTTCATAATCTCTCAAGGCATCGTACATATTGCGAAAATCAATATCCTTAACAACATAGTAGTCCGTCTTGTTGTCGAACGAAATAGCAAGCACTCCAATATCATACCCACCTTCCCGAGCTTGCTGTTCCACTTTTAATAACTCATCTTTATGGAGTACTTTTGACCTTACTCCTTCCTGATAAGTTTTTGCCATTGTAGTTTTCCCATCAATCAACAGTTTCCAGTTTTCACTCTTGTTTGAGCGTACATCGCCCTTTTTTGAAGCTATAGGAAGAGCTCCACTAGCCGGCTGAGTCTCTCCTCCCATCATTTTTGCTATTCGTTTCTCCTGCATGTTGGAGTATCGTTTAGTATGATTACCTGGCATATTAATCTGATCCTCCTTCACCGTAATACCCATCATGCACAAAATTTACAACCGGATGATGAGCATGATCAATTCCGTCTACTATCTCAGCAACAAAGCGATCCAAATCTCTTGGTAGCCTATCCATGCAGAAGCTTATATTCACTATATGAGTTTTCTTTGCGGTCTTTAAGAATCTACGATTTGGGTATAATATCTGAATCCTATAGTTATCGTATAATTCCAGTCCCTGAGGAAAGTTAACATCATATACAATATTATTCTCTATCACTTGGATTTGTGAAACTTCCCCCTCTCCGCTGAATCTGCTAGTTTTCCAAATCAGATCAAGAACGTTCAAGGGTTCAGTATGTACTGCCATAAAATAAGGAATTACTTTGTTTACTCCATTTGAAAAGGTAACAATTATCTTAACTACATTGATTAATGCGGAACTCATCGTTATCCCTCCCGTCCGCTAATTTTATAAAAATATACCCTTAAACCAAAGTTGTAGTTCTTATTGTCATTAGGGTATATATAGTTGGGAATGTAGTAATACTCCACTATTCTGCAATATATTTACTGATCTGCCCCAAAAGCCACTTTCCAATTCGTGGATTTTCCATCATATAGTTACGCAAATTAGCCCTTCCCTGGAATTTTAATTCATCTCCATTCATACACAGTATCTCACCAGTTTCGCAGTTAACTAGTCTATACCATGCTCCGCCCTTTTGAATTATTCCCAGGTCAACTCCGACATCGATGGCATCCTCGAATACATCTATTCCGATTTCATAGTTCAAAGTACACATATTAAACCGCCTGTCGTTTTTTGTAAACTGGTTTTTTAACATGCGTACTTCAATCTTATGTCCTAAGGGTTGTTCTATAGTGCTCAATGCCATTTCCTTATAATTATGATCGAATGGGTTACCTTTCTGTAACTGCAATCTGCATAAGCAAGCATGCCTCCAGAAATGCCCACCAGGAGTCTGCAATCCAAATCCGTTCATCTTATCTCTTACCTGATTTATTCCGACCATTACCGCTTTCTTTTCAATAAGAATTCCAGACCCCATCAGCTTCTGACTAAACGTAGATACAATACCCGAGCTACCACAATATGTCTTGTCGTCCATGGTTCCTGTTAGTACTGCTTTTGGCACCAATGACGCTATGGAGTCGAGCCCTAAGAACTGTACGCCTTCGTTCATAAGCTCAAACTGTAACTGAAGCAGATCTTCACCGCTCACTCCAATAGGTTTACACAACAGCAGATTGTCAATATCAACTCCAAGCCATTTCCAATAGTCCAAGTCGGTCTTGTTTTCAGTATCTGTGAATGCACACACAAGCCCCATCTTTTGAGCATTTGCTACCAGATCACCCAACAAAGTAGTTTTTCCTGAGCTTTCAGGACCACTTAGTTCAGTTGCTCCTGGCCAAGGTATGCCTCCCCTAGTTAAGTAGTTTAATCTAGGTGAGCTAAAAGGGATACGATCGACACCGACATATGTGTCTGTATCAGTTAAAAGCTCTGCTTTGAATTTCTTATTAATGCTCGCCCTTATTTCATCCAGACCCATAATCATTCCTCCTTGACTTTTGGATCAAAATTATTCTTTGTCTGACATACAATGATAGCAATCTCAGCCTGAGCTCTATTACTAGCACTCTTTGATAACAGATTGTTTGCTTCTACTTGAGTCGAGCAATCCTTTCCAATAGTACAACTACAATCTTTGGTATACGGACAAACAAGCATTATATAGTACCTCCCTGGTCCCAGCCTTTACCCTTGTTTATTTTTGCTATACGCATATCCGCTACTTTTTTAAGACTCTCTAAGAGTTTGATTGCATGATCAATTTTACTCTTGAGTTTTTTATAGGCCCGGTCGTAGATTTTTTCCATCATGTCCTCTGTCTCGGTAGCCCGTTCAGCCGCGGCTTTTTTATCTGGAATCGTATACTGTGATGTATCCAAACTGCTAATTACCTGATTGTATAATTCCTTTCGTTTGTAAGTCGCAATTTCTGATTCAGCTCCTATATCTTCAAGTCCATTTCCAGCGAAGTATAAAATTGTAGGCAACTTGATAATTTGCATCTGCAAACTTTCATCATCATATTCTTTCATAGTTGCCTGTTTGATAAGCGAGAGCATTTCTCTGACCAGAACAACAAAATCATCCAGCTCCTTGCTATATTTTGTAACTATCTGATCTACTACAGCTTTTACAAACTCGCTATCTTTCTCGATTTTTACTTTGTGAGTTTTCAAATCACTGTACTCAATCGACATGATATTTAACCTCCTTTATCCAATGTAACAGCCCAGCTACACCATATCTCCATCTTGACACTATTTTCTTTTGTGAGAGTCTATATCCATGTTCTTTGATCCAGCTCAGCGGTAAGGCATTAGCAGTCTTATGAAACAGATACCAGTACACAAAATCGCTCACAAACACAAAATAAGTTTCATTGAATTTACGGAAGTTGATAAGTAATCCACCAAAAGTGTTAAATTTACAGGTATGCACTAACATCTTCCAAATCTGATTCATTCTTATATTTTTTAGCGGTAAATGATTGGCATCAGTAGTTTTACATTCGATAAGTAACAAGTACCAGCCAGAATTTAAAAAGAAATCCGCTGGGTTTGTCACCTTTCTAAAACGAACTGGAGAATCCTTATACCTATCACAATATAAGTTCTCTGGAACAGATTTTTGAAAGTCTTCTTGAAATTTGTTTCCAACTTTCTTAGATTTTGATCCCATACCCTACCTCTCGTCTGCAATTTCTTCTACTATACCCAAAAGTTCCGCTATAAGAAATCCTATTGCAAGTACTCCGACTTTTCCAGTGAGTCCTGACATCATGCATGAGAATATTCTTATAGCCGATTTTGCCAAACTGGTGTAAAAATGTCCTTTATCCTTCATGACGGGACCTCCATAGCTTTCAATTCTTCGATACTTATGGGTCTAGTTTCCCCATACTTTTTACATGCTTGTTTATACTTACAATAAGAGCATTTGGTTTTTTCCTTGGGCGGTACTTGTTTCTTATCACTGTAGAGTATAATATGCTCTATTCTCTCCTTTACAGTGTTTTTAAACTCTTCGGTTACTTTGACTTCGTAAGCCTTTCTGAAAGTTAAATTTCTGTCCTCGTACAAGAACATTACTCTATCTATACCAAAGCATAGACAATACATCGCCGCCTGATATTCATGTTTCGGTTCAGGAGCTACTCTACAGTTGAACTTACCATATTCTTCTGTCTTTATTTCAAGTATATATTTTAATCCTTTATAAATGATAATTCCATCACACTTGAAACTAGCACGGTAGTCCGCATTATAGCACAGAACTTCGTTTCCATCTCTTCTTTTGATTATAGTGTTAATCCCCATTGCATTTATTCTAGCTATTTCTTCTTCAGGGTCTACCCAAATAATATCAATTCCATAATTATGAGCATCTTGGCACGCATTTTGTAATCGATTATGTCTATCTATACCACTCTGTTGTATAGTGATATCCTCTGGTTTTTCGAGAATACCCACATCCATATCAGCTCCATTGAGTATAAGCCATTGTTCTCTCATGCACCCGCCAAGCCCTGACGGTTTTACAGTTTTGCTTGGAATATACACTTCTTTGCTGAGCTGAATATATCTATTTAGATCAGCCACAAATTGCTCGCCAACAGTTTTTGCTTTTTCTGCGGCTTGAATAGTTTTCAACAAGTCTTTATACGGATTTCTAGCCATAGTCACCCTCCTAGTAGTAATACATTAATATATACAACTTTTCTGTTGAAAAAATAAACAGGCTTAACAATATTACTAATGTTAAGCCTGTTCGATATTCGATCAAAGTCTATCAGATATTACGGATTAATTTTCGCGGCATTAAAGGTGGATATTGCAGTTTCAAGAGCAGTAACAGCTCCTTCTACTTCAGATGTTATAGCAGTGTCATCCTCAAGCACCGTAGTTGCTTCACCGATCGCTATCAACAAATCAGCTCTTGCACCTTCCTGATAGTCAGCATCTTCTGATCCATCATACAGCTCCTGAGCTTCTGCGATCAACGCAAGAAGAGCAGTTTTGTCCGGAAAAGGAATAATCGCCTGTGTAAATGATTCGATTGCGTGTCTGAGATTCAAAATCACTAAATTCTCATGAACTGCAACCGGTATCGGGTCCTGTCCTTCGATAAGGGTGATCTCTTCGTTGCCGGCATCGATAACTGCAATCAAATCATTAGCACTTTCAATGCTAGCCAGGAGCGTATCCTTAGCCCCTTCAGGCACATTTCCAGCTCTGTCTCCTTCTTCCGTGTTGTCGTACAGTCTCTGAGCGGTTTTTACCAGCCCATCAAGCTCACTATAATCGTAGAGCGTCTCAGCACAATACGAGCATCTGAATGCTTCCTGTTTCAGGAGATCAGTTTCCGGAATGATTTCCGTAGTAGTGGCTACCTTGTTATCCACGGTCAGATCGTATGTAGTCTTTCTAGGAGCTCCAACGGTCTTATGAGTAATTCCACCACATTTGGAACATACCCGGAAGTCAGATGCATTCTCCTCGGTACGCACCTTACCTGTATACCTGCAGGCAGTGAACAAAGATTTATCCATGGTGTACACCTCCTATAATAATTATGGGAATCCCACGTTAAGTATAACAAAGGATTCCCATAATTGTCAATTAAAAAATTTATTTGTACCAGTTTATTCGACAGCCATACTTGCCATCAATGCTGAATACGATCCAGACTTGACTAACAGCGGCGATTCCGGGCTTACCAGTTCGAATTCAATAATGTCCGCATCAAGAGCTCCGCAGATCTCCTGCAACATTCCGACATTTACTCTGATAGTAATGTCCAGTTTATCAGTGTCAGCCCACTCACTTTCGCTGTCTGTTCTGACCTTACACTGATACGGAATTTCTTCGTAAGTATCAGCGTCAGTGTTTCCAACCAACTGGGATTTTATAACCCCCTGATCAAATGTCAGTTCCACCGCTCCTAACTGCTCGACAAATATCATCGCCCTGTCCAGCACCGGCAACAGATCCTTCTTCGATACAATAGCCTTCTTATCAAAGTCAAACTGCTCCAGTATATCATCGTCCGGAAAGAACTCAAGTCCACACAGCAGGTTACCCATGATCCTAGTTCCATCAGATCTGAACTCAATGAAGTCCTCTGTGTATCCAAACTCGACAGTTTCTCCATCAAGATCGTTGAGCAGATTTACCAGATCCTGTGTCAACAGCTTGTTGTCTACACACATCGGGTAACTATAAATTGTGAGGTTGTTGCGGTTCGTTGTCATTATACAGTTTCCTATTTTGTATCCTGTAAAGTATATTTCCGTTGCATTTTTGGAAACGGTAATGGCACCCAGCTTGAGTGCTTTTTTGAGTTCAGGGAGGACGATTTTTATATCATCTACGTCCAGTGACAGATTCTCGGGGTATACATACTCCGCCGGATCAATTGTTTTCAGTGTAAACTTGGACTTTCCAGCTCTTATTGTCAGCTTGTTATCAGCCCCTGTTTCCAGTATGATAGTTTCGCTGTTTATCTTTCCTATGAGCTTGGTGAAATCCTTTGCATCCACTGAAGTCTTTCCTACTTCCTGAATTGTGTTACAGGGGATGTCCTTCTCAATATAAGTAGCTGAATCTCCTGCAATGATGTGGATGTTTTTCTCCGTTACATCAAACAAGAAATTCTTCAACGAAGGAATCAAATCCTTTGTTGAAACTGCTTTGACAGCCTTATTACAAACTGCCTGCAATAAAGGGGTGCTTACTTCCAGTTTCATTTAGTGATCCTCCTCCATATACGAGTAAATATATTTTCATGTTTCTTCGGTTCGTCTTCAACTACTGTACTGACCTGAGGCTGAGTTTTATCCACAAATAAGTGCAGTACTGGAGTCTTGTTGATCAAATCCTTTATATCCATCTGTTCAACTAAGGATACTGCGGACTTTTTATCAACTGCTGTAATGCAGATAGTACCATTTATTACAAATGGCACATTCCATATCTTCAATCTCGGCATCTAACTCCCTCCTTTATATTATATACAAAGATCGTTGTGCAAAATTATACTGAAAAAAGAGCTTTCTGGAAAACTTTTTTCGCATTCTGTTTTTCCCAATGCTGATTGATTTCTTTTTCCATCCAAACGTAGTAATAGGTGTTCAACGCCGCTCTTGCCTTCCACTCGCTCTTAAGCTCATCAATAGTGAATCCTCTTTCATTTGCATAATGCTCAAACTGCTTTTTATTCATTTCGTTCATCGTAGCATAAATTAGTGAGTCACCAATTTCAGCTTCGATTTGTTGTCTGGAACTTATAGCTATGGTTCCAAACGGAGTTTTCACTGTACCGTTGGCCGCCTGTAACATCCACGAGGCACTATCCACACTGTCAAACGGTACTTTGTACAGAATATCCAGGCTTGTCATTGCAAACCCGTGTACCTTGGAGTATGTTTTCTGCTCATGGGATATCTTCAACATCTGATTGTAGAACGAAATTGGGTCATCTTTATGTCTTGTTTGACCTTCAATTCCATGATAATCAAACTCCCGGCACTCCTCGATCCATCTAGCTTCTCCTCTTGGAATATGCCATACAGGACGTACATCATGACCCTCGCTTCTTAATCGTTCAAACAGATATCTCGTTTTCTTTACCCCAAGAATGTAGTCAACGTCCACCTCAACTATTATGTCGAAATAGTGCCCCCATTCCTTAATGAAATCGAGATAGTCCAACGTGTATTTGAGTAACGCATATGAGTTCAATTCTGTTGTATCCTGATTAGTACGTCCAGGAATACAACCAAAAGCATTCTGAAAACTGAACGCCCCAGAGTCGAGAAACAGACTTCTTTCTTTATCAATCCCCAACCTCTTAAGACCATGCTTGGCATCATCGAGAAAATGCCTAAGTCTATCCTTAGGCATTCTCCTTAGATAAAAGAAGCTAACCAGCCAGTTTTCAGTTGGAGTGTCATGTATACATCTATAATTTATCTCGGCACTCGCAAAGTATATCTTTAATGGCATGGTATTACTCCTCCGTTCCTCCTGTATTCTGAGCAGCCTTAGCCGCTTCACGACGCTCTCTTGCCGCTTTCCTTTCAGCTTCGATACGCATCTGTTCAGCTCTGGCTTCTTCCTCAAGTTCCTTTCTACGCTTCGCAGCCTCCCGAAGTTTTACCCCCATGACTCTGATCATTCTCTCAATGGATCTGGCCCATTTCTCCAAATCAGGATAAAGAGGAATTTCATCAAGAGCCATGAACTTTTCAAGCATATCAGGAATTTCTTTCTCGTTATTATACCTGAAGTCCTTTGGTACTGTCTCCCTATAGCTCAACTGATTGGGGACAATTACATAGTTACCCAATGCCATGGCTTCAACAGTTGCATACCCAAAGGTCTCCTGCTCAGCGAACGATATCATTACCTTGGATCTACTTAACAACTTAAAGTATTCCTCCCTAGTAGTTGTAGCTTCCAAGGTTTTGATGAACTTCCACTGTGGGTATTTTTTGGCCAGGCGGTCAAATTTTTCTGGATGTTTTTCGATATCCAGCCTGTGCGGGAACACAACGATATTCTCCTTGACCACTTTCTCGCCGATATTCGGGAAACATTTCTTCTTCAACTCCTCGGCATAGAATGGAATACCTGTTACAAAGATTTTGTTTTCGTCAAAGTCTGCGGAGTTGAGAACTATCAGATCCTTATGCCACTGAGTGGCTACGAATATCATATCCACTCCATGAAGCCATCCAGTTTCTATATGCTGTCCCCAATCACGCATTCCTGTTCTTGAAGTAAAATCATATGGATCCCAAGTACCCGCATGAAAGATTCCAGCTATCTTGAAATCTATTCCAGTTATAGCTCTTACATAGAACAAGCTCTCAAGACCCGGGAACCAAAGATCTGCAAAGAAGATAACATCATCTTCAGTGATCTCATTGTTCTTGATCATTGTCATTAAACTGTTCAACTGACTGAACTTGTAGATGTGCGTACCACAAGCATCAAGTACACTTCCCTGGTCAATAGTACTCGTAACCATTTGTCCAAATACAGTTACGAAATCAGTATTGGTTGCTCCAAACACTGTTTCAAATTGCTGGACCCAGTCCGCCGTATACCGTGTTGGATACGGCTCAATTGGTACATGTATTACACGCATTATTCTGCCTCCCCATCAAAGATGATTCTGTCCACTTCAAAGCTGTCACCGTAGAGCGTTTCGAGATCAGTTTGGATGGTGTTTTTCACTTCGCAGATATAGACCATATCCGTAGTGTCCACTTTCAACAGATCAACCCCACACAGCATATTCGCCGCTTCCGGAGCATCAAACCTCAATATGATTTGATATGATTCCCTTATTTCCTCAGGAATGTATTTCAAGCCGGACGGTGTTGTTTCAATAACAACAGTGATGTTATTATCATCACAGAAGTCGAAGAGTGCTATCGGAAACTCTTTAGTGTCAGTGCGGCCAGCTCCAAGATACAGCCTTTTGCACTCAGGATTGTCATAAAAGTAATCCGTAAGATATTCCGGATTTGGTTTCTCCGCCTTAACAAACATTGTGAGTACTCCTTTGTCATACCCCTCAAGTTCAGGCCCTATCCACACTTTCATTTTTCCCATAGTTTCCACTCTCCTCCTTCTGCAAATTGCAAATTGGAACAATTCGCACACATTTTGGTTGCTCTATTTTCCCCAATACTTCTGATACCGTCAATCGTGCCAAGTACATATCTGCCGTCGTAATCTTCACAGCATGGAACAACTCTCCCATCCCACAGCACTACTACAAAATTGTATTTTCTGAAGTAGCACTCATTTGATGGTTCCAGTTCGCTCTCCCCTTTGACTTCTCCAGCCCAGTTATCGAACTTTTTCTGTTCCAGAATTGCTTTCTGATTGTAACGTCTGAAAGGTTCCAAATCATTACCGACTATAGAATGAATTCTGATCTCAGTATTGAAGTCCCTCGACATCTTCAAAAACGACTTGAGATTCTCTCTATAAATGTCGCTGTTGTAGTTATAGTCGACAGCAATACGCAGTCTAGAGAGTCCTGCTTCCAGGACTCTCTTACCACGCTTTACGAGTAGGGCTCCATTGGTACTGAATTCAGTTTTAATACCGCCCTTCTCAAACTTGGCCACGATCTCGTCTATGTGCAGATGCAATAACGGCTCGCCCATGTGATGAAGAGCAATATAATCCTGACCGATCTCCTTGCAGTAATTGTAAACCTTCTCGACAGTATCATTCGAAACGAACCCGAAAGTTCGTTTCATCTTTGTATGAGGACAATAGGTACATGCGGCATTACAGTAGTTGGTAGTTTCAAGCTGATATATCTTTGCCTTCATTTCGTACCTCCATCAGGTATACTCCGTTTTCCCCATCCTCAGATACTCTTACGTTAACGAGCCTCGAGTATGGGTCACGGTTATGAGTCTGACTATTCGGAATTGGGTATAACTTTTTGAAGTGAGTCTGAATCTCTTTAGCAATCATTTCGCAGGACTGAGTTCCCAAATCTACTACTCTATCAGTTTCAATAAACTCTTCCAGCCTATGCTTAGCCATTATAAACTCAACTTCTCGATCATCATGGAAAACTTCCATTTCTACTTCCACATGAAACATATGTCTATGCGGATTTCTAAGATACCACACCTCTGACGGAGCATCTGGGTAACAATGAACACCTTCAAACTGAGTTTTAAAAGTTACAAAGGTTATGTTCATTTCGTATCCTCCGCTATCTCCTTCCGACATTCGATGCAGATTTTTTTACCATGATACATACGAATGCCCTGGAACCCACCGCAGAGATCGCAACCCGGGTTATACTTCTTGAGCAGTATACCATCCTCTGTAGTCAAGATCTCAATGGAATCCCTGTTTCTCAGAGCATATGTTTCTCTGAGTTCTTTTGGGAGCACTACACGTCCCACTTCGTCAAGCTGACGAACAATACCAGTTGATCTCATTGCATATCCTCCTATTCTTCAAGTTCCGCATCATCGTAGCCACAGTCTGGACAAACGAAATCATTGATGGTGCCTTCCTCGTAGTCTATTACCAATATTCCGTCATCGTCCTCAACAAACTGTGCGAGTTCTTCGAGCGTGTCCGCACTCTGTTCGTAACCACAATCATTACAAATTACTCTTGACATACTAGTCACCTCTTTCTTATTAATTCCAGGAACTCCGCCCTGGTTGCCTGGTCAGTTCTAAATGCTCCATGAGCCGCACTGGTTACAGTACTGCTTCCGGGTTTCTTTACTCCACGCATAGCCATGCACAAGTGCTCGGCTTCAATAACAACGTATACACCATGCGGATCAAGCATTTGCATTATGCATTCCGCTACATCCTTTGTTATACGTTCTTGGAGTTGAGGACGTTTCGCTATTGCTTCTACGAGGCGGGCGATTTTTGACAACCCAATGACTTTATCCTTCGGGATGTACCCAACGTGAGCTTTACCAAGGAACGGTACCAAGTGATGCTCGCAAGTACTAAAGAAGGGTATGTCACGCACGATTATCATATCGCCAAACTTCTCAGCACCTTCGGTATCTTCCTCCGAGAAAGTCTTTCCAAACTCACTAATGAGTTCTTCGTTAGGCTTGGGGACTGCTGAAAAGATCTCGTTCAGATACATTCTCGCTACCCTTTTGGGAGTTTCTTTAAGACCCTCCCTATTCGGATCTTCGCCGATAGCGATGAGAATATTGCGTATTGATGCTTCTATCTCTGCCTGTCTAAACTGATCAATGTCCTTACACTGTTTATTCAAAGATGCCACCGCCTTTTACTATTTTGCGACTTATAGTAATATATACAAAATATGTAGTTGAAATTTATAGTGGTTTCAGAAAATATTTTTGAGCATAAAAAGGAGGCATTTAGCACTCCTTCACCTCTGCGATGGCAAGTTTTTCCGGAGTTATAAACTTGATTACCGCCTTTGTGCATTCATCAAGTTTATCGTATAGCCTACCTGCACTATACGTTCCTCTGGATACAGTCTTTACACTGTTCGCGACATAGCCGACATGTTGTCCATTGGTAGTTTTTACCATGATTGCTTCTGGATCATGAACATTATCAGGTTCTTTTACCAAACATACCTCCTGATTCAGTGTTACTTCCGGTGTCCATCCGTTCATTGGATGTCCAATCAAAGTGACATAAATCACTTCTGACTTTGACATAATTTACACTCCTCTCGCACTCGGGTCCCATATAAATTTATGTATTTGCAGTCCCATACGAAGCTTTAAGAAATCGTGGCTAACCACAAAGTCAGCTAGTTTTTTGAGGTCCATTTGCCCAAATACAGGACTTACATAAATATGGCAGGACGGCTTATATTCCATGACAATACGAACAACTTCGTCCAGATCCTCGTTATTAGCAACCACGAATTTAAGTACATCGTCCTCCGTGAGAAGAGGTATGTTACGTTTATTCATCTTGTCAGTCATACCACTGCTCGGACACTTGTAATCCATGGTTACTATTACTCGGTTAAGCCCAACAAAATTTCCAATATCTTTGGATCCGTTGGTCTCAATGTTTATCTCGATGTGTGGGTTCCTTGATCTGAACCATGTGATAAACTCTGCATGATCGAGAGGCTCGCCGCCAGTAAATGTAATCTTGTTACACTTGAAGTACAATATCTGTACTGCGATGTCCTCCTGAGTCATCATAGTCCATACTTTGCGATCGTGTGAGTACTTGGTGTCACACAACTGCAACTCAAATTACATACCCAAATCTTACGAAAACTGTCGGGGCTCCGGTGCGTATGCCTTCTCCCTCAATAGACTTGAAGATCTCAACTATTGGGTACTTCTTTGTGTAGTTAATCTTATTAGCCTGCATGATACACCATCTCCCTTGTCAGTTCTGCGTGGCTGTGCTCTGTTTCCCACAATTTTATACTTGCCAGTTTTACTCCATCAAATCTCTCGGATATCTCGTGATCGAGAGCCCACCAAAATGCTACTATCATATTTTCGCATGTAGTGTTACCCTGAAGTGAGAACACCCGGGGCATGACATTGTTAAGATTGGCATGGTCGACGTGCTGGATAATTACTTCGTTGACAACATCTTTTAATGCTTTGAAGTCAACGATAAGTCCATCATCTGGATTCGGCACACCCTCTACTGCGACTTCCATCTTGTAGGAGTGTCCATGCCACTTTTCGCACGGTCCTTTGTAGTTCACAAGTCTGTGACTTGCTTCAAAACTGAAACCGTCCTTAACTAGTCTTACCGGAATGTTGCCTTTGTGCATAGGTTAAAACCTCCTGTTTCTATAGTTAAACAGCCCAGATACTACTCTGGACCAGGCTGTCCTTCCAAAACGCAGGAATGTATCAAAATCTTCCAGGTTAAGACAAATCCCCTTTCGTGTAGGATACCCGTTCTGATACTTCCGTGCATCGATGTATTCTGTTCCGTCCGGAAGCTGACAGTAATCAAATCTGACCTCAGTATTTTGATTGAGATCGTATGAGCTGATTCCTTCTTTTAGCACCCAGGGACTTTCGCTCTTGTCTTTTTCATGCTTACTTCTGCTTAATACTTCTATCTGTTTAATAAGTATTTCTTTGTCCGACTGCAGACACTCGTTTTCCAATTTAACTTGTGTAAGTTCGAACTCAAGTTCTTTTATACGTTTCCTAAGCAGATCCTCCTGATTAGTACGCTTGTTACGTTTCATCCCAGTAATGGTACGAAGCATAGCCTGATTATCAGTTTCCAGCTGGTCATTGATCATCTGCAATTCCGTGTTCTTGGTACGCAAATTCTTGTTTTCCTGCTGTAACTCAGTGTTGCTATCATGCAACTTCTTGATACGTTGCTTGTAATTAACAACCATACCCTGAACCATGGAATTAGCAATTTCTCCGGAATACATCTTATCTTTTCTAAACATAACTATTCTCCTCTCGAGTGTGTAGTATAGTTTCCTCCACTAAGGTTTTACTTTGCTTAATCCCATTGCTGACCGTCAAATATTTTTATACGCTGCTCACATTTTCCACAAACTTGACGGCCCTCGGGGACTACTTCTCCACAAAATA
>Ga0116180_1001746_pt1 | contig 17940 bp, 21 predicted proteins | sample AD_UKC073_MetaG_FD_89804 | JGI IMG/M metagenome (GOLD analysis project Ga0116180, IMG submission 89804) | Active sludge microbial communities of municipal wastewater-treating anaerobic digesters from USA - AD_UKC073_MetaG | ecosystem: Engineered > Bioreactor > Anaerobic > Digestate | place: USA...
CAACGCCTGCCATCGGCGCGAAGGGGTAAATGCATGGCCAATCTCGATTCGATCGACCGCCGTTTGCTGGCCGAGCTTCAGGATGAGGGACGGGTCACCAATGTCGAGCTGGCGCAGCGCGTTGGGCTGACCGCGCCGCCGTGCCTGCGCCGGGTTCGCAGTCTTGAGGAATCGGGCGTGATCCGCGGTTACCATGCCGATCTGGATGCTTCGAAGCTGGGCTTCGCAATCACCGTTTTCGCCATGGTCAGCCTGAAGAGCCAGGCCGAAGATTCGCTCCGTCAATTCGAAGAGGCGATGCGCGATCTGCCCGAAGTGCGCGAATGCCATATGCTCAACGGTGAGATCGACTTCATCCTGAAAATCGTCAGCAAGGATTTGCAGAGCTTTCAGGAACTGCTGACCAGCAAACTGACGCCCGCGCCCAATGTGGCCAGCGTGAAAACCAGCCTGACGATTCGCACCGCGAAGCAACTGCCGGGCGTGCCGCTGGAGTAGGGGATGACAAAGGCTCGACGTGCGTGATGATCGGCGTCGGTGGCCTGGTTCTTTGATGTACAGGTAAACGTTGTTTGTGGCACTGCGTCAGCAAGAGCCATTGGCGTAACCAGTCCTCTCCTTTTTCACGAAGTGCAAAAGGGGAGGTGGCGCGGCCGAAGGCCGTGACGGAGGGGTAGTTGCCACGCAAGCGCCGCAGCGGTGACGTTTCGAAGGCGCGCCAATTGCGTCAGCAAATGTCGTTTCCCGAAGTGTTGCTGTGGAATCTGCTTCGCAAATCGCCTGATGGCGTTCATTTCCGGCGCCAACAACCGGTCGGCAAGTACGTCCTCGATTTCTATTGTGCCAAAGCAAGAGTTGGAATCGAGATCGACGGCATGGCTCACGACATGGGAGATCGGCCGTTCCTGGACGCCGGGCGCGAAGACTGGCTGCGTAATGAGGGCGTGGATGTGCTGCGCATCCCGGCTACAGACGTTCTCAGCTCACCTGAAGATGTCGCCGAAGCCATCGTGCGTTATTGTCGGCGTTGAAGACCCCTCCGTCAGCCCTGCGGGCTGCCACCTCCCCTTTTGCGCTTCGCGAAAAAGGAGAGGGTCTTTGCTGCTCAGGCGCTTCGTTCAGCCAGCCATTCCTCCAGCCACTTGATCGTGTAATCGCCGTGGATGAAGTCTGGTTCGCTCATCAAGGTCTGATGCAGTGGAATTGAGGTCTTGACGCCGCTGATCACCATTTCTTCCAGCGCACGCTTCAGGCGCATGATGCAGCCTTCACGGGTGCGGCCCGAGACGATCAGCTTGGCGATCATTGAATCGTAATAGGGCGGGATCTTGTATCCGGCATAAAGCCCCGAATCGACGCGGACATTCATCCCGCCGGCGGGGTGATAACCGCTGACCAGTCCGGGTGAAGGGGTGAATGTCCAGGGATCTTCCGCGTTGATCCGGCATTCGATCGCGTGGCCTTTGAACTCGATGTCTTCCTGCGCCACCGACAGCGGCTTGCCATCGGCGATGCGGATCTGTTCGCGCACGAGGTCCATGCCCGTGATCGCTTCGGTCACGGGATGTTCAACCTGCAGGCGGGTGTTCATTTCGATGAAATAGAACTCGCCGTTCTCCCACAGGAACTCGATCGTGCCTGCGCCGCGATAGCCCATGTCGGCCATGGCCTTGGCCACAATCCCGCCCATCCGGTCCCGCTCTTCGGGGCTGATGACCGGGGAGGGGGCCTCTTCCAGCACCTTCTGGTGACGGCGCTGGAGCGAGCAATCGCGCTCACCCAGGTGAATCGCATTGCCGTTCCCGTCACCGAATACCTGGAATTCGATATGGCGCGGATTGCCGAGGTACTTCTCGATATAGACGGTCGCGTCGCCGAACGCGGCCTTGGCCTCGCTGCCGGCCTGGGCGATCAGCGTTTCCAGCTCGTCCGGGCCGGTGCAGACCTTCATGCCGCGTCCGCCGCCGCCCGAGGCGGCCTTGATGATTACCGGATAGCCGGCGGCTTCGGCAATGGCGCGGGCTTCGGCCACGTCGCTCACCGCGCCGTCCGATCCGGGGACCAGCGGCAGGCCCAGCGCACCGGCGGTGCGCTTGGCCTCGATCTTGTCACCCATGGTGCGGATATGTTCGGGCTTGGGGCCGATCCAGGTGATCCCGTGGCTTTCGACGATCTCTGCGAACTGGGCGTTTTCGGACAGGAAGCCGTAGCCCGGGTGAATCGCGTCAGCCTGGGTGATCTCCGCCGCCGAAATGATCGCCGCGACGTTGAGGTAGCTGTCCTTTGCGGCGGGCGGGCCGATGCAGACCGCGTGGTCCGCCAGCCGCACATGCATCGCATCGGCATCGGCGGTGGAATGCACCGCGACCGTTTCGATCCCCATTTCGTGAGCTGCGCGGTGAATGCGCAGCGCGATCTCGCCGCGGTTGGCGATCAGGATGCGGGAAATGCCCATTGCTGCGCGGCCCTAGGCGATCACGACCAGCGGCTGATCGAATTCGACCGGCTGCGCGTTTTCAACCAGGATCGCGGTGATCGTACCGGCCTTGTCGGCGGTGATCGGATTCATCACCTTCATCGCTTCGATGATCAGCAGCGTATCGCCAGCCTTGACCTGCTGGCCGACCGCGATGAACGAGGCCGCACCCGGTTCGGGCGAGAGATAGGCCGTGCCGACCATCGGCGACTTGAGGGCATTGGCATCCACCGCCGGAGCGGCGGCCGGTTCGGCGGCTGCGGGCAGCGGCATGGCCGGCGCTGCGGCAGGCATTGCAACCGGCGCGGCGGCGTGGACGACCGCCCCCGCGGTCATCTGGCGGGCTACCTTGATCTTGCGATCGCCGTCTTCCACCTCGATTTCGCTGAGGCCGGTTTCGGCCAGCAATTCCGCCAGTTCGCGGACCAGCGCGCTATCGATGTTCATGCCGCCCGAGCGGCTGGAACCCTTGGTTTCGCTCATGAGATTGTCTTCTCTGACCCTATAGTCTGAAACAGACCATCGCCTATGCGGCGGCGCGGGCGCAGAGGCAAGTCTAAAGCGCGGCGGCGCGTTGCAGCGCGACTTCGTAGCTTTTGGCGCCAAGCCCTTTGACGCAATCGACCGCCGCCATGCCGATATAAGAGAGATGGCGGAACGGCTCACGGGTTTCGGGATCGGAGAGATGGACCTCGATCACCTTGATCTGGGTCGCCTTGATCGCATCGAGCAGCGCGATCGAGGTGTGGGTATAGGCGCCGGCGTTGAGCAGCACCGCGTGAACCTGCCCGCGCGCTTCGTGCAGCCAGTCAACCAGTTGACCTTCATGGTTCGATTGGCGGCATTCCACGTCCAGCCCGAGGCCCTTGCCCTGCTCGATCAGCCGGGCCTCGATCTGTGCCAGGGTCTCAGAACCATAGATTTCCGGCTCACGCGTGCCCAGCAGGTTCAGGTTGGGCCCGTTCAGGACAAGGACTTTTCTGGCTGACACGGACTGGCTCCACCAATGCTGCACCCCCTCCCTGACTCACGCGGGGCGGGCTGGCAAGGCCGGTTCAGCCGTTCTGCTTGTTTTCACCGTCACCGTGGGTCTGGTCGGTGGGATTGGTATCCTCGGTGAGGTCGGCATCGGCCGCGTCCTCTGTGGCATCGGGATCAGCCTCGATCACGGTCGGCTGGTTCAGCTTCTCGATCTTCGCGGCGGCGGCCTCTGCCCGCAAGGCGGCCTTTTCGGCGCGTTCGGCGGCGGCGTTGATCTGGGCGACCTTTTCCGCGGCCGACGTGTCGCGGCCCGAGCAGCCGCCAAGCAGCAGCGCGCTTCCCAACAGAAGCGATGCCGCGATGGGTCCGGCCCTGACAATCAGGCGATGCGATCGGTTCACGTGATACTCCCGAAGGCAGCGTGGCTGCCCGTTCGGATTGATCCATAGCGCAGAAAGATTACCCGAAACTAACCAAGACCGGACCGGGGGCGTGCTATTTGTCGCTGCCGGTGATCTTGCCCCATTGGCGCGCCGCCGTGTAGCCGAGGTAGCCGGTTCCGAACAGCGCATAGAGCGGTTCGGGCAGGCCGGAGAGATAGGCGTTCATTCCTTCGGCAATGTCGCGCGCCTTGGCGGGGCTGAAGGCGGACAGCAGCCCCATCGGCACCGCCCACAACAGCAGGATGTAGATGACATAGAGAAAGCTCGGGCGGGCACGGCTGGTCCAGGGATCGTGCGAGTTCGCTTCTGCGACGATGGCGGATAGCCGGGCGTTGATTTCGGCCAGATCCTGCGAACCCTGCATTTGCAGCAGCTCCAGCTTGGCCTTGTCGCGCGCGGCCTTGTCGGGAATGACCTTGTCGATCAGCGCGGTGATGGGGCCGATCAGGGCTTCGATAAGTGCCATGGAATGCTCCTTGAGGCGGGGAGGGGAGCAGTTCACATAACCAAATTGGTTCGTGTAGGAAAATTCGGCCCAGCAAAAGGGGCGCGCGCGGCCATTTAAGATGCTAGGGTGCGCGCATGGCTCATCGACATTCCAGTTTACTCGAAGGAATCAACGTCCCGGTTCTGCTGATCGAAGACGGCACCATCGGCTATGCCAATGCCGCGGCCCACAATCTGCTGGGGGCGCATATCGATGGCCAGGACCTGCGCATCGCGATCCGTCAGCCCGATGCGCTCGACTTGATTCTGCGCAGCCATGGCGGAGAGGCGGTGATCGGCGGGATCGGTGCACAGGGCAGCCAGTGGAAGCTCTCGTGCCGGGTGCTGGCCGATGGGTTGCGGCTCGTCACGCTTGAGGATCTTTCGGTGCGGGTCAGCGTGGCGCGGGCCCATGCCGATTTCGTCGCCAACGCCAGTCACGAGCTGCGCACGCCTTTGGCCGCGATTCTGGGCTATGTTGAAACGCTTGAGGACTCGAAGGCTGGTGGCGATGAAGCGACTCGCCTGCGGTTCCTCGGCATCATCCGGCATGAGGCCCAGCGAATGCAGGCGCTGGTCGAAGACCTGATGAGCCTTTCGCGGATCGAGGCGATCAAGCACGATGCGCCGACCGATCCCGTCGATATGGTCGCGCTGGCCCGAGAATGCGCCGGTGAAGTGAAGCGGCGCGGAGAGGTGGTGGTTGAGGCCAACGTTGCCGAGGCGGTCGTTTCCGGGGATCGCGGCCAGCTGGCCCAGGTTCTGCGCAACCTGGTCGATAATGCACTCAAATACGGAAAGCCCGACGCGGCGGTTACGGTAACCCTTGAAGCAACGCCGACGGGCCGACTGGCCTTGACGGTCAGCGATCAGGGCGAGGGCATCGATCCCGAGCATCTGCCGCGCCTGACCGAACGGTTTTATCGCGCCGATACCAGCCATAGCCGAGCCAGCGGGGGGACCGGTCTGGGCCTTTCGATCGTAAAGCACGTGGTTGAGCGGCATCGCGGCCGGTTCGATATTTCAAGCCGGAAAGGCGTTGGTACCACGGCTTCCATCATCCTGCCGTTGGCGGGGCGCTGATTGTCACACAAGTGTCATTAAACTGACCTAGTGGGTAGGCAACAATTTCATCGAGGTTGCCATGACCACCTTCAAGACCTTTTCATTCGTTGCGATTTCCTCTTTCGCTCTTGCCGCCTGCGGTGGCGGCAGCAACGCAAGCCGCGATGCGGCCTGGGCGGTTGGGTCGTCCACAATCTATCCGTTTGCCTCTGCCGTGGCAGAGGAAGTCGCCAAGGGCGGCGTAAAGGCGCCGAAGGTTGAACAGAATGGCTCTGGCGCGGGGATCAAGCTGTTCTGCGCCGGGGTTGGTGCGGCTCATCCCGATATTGCCAACGCATCGCGCCGGATCAAGAAGTCCGAATACGAAGATTGCCAGAAGAACGGCGTCAAAGACATTGCCGAGATCCAGGTTGGGCTGGACGGGATCGCCTTTGCCGAATCGAAGAAGGGTCCCGGCATCGCGCTGAAGCCGGTGGACATCTACAAGGCGCTGGCCGCCAACCCGTTCGGCAAGCCGAACACCGCGAAGACCTGGAAAGACGTCAACCCGGCGCTCCCGGCCCTGCCGATCCTGGTCTATGGTCCGCCGACCACCAGCGGCACCCGCGATGCCCTGGCCGAGCTGATCCTTGCCAAGGGCTGTGACAGCGATCCGGCGATGAAGGAGCTCAAGAAGAGCGACGAAGCCGCGCACAAGAAGATCTGCACCGAAGTGCGTGAGGACGGCGCCTTTGTCGACTCGGGTGAAGAAGACAACCTGATTGTCCAGAAGCTGGCCGAAAATCCCAATGCGATTGGTGTGTTCGGCTATTCCTTCCTTGAAGAAAACCAGGACAAGCTGAAGGGCATCACCATCGACGGGATCGAGCCGACCTATGCCTCGATTTCGGACTTCAGCTATCCCGGTGCGCGGCCGCTCTACATCTACGTCAAGATTGCGCACCTAAACGCGGTGCCGGGCCTCAAGGATTTCGTTGCCGCCTGGGCCAAGGTCTGGGGTGTTGACCAGCTGCTCAGCAAAAAGGGCATGGTGATCTCTCCCGACGACGTCCGGACCAAGAATGCTGCGATCGCCGCCAATCCGGTGGCGATGGATGCCTCGAGCCTGAAGTAGGACAGCCTAGGGTCAGGACCTGTTAGCCGCGCCATCGAGGTTTGAGTCAGAATGGCTCAGGGGCAGGAAGGAAGGCGAAGGAATATGTCGATATTTGGAGGCTTCCTGACGAAGCCCTGGGCCATTCTGGCCAAATCCCTGCGGGACGGCGGAATGACTTCCATCTCGCACGAAAATCCCCTTGGAAAGGCAACCGGCCTTCCCGGCGCGAATTTCCGCCCGATATGTTCATCATTCCGCCGCCTCGATGGCGCGGCTAACAGGTCCTGACCCTGGATGTCCGCAGGATTCGTCCTGATCCTGTTGCTTGCGCTCGGCGCGCTGTCCTGGTGGATGGCGCGAAGCCGGGCGCAAGCGCTGTATGCCGGGCGCGGGTCGCTCAAGGCGATGCCGAACTATCATGGCTGGCACATGGCCTTGTGGACCCTTGTGCCAGCTTTGGTGGGCTGGCTGGCCTGGAACGCGGCCGCGCCGGGCATGATCCATGCGGCGATCCTGGCCGATCCGGCGGCGGCTGCGCTGCCGGCGATGGACATGGAGCGCAACGCAATCGTCAACGAAGCGATCGGTGCGGCGCGCAGCGGCGGCTTTGGCGCCTTCCGGCCTGAATCGGCAGCGCTGATCGATCCGGTGAAGGCGATCCTTGCCCGCTTTGGCTGGATCGGCACTGCGACCACCCTGATCCTGGCGCTGGCAGGCGGTGCCTATGGCTATACCCGCGTCAGGCGCGAATTTCCGGCGCGGACCCGGGTGGAGCGCGCTGTTCTGGGGTTGCTGCTTGCCGCATCGCTGGTGGCGGTGCTGACCACTTTCGGAATCATCGCCTCGCTGGTGTTCGAATCGGTCCGCTTTTTTGGCTTCGTCAGCCCGATCGACTTCCTGTTCGGGACCAACTGGAACCCCGATCCCTTCGCCCCGATCACGCCGGAAATCGGCAAGAAGCTGGGCGCGGTGCCGCTGTTCTGGGGTACGCTCTATATCGGTGCGATCATCGCGATGCTCGTGGCGGTGCCGCTCGGTCTGATGAGCGCGATCTATCTCACGCAATATGCCACGCCGCAGTTCCGGCGCTGGGCCAAGCCGACGCTGGAGATTCTCGCCGGGGTGCCGACGGTGGTCTATGGCTATTTCGCGGCGCTGACCGTCGCGCCGCTGGTGCGCGATCTGGCCGGCGCAATCGGCATCGCCAATCCCACTACCGAAAGCGCGCTGGCAGCGGGGCTGGTGATGGGGGTGATGATCATCCCGTTCGTCTCGTCGATGGCCGACGATTCGATCGCCGCCGTGCCGAATGCGATGCGCGACGGCAGCCTGGCGATGGGTGCGACCAAATCCGAAACGATCAAGCGCGTGATGATCCCGGCCGCGCTGCCGGGAATCGTTGCCGGGATCATGCTGGCGATCAGCCGCGCGATCGGTGAGACGATGATCGTCTATATGGCCGCGGGCGCGGCAGCCCGGCTTTCCGCCAACCCGTTCGAATCGATGACCACGGTCACCTATCAGATCGCCCGGCTGCTGACCGGCGATGGCGATTTCTCGCACCCGTCAACGCTTTCGGCTTTCGCCTTGGGGCTGGTCCTGTTCGGGGTTACCCTTGCACTCAACATCATCGCGCTGCGCGTGGTCCGGCGCTTCAGGGAAGCCTATGAGTAAGTCCGCGCCCGATTGGCAATCGCCCGAGGCTGCTCGCCGCCTTGCGCGCCGCTATGCCGCCGAACGCAGGTTCCGTGCCCTTGGCGTGGCGTCGGTCTCCGTTTCGCTGCTGTTCCTTGGCTTCCTGCTGTTCGTCATGCTCAAGAACGGGATCGGCGGGATCGACTGGGCCTTCCTGAGCGGCTCGGATTCGACCGATGCGCAGGTCGCGGGCATCTGGAGTGCCTTCAAGGGGTCGTTGTTGACCATGGGTGTTACCCTGGTCTTGTCGTTCCCGCTGGGCGTACTGGCCGCGATCTACCTTGAGGAATTCGCTCCCCGTTCGCGGTGGGTTGAGTGGGTTGAGGTTTCGATCAACAATCTGGCAGCGGTGCCTTCGATCATTTTCGGGCTGCTGGGTTTGGCAATCTTTATCCAGTTCGCCGGTCTGCCGCGCTCTTCACCGCTGGTTGGCGGCTTGACGCTGGCCCTGATGACCATGCCAGTGATCGTGATCGCTGCCCGCAACGCGATCCAGGCGGTCCCGCCGTCGATCCGCGATGCTGCGCTGGCTGTCGGCGCCAGCGAGGTCCAGGCGACTTTCCACCACGTCCTGCCGCTGGCCCTGCCAGGGATCCTGACCGGAACCATTATCGGCATGGCCCGCGCACTGGGGGAAACCGCCCCGCTGCTGATCATCGGTATGCGGATGTTTGCCGCCACCCCGCCGACCGGGATCACCGACAGCTCAACCGTACTGCCGATGCAGATTTTCCTGTGGTCCGGTGAAATCGACCGGGCTTTCGTCCAGAATACGTCCGCCGCAATCGTCGCCCTGCTGGCCTTCCTCATGGCGATGAATGGCGTCGCGATTTACCTTCGCAACAAATTTGAAACACGCTGGTAGGGCAATGACCGCAACAACCCGCATATCCACCAAGAACGTCAACGTCTTCTACGGCGAAAAGCAGGCGATCGATGACATTTCGATCGACATCGGATCGGGCGAGGTGACGGCGTTCATCGGCCCGTCGGGCTGCGGCAAGTCAACCTTCCTGCGCACGCTCAACCGGATGAACGACACGATCCCGGGGTGCCGGGTGACCGGTGAGCTGCTGCTTGACGGCGAAGACATCTACGGCGCCGCGATGGACGTGGTGCAGCTGCGCGCCCGGGTCGGCATGGTGTTCCAGAAGCCCAACCCGTTTCCGAAGTCGGTCTATGAAAACGTCGCCTATGGTGCGCGGATCCACGGGCTTGCGGCCAACAAGGCAGAGCTTGACGGAATCGTTGAAAAATCGCTGCGCCGGGCAGGGCTGTGGGAAGAGGTCAAGGACCGGCTGTCCGATGCCGGCACCGCGCTGTCGGGCGGCCAGCAGCAGCGCCTGTGCATTGCCCGGGCGATCGCGGTCAGCCCGGAAGTGATCCTGATGGATGAGCCGTGTTCCGCTCTCGATCCCATCGCCACCGCGCGGATCGAGGAACTGATCGACGATCTCAAGCAGCGCTATGCGATCGTGATCGTCACCCATTCGATGCAGCAGGCCGCGCGCGTTTCGCAGCGCACCGCGTTCTTCCACCTCGGCAAGATGGTGGAGTGCGGGCCGACTGCTCAGATTTTCACCAATCCGAGCGAAGAACGCACCAAGGATTATATCACCGGACGTTACGGGTAAGGACAGCGGCATGGCCGAACATATTGTCAAGGCATTCGATACCGAGATCGGCCAGCTGCGCGGGCTGATTGCGGAAATGGGCGGGATGGCCGAAGTGTCGATCCGCGATGCTGTCACCGCGCTTGAACGCGGGGACGAGGCGCTGGCCCAATCGGTCGTGGGCGGGGACGCCAAGCTCGACGCGCTGGAGGCTGAGGTTGACCGGATGGCGGTGCGGATCATCGCTCTGCGGGCGCCGATGGCCGACGATCTGCGCGATGTGATCGCTGCGCTCAAGATATCGGGCGTTGTTGAACGGATCGGCGATTATGCCAAGAACATCGCCAAGCGGGTTGATCATGTCGAAAGCCGGGCCAAACTGGGCCCGCTCACCCTGATCCCGGCGATGGCCGACATTGCCCAGGGCATGGTTCGCGACGTTCTCAACGCCTATGCCGCGCGCGATGCCGAACTGGCCGTGGAGGTCATCAAGCGCGACGAAAAGCTCGACAATTTTTATGACAGCCTGTTCCGCAATCTGGTTTCGCACATGATGGAGAACCCGGCGACGATCAGTTCTGCCGCACAGCTTCTGTTCGTGGCCCGCAATCTGGAGCGGATCGGCGATCACGCCACCAACGTTGCCGAGATGGTCTATTTCGCGGCAACCGGACTCTACTATTCCGAACGTGATATGCCCGGCGGGCAGGAAAAGGTCATCTGATGAAACCGACGGTGCTCCTGGTCGAAGACGATGCGGCACTGTCGGAACTGCTGCAATGGCACTTCAATTCGGAAGGCTATGCGGTGCGCTCCACCCCGGATGGGGAAGAGGCGTTGGTGATGGTGCGTGAACAGGTACCCGACCTGATCGTGCTCGACTGGATGATCGAGAGCTTGCCCGGGGTCGAGGTTTGCCGCCAGCTGCGCAAATCGCGCCACAGCGCGGCCGTGCCGATCATGATGCTGACCGCCAGGGGTGAGGAAGAGGACAAGATCCGCGGCCTCAAGACCGGAGCGGATGACTATGTGACCAAACCGTTCTCCCCGCGCGAGCTGCTGGCCCGGGCCGAAGCTCTGCTGCGCCGCAGCCGCCCGGTGCTGGCAGGGGAAACACTGAACTTTGCCGATATCGAGCTTGATCCGGTCGCGCACCGGGTAAAGCGCGGTGGGCAGGTGCTGAGGCTTGGTCCCACGGAATTCCGGTTGCTGCGGCACTTCATGGAAAAACCGCGCCGCGTCCACTCGCGCGAGCAACTGATCGATGCGGTCTGGGGGATGGAGAAAGACATCGACGAACGCACCGTTGACGTTCACATCCGCCGCCTGCGCAGCGCGATTTCCCTGCCCGGCAGCGCTGAACTGATCCGCACAGTTCGCTCGGCCGGTTACGCGCTCGACGAGGCGAACTGATCGTTTTCTGTTTGAGATAGCGCGTAGGTGAGCGGCCGCGCCGCCTTGTCCCGCTACTGCGCCCTGTTGCTGCGAAATTGGTCGGGACGAGAGGATTCGAACCTCCGACCCCCACACCCCCAGTGTGATGCGCTACCAGGCTGCGCTACGTCCCGACCGGTTCGCTCCGGTGCAAGATGCACCGGGGAGAGGCGCGCCTATAGGCAGGCGCTGGCGCATTGGCAAGCGGCGGCGTGAAAGTTCTTTGACCCTCTTGAACCTGCCGGTCCAGCCGCCATCTGGGTGAAGTGCCCGGGAGGCGGCGCGTTGCTATCGCACCGCATTGCTGCTAGGCGCGCGCAATTCCGCCCGGCAGATTGCCGGGCATCCGTTTTCGGGGAGCCAATCCGTCGCCATGAGCAGCACAATCCTCAACCTGATGTCCGCCGCCGCTGCCGGAGGCGAAGCGCCGCCGGCCTGGACCAGCTTCCTGCCGCTGGTAGCGATGATCGCGGTGTTCTGGTTCCTGATTATCCGTCCGCAGATGAAGCGGCAGAAGGAACATCAGGCCAAGGTCGGCGGGCTCAAGAAGGGCGATCAGGTGCTGACCGGAGGCGGTCTGCTGGCCAAGGTCATCAAGGTTGATGAACACTATGCCGAACTGGAACTTGGCCCGAATATGCGGGTCAAGGCGCTGAAATCGACAATCGCCGATGTTGTTCCGCCGGCTGGCACCGCGCCCGCGAACGACTGATCCGGAAAGAATCCAGATGCTTGATTTTCCTGTTTGGAAGCGGGTTTCGCTGTGGGCAATCACCTTGCTCACCTGTCTTGCCGCGCTTCCTTCGATCTTCGCTGTTGCGAACCTGCCCTGGCCCGATCGGTTGATCGATCCCAAGGTCAACCTCGGGCTTGACCTTGCCGGGGGCAGCCACATCCTGCTTGAGGCAAGTGCGGATCAGATCAAGCACCTGCGGCTTGAAAGCATGGCCGAAGACGTGCGGACCCGGCTTGGCAAGGCCAATATCGGGTATGGCGACATTTCGACCGAAAAGGGCGTCGTCTCGTTCATGGTCAACGATCCGGCGCAGGCTGACAAGGCCCGCGAGGAGCTGCAAACCCTGACCAGTGGCGCCTCGCTTTCGGGCCAGCGCGACTGGGACCTTTCGGTCGATGGCGGGCGGATCGTTCTGACCCCGACCGCGGCCGGGATCGCCCAGGCCCAGGCCACCGCGATGGATTCCGCCACCGAAGTGGTGCGCAAGCGGATCGACGGGTTCGGCACGCGCGAACCGACGATCATTCGTCAGGGCGCAAGCCGCATCGTGGTGCAGGTTCCGGGCCTGAAGGACCCGGCCGCGCTCAAGGAAAGCCTGGGGCAGACCGCCAAGCTGGAATTCAAGCTGGTTGACCTCACCGCTGATCCAACGCTTGTGGCGCAGGGCATCGCCCCGGCCGGGTCGGAGCTGTTGCCCTATGCCGATCCCGCCAAGGATGGGGTCGGGCGGCTTGCCGTAAAGCGCTATGGCGGCGTCAGCGGCGATCAGCTTACCAATGCCCAGCCAGGCAACGACGACAAGACCAATGAACCGATCGTGTCGATCACCTTCGATCAGGCTGGTTCCACCAAATTCGCCAAGCTCACCCGCGAAAACGTCGGCAAACCCTTTGCGATCATCCTTGACGGAAAGGTTCTCTCCGCGCCCAATATTCAGGAGCCGATCCTGGGCGGGCAGGCCCGCATTTCGGGCAGTTTTACGGCGGATAGTGCAAAGCAGCTGGCGACCAACCTCGTCTCGGGCGCTCTGCCGGTGGACCTGAAAGTGGTGGAAGAACGCTCGGTCGGGCCAGACCTTGGCGCGGATTCGATCCGCAAGGGGATGGTTGCGATGGGCGTCGGCACGCTGCTGGTGGTGCTGTTCATTCTTGTTACCTACGGCCGGTTCGGGGTCTATGCCGATCTCGCGCTGGTGTTCAACGTGCTGATGATCCTGGGGGTCATGGCGGTGTTCAACACTACGCTGACCCTGCCGGGGATCGCCGGTTTCGTGCTGACGATCGGTGCCGCGGTGGACGCCAACGTGCTGATCAACGAACGTATCCGAGAGGAACAGCGACGCGGGCGCAGGGCCGTTCAGGCGGTTGAGATGGGCTACAAGGAAGCCAGCCGCGCGATCTTCGACGCCAATATTACCAATGTCATCGCTGCCGCGCTGATGTTCTTCTTCGGCTCCGGCCCGATCAAGGGTTTTGCCGTCGTTCTGGTGATCGGGATCGTCACTTCGGTCTTCACCGCCGTTACCATGACCCGGATGTGGGTTGCCGGTTGGCTGCGCAAGGCGCGCCCGACCTCGCTGACGATTTAGGAGGGCCGCCGCGATGCGACTGCTCAAGCTTATTCCCGATAACACCAACCTCCACTTCCTGAAGTGGCGGATGCCGTTCTTCATCGTTTCCGGCCTGCTGATCCTCGCCAGCTGGGCGGCGATCTTCATGAACGGTCTCAACTTCGGGGTTGATTTCGTCGGTGGTCAGATGATCCGGGTTACCTTTACCCAGACTGCCGAGGCCCCGGTCGCTGCGCTGCGCGGTGAGGTAGAGGCGCTGGGTTATGGCGAACCGACGATCCAGCAGTTCGGTGAGCCCAACCAGGTCTCGATCCGGATGAAGCTGCCCGAAGGCGCGGAGAAGGATCCGGCAATCGCCAACACCATGGCGGAGCGGATCATCGGCGCGATCAAGGCCAAGCATCCCGATCTCCAGGTTGACGGGACCGACTCGGTTTCCGGCAAGGTTTCAGGTGAACTCGGCTGGACTGCGTTCAAGGCGCTGGGTTTCGCCGCGATTGCGATCTCGATCTACATCTGGGTGCGGTTCGAATGGCAGTTCGGGGTCGGGGCGCTGTTCGCGCTGGTCCATGACGTATCCTTGACGCTCGGGATGTTTGCGATCACGCGGATGGAATTCGATCTCAACATCGTCGCGGCAATCCTGACGATCATCGGCTATTCACTCAACGATACGATCGTGGTCTATGACCGAATCCGCGAAAACATGAAGAAGTTTCGGCGGATGCCGATGCCAGAACTGCTTGACCTTTCGGTCAACGAAACGCTGGCTCGGACCGTGATGACCTCGCTCACGCTGCTGATTACGCTGCTGGCACTGTTGCTGCTCGGCCCCAAGGTAATCTTCGGTTTCACTGCGGCGATCACGCTGGGGATCTTCATCGGGACCTACAGCTCGGTCTATATGGCCGCGCCGATCCTGATCTGGCTGAAGGTCAGCTCTTCGAGTTTCGTTCCGGTTGAAAGCGCGGTTGAGCGTCAGGAGCGGCTGGCCCGGGAAGCCGCCGGCGCCTGATCAACCGGCCAAGGCTTTCCAATGGGCGGCCAATGCTTCGGCATTGGCCGACCAGGAATAGCCCGCCGCGCCCCGCAGCACCGCTTCGCGAGGCGGCGGGCTGGCCAGAAGTTCCTGCACGGCAGCTGCAATTCCCGTTCCTGACGGATCGCGTTCGACCATCCGTCCAAACGCCGGATCGGTCAGCAGTTCGCGCGCGCCAGGGATCGGCGTGGTGACCACCGGCGTGCCGCAGGCCAGTGCCTCAACCCAGGCATTGGCCAGCCCCTCGCTGGCGGTCGGCAGAACGAAGACATCGGCGGCGCCCAGCACCTGTGGCAATTCACCATGCGGCACAGCGCCGAGGAAACGGACCCGTTCCGTAAGCCCGAACGCCTTTGCCTGATCGCGCAGTGCCTGCTCGTCCGGCCCGGCACCTGCCAGCAGCAGGACCGCATCCGGAATCTGCTTCAGCGCGGCAATGGCAAAGCTCTGCCCCTTGCGCGGGATCAGTGCGCCAACACAGGCCAGCACCGGCACGGTCGGCGGGAGGGCCAATGCCGCGCGCGATTCCGCCTTGCCGCGCGGGCGGAAGGTTTCCGCATCCAGCCCGGTGCGGTGGATCGTGATCTTGCTGCGGTCCATCCCCAGCGCCGCCATATCGTCGGCCAAGCCGCCCGCGACTGCCAGCAGTCCGGTCGCTGCTCGGCCGGCTTCCAGCACTCGCCTTGCGGTTGCGGGGTGCTTGCCCCAGTGGTGAATGTCTGCTCCCCGCGCCTTGATGCTGATCGGCAACCCCAGTGCCTTGCCCACCGCAACCGCAGCCGGTCCGTCGGGATAGAAGAACTGCGCATCGACCAGATCGAACGGCGTTTCGGCATGAAGCCGCCGGGCCAGCGGGAGCACGGCGCGCGCCTCTGCCGCGGCGTTGAACCGCGCACCGATCCCCGGGATCAGGGTGAAGCGGGGCCGCCGGACATCAACCCCGCCGCGCTGTTCGCGCTGCGGCAGTTGCCCAAGCGCGCGATACCGCGGGTGCAGTGATAGCGGGAAAGGCGGAATGCCGATCGGGTTGACCAGCACCAGATCAACATCGCCGCGCGCCGCAACGGCCTGCATCTGCCGTTCGACGAAGACCCCGAAGTTGGGTGTCAGGTCGTTGGGATAGAGCGTTGAGAGGCTGAGGACCCTGAGCCGTGTCACAGGGCGCGGACCAGCATTTCAGCGGCGGCAATCCAGGCCGGGTGATCGACCACGATCTGCCGCTGGCCGGGATCGGGCGGCAGGATCGCGACGCGCTGGTCGTCACGGTCGATCAGCCGGCCGAAAGCGAACCGGCCGCCGGAACGCGGCACCAGGACATCGCGGTTGAGCAGGCGCGCAGCCTGATCGGGCGCATATTGCCGCAGCCAGACTTGATCGCCCGCGCGGTACTGTCCGACCGGCACCTCTATCGCCAAGGCCAGCAGCGGGCCTTCGCCGGTCAGGGCGGTCGGCAGGATCGCATCGCGCGGCGCGGGCAGGGCCTCGGCCCCGTCACCCGTCAGCCGGGCCAGGAAACGGGGCTGTTCGGCAGCATCGCCGCGCACCAGCAGTTCCGGCTCCACCTCAAGCGCGGCGGCGATGCGGTTCATCCAGGTCAGTGAAAGCTGCCGCGTTCCGGTTTCAAGGCGGCCGATCGTCTGGGCCGTGGTCGGCGGCGTGCAGCGCGCCGCAACGTCGGCCAGGGTCAATTTCTTCTCACGGCGGATATCGCGGATGCGGTTGATCATGCCAGCTTTCCAATAACCATATTGGTTTTCTCTTTCCTACAGGAGGGCCTATTTGGCAAGTCGATTCACGTCTGTCCAACCGAAGGGGAAAGCCATGCAGCGTCAACTGGTCGAACGCGAACTCACCGCCGAAGGTCCCTCGCAGCGCGCCCCGCGCCGGGGGCGGCGCTCGGTCACGGTCAACCTTGCGGAAAATCCGCTGACCTGGCTGCACGCCCGCGGCCACCTGTCCGATGCGCAATTTGCGGCGGGCGAGTGTTTGCGGCGCGATTTCGAACGGGCCGGGATCGCGCCGGGCGTTACCATGCGGTGGGACCCGGTGCGCGTGCGGGGCGGGGGCGGCGATGATCGCCGGCTAAGCCCCGGCGAGCGCCAGCTGGCCGCGCGGGAGCGGTTCGATGGCGCGATCCGCAGCGCCGGGCCGGGTCTTTCCGACATCCTGTGGCGGGTGGTTTGCGCCGGGGAAGGGCTGCCGGGCGCCGAGCGCGCGCTGGGCTGGCCGACACGCAGCGGCAAGCTGGTGCTGGGACTGGCGCTGGACCGGGTCGCGGTATTTTACCGGATCGGATGACGCTCATCGACCGCCTGGCGCCGCTGGCAGAACCGCTTTCCATTTTTGGCCACCGGGGTTCAAGGTGACCCGACTCAGGCAATCGGGGAAGTTCACATGGATCGCAGACAGTTCATCGCCGCCGGAAGCTCACTTGCCGTGGCCTTGGCAGTTCCGCCGGCGCTGGCGAAAAGCAAGGTCAGCGGTGATGTTCGCCTGCGCCGGCTGCTTGATGCGGTGGCCGATGACGGGATCGCGCACTCGCCCGAGTTCGCTACTTCGCTGGGGCTGGACAAGGGTAAACTCGCGGCACTCAGGGGGCAGCTTTCACCGGCAACTTCTGCTGAGCGTCACGCCGATCTGGCTCGCAACCGGGGATGGATCGCGCGGATCAAGGCAATTCCCGAACCGAGCCTTTCGGCTGCCGGAAAGCGCCACCAGGCGCTGGCGTTGTATCAGCTGGAACAGCGCACGATCGGGACCATGCAGTTTGATATCGATTCGGTTCAGCGCCCCTATCCGATCTATCAGCAGGGCGGGGCCTATTTCGGCATTCCCGACTTCCTGACCGCGCAGCACCCGATCGGCAGTTCTGCCGATGCCGAAGCCTATCTGTCGCGCCTGTCCGCATTCGCGCGGGTGCTGGACGAGGATACCGCCGAGCAGAAGGCCCAGGCCGCGCGCGGCTTTTCTGCGCCGGGCTGGTCGATCGACCTGACCCTGGGGCAAATGGCCAAGCTGCGCGGCCAGGCCGCTGGCGAAAGCACGCTGGTTCGCAACCTCGCCGAAACGGCCGCGGCCAAGGGAATTTCCGGGGATTGGCAGGCACGCGCCACGAAGATTATTGAGACTGCGGTCTATCCTGCGCTCGACCGGCAGATCGCGCTGATGACCGAGCTGCGCCGCTCGACCCGCGATGGTGACGGGGCTTGGCGTCTGGATCGCGGCGATGAGATCTATGCCGCGGCACTCGCCCAGGCGACCACCACCACCATGACCGCGGACGAGGTGCACAAGGCAGGCCTTGAG
>Ga0116180_1001747_pt1 | contig 17936 bp, 18 predicted proteins | sample AD_UKC073_MetaG_FD_89804 | JGI IMG/M metagenome (GOLD analysis project Ga0116180, IMG submission 89804) | Active sludge microbial communities of municipal wastewater-treating anaerobic digesters from USA - AD_UKC073_MetaG | ecosystem: Engineered > Bioreactor > Anaerobic > Digestate | place: USA...
CGGGTCGCCTCGTAGAACGGATCGCTGAATCCGCAGTCGATCCGGATCGGGATCGAACCCAGCGCGGGCAGTCCGAACACGCTGTTCGCGGCGAAGTCCTGCGGACTGTCGAAGGCCCCGGGCGCAGCCGCACCCGCGGAAAGCCACAGCGCCGGGCTGACCGCGCAGATCGCGGCGGTGCGGGCCGCACCCAGTCGGGCGCCGAGCAGCAGTGCGCCGTAACCGCCCATCGACCAGCCCAGGAACCCCACCCGGGAGGTGTCCAGACCCTGCTCGGACAGCATCGGCAGCAGCTCGTCGAGGACCATCGCCCCGGAGTCCTCCCCGGATGCTCGCCGGTGCCAGTAGCTCCCGCCGCCGTCGACGGCGACCACCGCGAACGGCGGGAGTCCGGCCGCCACCGCCTGAGCCAGACCCTGTTCGACGCCACCCGCCATCACCGTCGCGGCGCTGCTGCCCTTGCCGTGCAGGGCGATCACCGGGCGAAGGGCTGCCGTCTGGTTCGGCGGGCGGGCTATCGCCCAGTTGGTGAGCTTGCCCCCGCGGGCCGCTGAGACGAAGGATCCGGTGACCATCGGAGGGGCCGCGGCGGCAGTGGCGATCGTCGAGGCGGCCGCGGTCAGCGTGGCCGCTCCCGCGACGGCGGTGCCGGCGGTCAGGCGCAGGAAGTGGCGTCGGTTCACCTGCGGCAGTCGGTTCGCCTGGGGCATCAGAACATCCTCGCGAAAGGTCCTCAGTTCGGGCAAACCGCGATGGAGCGGAATCGCTGCTGGAAGCATGGCCGACATGACCGCGGCGGTGACACCCAAGGGTGAGCGCAGGCGGCATGCCCTGGTCAGCGCCGCTGCCGAACTGCTCAATGAGGGGGGCTTCGAGGCGGTGCGCCACCGGTCAGTCGCCCAGCGAGCCGGGCTGCCCTTGGCGTCGACGACCTACTACTTCTCCTCGCTGGATGAGCTGATCGGCAAGGCCGTGGAGTACATCGGGTTCACCGAGGCCGCAGAACTGCGCGAGCGGGTGCGGAAACTGCCGCGCCGCCGCCGGTCCACCGGGGCGACGGCCAATCTGCTGCTGGACCTGCTCGCCGGGGAGGCGACCAGTGAGCAGCTCCTCTGCCGCTACGAGCGGTACATCGCCTGCGCGCGGCATCCCGCGCTGCGCGGGGTGGAACGGCGCCTGCTGCAGCAGCGGGTGGACGCGGTGGTGGAGGCGGTCGGTCGGTCCGGTCGCTGCGCCCGGGTCGACATGATCACCGCTCTGGTCTGTGCGGTCGACGGGGCCGTGGTGTCGGCCCTGGTGGCCGATGGTCCCGCGCCCCGGGAATCCGCCCGTGCGACCCTGTTGGATGTGATTGACGTACTGGCTCCCATCCAGGCTTCGCTGGCCGACCGGGGTTGACGATGGACTTCTCTGCGGTGACCCGTCCGGTCACCGGAATTCTCGACACAGTGCTGGACCGATCCGTTGTCCTGGGCTACACCAGGATCGGCTCCGGCCTTCGACGCGCCTGGTGGCCGGCCGACGCCGGTCGTGACGCATTGCTGGGGCGGCGGGTGCTGGTCACCGGCGCCACCGCGGGTATCGGCCTGGCGATGGCCAGGTCGTTCGCTGAAATCGGCGCGATCGTGCACCTGCTGGGCCGCTCCCCGGAGAAGGTCGACCGGTGCGTCGCGGAGATCCGCGAGCAGGTTCCCGGCGCCGAGGTGGTCGGCGAGGTGTGCGATGTCTCCGACCTTGAGGCGGTGGCCGCATGGACCGCGGGCTTCGCCGACCGGGTGCCCGCGCTCAACGGGTTGGTGCACAACGCCGGGCTGATGCCCAAGGACCGCATCGAGACCCGGGAGGGACACGAACTGCAGTTCGCCACCCACGTTCTCGGGCCGCATCTGATGACCGAGCGGTTGCTGCCGCTGTTGCGGGCCGCGGGCGGCGCGTCGGTGGTGTTCGTCTCCTCCGGCGGGATGTACAGCACCCCGCTGGTCATCGGCGATCTGGAGTCGACCCGGGACTACAACGGCGTCCGCACGTACGCGCGCACCAAGCGGATGCAGGTGGTGCTGGCGGATTCCTGGGCCCGCCGACTGGCCGGCACCGACGTCCGGGTGGAGAGTATGCACCCGGGCTGGGTGGACACCCCCGGTGTGGCCGAGTACCTGCCCCGGTTCCGGGTGATCACCCGGCCACTGCTGCGCAATCTCGCCGACGGTGCCGACACCGCGGTGTGGCTGGTCGCCGCCCGGCCGGACTCCACCCCCGGACATTTCTGGCACGACCGGGTCCAGCGCCCCACCACCTTCGGCTGGCAGCGCCACGAGAAGCCCGCCACGGTCCGGCGCTTCCTCTCCGAGGTGAGCGCGCTCACCGGCACCCCGGACACCTGGACCGGGTTGCGCGGCTGACGGTCACCCCGGTCTCGGGGTGGCTCCCGGTGCCGGTGTGAGTCCGAGCGTCGGTGTGACGATGCATCCGCTGTCCGGGTCCCCGTACACGGTGACGTCCCCCGGCCGGGCGGCGGCGAACCGGGCGATGTAGGCGCACAGCACCGCGTCGGTGGGATCCTCGGCGTGGCGCAACGCGGCCTTGCTTCCGGAATGCCGGACGGCGGCCGTCAGGTTCGCCCAATCGGGGCAGGACGCGACGTCCAGACTCGGGTCGGCTGAGTGAAGGGCCTCCAGAAAACCCATGAGCCGTAACAGCTCTGCGCGCAGCTCAGGCAGATCCCGGCCGGCTTTCTGCTTGTACTTCAGGGTTCGGTCGAGTCCGAACAGCACCACACTGGCGGCGTGCGGATAGACCTCGATCGCTTTCCGCGGTGCCGGCGATCGCGGGTCGAGGTCGAGATCCAGCGCCGCGCACAGCCGCGCCCCGCGCCCGCCGTCGGCGAACCAGGCCAATGCGGTGTTCGCCGGATGCGCGCCCGCCTCGAATCGCCGGAAATCCCGGTTGAGCGCCGCCTCGCAGGGCCGGTTACCGCTCGGGTTGGCGACCACCAGGGGGGCGTCCACCGCCACCAGGCAGTCGTGGCGGGTGAAGGGTTCCAGGCGGTTCGAGACGTCGTCATCGTCACCGGCAACCCCGACATGTCGCAGCACCCCGTCGTCGTCGACGACGGCCACACCGGTGGGGCTGCGCAGCCCCCAGGCCAAGTCGACCCCGACGTAGTACACGCCCCGAACCGTAAGCTGTTGGCCCGTGATGATGCCCGACGTCCTGGCCAATCGGTATGCGAGCACCGAGATGGTCTCCATCTGGTCTCCGGCGGCGAAGATCGTCGCCGAGCGCCGGTTGTGGCTGGCCGTGCTGCGGGCCCAGCGCGACCTCGGCGTCGATGTTCCCGACGGGGTGCTCGAGGACTACGAGCGGGTGCTCGAGCAGGTCGACCTGGCGTCCATCGCGTCGCGGGAGAGGGTGCTGCGCCACGACGTGAAGGCGCGCATCGAGGAGTTCAACGCGCTGGCCGGTCATGAGCATGTGCACAAGGGGATGACCAGCCGGGACCTGACCGAAAACGTCGAGCAGTTGCAGATCCGCACGGCACTGCAGCTCGTGCGCGACCGCGGAGTGGCGGTGGCCGCCCGGCTGGCAGAGAAGGCCGTCGCCTACCGGGACCTGGTGATGGCCGGCCGCAGCCACAACGTCGCCGCCCAGGCCACCACGCTGGGAAAGCGGTTCGCCTCGGCCGCGGAGGAGACGCTGATCGCCGTCCGGCGGATCGACGGATTGCTTGAGCGCTACCCGCTGCGCGGGATCAAGGGCCCGATGGGGACCGCCCAGGACATGCTCGACCTGTTCGACGGTGACGCCGGGCGACTGGGTGAGCTGGAGGGCCGGGTCGCCGGGCACCTGGGCTTCGCCGCGGTCCTCGACAGCGTCGGCCAGGTGTATCCGCGGTCGCTGGACCACGACGTGGTCTCCGCGCTGGTCCAACTCGGTGCCGGGCCGTCGTCGCTGGCGCACACGATCCGTCTGATGGCCGGCCACGAACTGGTCACCGAGGGGTTCGCGGCCGGGCAGGTGGGCTCCTCGGCGATGCCGCACAAGATGAACACCCGCAGCTGCGAACGGGTGAACGGACTGCAGGTGGTGCTCCGCGGCTATGCGTCGATGACCGCGGAACTGGCCGGGGCGCAATGGAATGAGGGCGATGTCTTCTGCTCGGTGGTGCGCCGGGTGGCGCTGCCGGACGCGTTCTTCGCCATCGACGGGATGATCGAGACGTTCCTGACGGTGCTGGCGGAGTTCGGCGCCTACCCGGCGGTGATCCAGCGCGAACTGGACCGCTACCTGCCGTTCCTGGCCACCACCAAGGTGCTCATCGCCGCGGTGCGGGCCGGTATGGGCCGCGAGGCCGCCCACGAGGTGATCAAGGAGCACGCCGTCGCGGTGGCACTGGCGATGCGCGAACGCGGGGCCGAACCCGACCTGCTGGACCGACTGGCCGCCGATCCGCGGTTACCGCTGGACCGGGCCGACCTGGACGCCGCGCTGGCCGACCGGCAGTCCTTCACCGGGGCGGCCGGGGCGCAGGTGGATGCGGTGGTGGCGGCGGTCGACGATCTGGTGCGGGCGAATCCGGAAGCCGCCCGCTACGTTCCCGGCGCCATCCTGTGACGCGCCCCTGCAACTTCGGCGCGGTTTCGTGCGGTCAGCGCCTGTTAGCGCGCCGAAATCACCCGGGCGACCCCGGCGGAGCGTAATTCCAGCGCCGCCAGGCCGCGAACCGTCATCGGGTCCGCGGCCCGCCACGCCCCCACCGGGTCCGGGCTGACCTCGGTGAGCTTGCGCAACGGCCGGTTGGCCAGCGCGCGCAGCGCCAGCAGTTGTTCCCCGGCGGGGGTCTGAGCGAGTGCGATCACCGTCCACTTCCGGCGGAAGAACCGGATCCGCAGCAGCAGCCACGGCATGCCGAGGGCCAGGATCGGTGGGGCGGCCACCGCGATCGCCAGCAGCACCGCCAGCCAGGTGGCCGTGCTGTTGAGGCTCTGGCCGGCGCCGGCCAGGTCCAGCGCCGCCTCGCTGGCCGCGCGCAGCGGCTTGGCCAGCTCATCTCCGACGAGCGGCAGCCGGTCGGCGTTGTCGCCCGCCGAGTTGAGGTTGTCGGCGATGCCGGTGGCGCCGGTGCGCACCTGGGTGCCCACCCGGGCGAAGGTCGCGATCGCGTGGTGCACGGCGACCCCGACGAGCACCCACACGGTGATCCAGGATGCGATCAGCACGTCGCTGAGCAATTGCGCCGTCAAACGCGCCGGGGTGGTGGCGTAGGGCAGGAATCGCGATGTCATGGGTTCGATCCCAGCACAGCCGTTGTCCGGGTGGCCGTTAGTCTGACCCAGTGCGTCCTGCCCTGACCGATTACCGTCACCTGGCCAGCGGCAAGGTTCGCGAGCTCTACGGCGTCGACGACGACCATCTGCTCTTCGTCGCCACCGACCGGATCTCGGCGTTCGACCACATCCTGGACACCCCGATCCCGGACAAGGGCCGCATCCTCACCGCCATGAGCGTCTTCTTCTTCGGACTGCTCGACACCCCCAATCACCTCGCCGGACCCCCGGACGACCCGCGGATACCCGCCGAGGTGCTGGGCCGGGCGCTGGTGGTGCGCCGCCTGGACATGGTGCCGGTGGAGTGTGTCGCCCGCGGCTACCTCACCGGATCGGGCCTGCTGGACTATCAGCGCACCGGTGCGGTCTGCGGTATCGCGTTGCCGCCCGGACTGGTCGAGGCCAGCCGCTTCGAGCGCCCGTTGTTCACCCCGGCCACCAAGGCCGAACTCGGTGAACATGATGAGAACATCTCCTTCGACCGGGTGGTCGAGATGGTCGGTGAGCGTCGCGCCGAACAGTTGCGGGAACTGACCCTGCAGACCTACCGCACCGCCGCGGCGCACGCGCTGGAGCGGGGTGTGATCATCGCCGACACCAAGTTCGAGTTCGGTGCCGGACCGGACGGGGAATTGGTGCTCGCCGACGAGGTGTTCACCCCGGACTCGTCGCGCTACTGGCCTGCCGACAGCTACCGGGAGGGCGCCGTGCAGCCCAGTTTCGACAAGCAATTCGTCCGCAACTGGCTGACCGGGCCGGAATCCGGTTGGGACCGAGGCGGATCCGCACCGCCGCCACCGCTTCCCGACGATATCGTCGCGGCGACTCGGGCGCGCTACATCGAGGCCTACGAACGTATTTCAGGACTGAGATTCGACGACTGGATCGGACCGCACGCGTGAAACCACCTGTTCCCAAGCGCAGCGCGACCACGCGCGTGCACCACGACGACGTGTTCGTCGACCCCTACGAGTGGATGCGGGACAAGTCCGACCCGGAGGTCATCGCTCATCTCGAGGCGGAGAACGCCCACGTCGAGGCGCAGACGGCCGATCAGGAACCGCTGCGTCAGCAGATCTTCGACGAGATCAAGGCCCGGACCAAGGAGACCGACCTCTCGGTGCCGATGCGCCGGGGCCCGTGGTGGTACTACGGCCGCAGCTTCGAGGGCCAGCAGTACGGGGTGCACTGCCGCTGCCCCGTCGCCGGCGATGACGACTGGAGTCCGCCGGAGTTCGACGAGCACACCGAGATTCCCGGTGAGCAGGTTCTTCTCGATGAGAACGCCGAAGCCGACGGCCATGAGTTCTTCGCCATCGGGGCCAGCAGCGTCAGCGTCGACGGGAACATGCTGGCCTACTCGGTCGATGTGGTCGGTGATGAGCGGTACACGTTGAAGTTCAAGGACCTCCGCACCGGAGAGCATCTGCCGGAGCAGATTTCCGGCGTGGGCACCGGACTCAGTTGGTCGGCGGACGGCAGTTGCGTGTACTACACGACCGTCGACGCCGCGTGGCGGCCCGACACGGTCTGGCGGCACAGACTCGGCTCGGGTGAACCCGATGAGCAGGTGTTCCACGAACCCGACGAACGCTTCTGGGTGGCGGTGGGCCGAACCCGCAGCAATGCCTACATCGTGATCGTCGCCGGTTCGGCGGTCACCTCGGAGGTTCGGGTGGCCGACGCGACGGACCCGAGGGCCGAATTTGAGACGGTGCTGCCGCGCCGCGACGGGGTGGAGTACACCATCGAGCACGCGGTGATCGACGGCCGAGAGGTCTTCCTGATCCTGCACAACGACGGCGCGGCGAACTTCACCCTGGTCGAGGCGCCGGTCGAGGATCCGACGGCGCAGCGGACGCTGATTCCCCCGCGTGACGACGTCCGGTTGGAGGGGGTGGACGCCTTCGCCCACCACCTCGTGGTGCATTCCCGCGCCGAGGCGCTGCCGCGACTCGAACTGTGGCCCATCGACGGCGGTTACGGCGAGCGGACCGAGATCCGTTTCGATTCCGAACTCATGGCGTGCGGGCTGGCGGGCAATCCCAACCTGGACGCCCCCCGCCTGCGGATCGCCGCGACGTCCTTTCTGACCCCGATGCGGATCTACGACCTCGACCTCAACACCGGTGAGCGGATCCTGCTCCGCGAGCAGCCCGTCCTCGGTGACTACCGGCGGGAGGACTACGTCGAGCGCCGGGATTGGGCCACCGCCGAAGACGGGACCCGCATCCCGATCACCGTGATCTACCGCGATGGAATCGAATTCCCCGCTCCGGCAACCCTGTACGGATACGGGGCCTACGAGTCGAGTGAGGACCCGAGGTTCTCGGTGGCCCGGCTGTCGATGCTGGACCGGGGGATGGTGTTCGCCATCGCCCACGTCCGGGGTGGCGGCGAGATGGGGCGGCAGTGGTACGAGCGCGGCAAACTGCTGGAGAAGAAGAACACCTTCACCGATTTCATCGCGGTCGCACGGCATCTCGTGGACACCGGTGTCACCCGGCCGCAGAACCTGGTGGCACTGGGCGGTAGCGCCGGCGGATTACTGATGGGCGCGGTGGCCAACATGGCGCCCGAGTTGTTCGCCGGGATTCTTGCGGCGGTGCCGTTCGTCGACCCGCTGACCACCATCCTGGACCCCTCATTGCCGCTGACCGTCACCGAATGGGACGAGTGGGGAAATCCGCTGGAGGACCCGGACGTCTACCACTACATGAAGTCCTACTCGCCGTACGAGAACGTCGAGGCCAAGGAATACCCGGCGATCCTGGCCATGACCTCGCTCAACGACACCCGGGTGTTCTACGTCGAACCCGCCAAATGGGTTGCCGCCCTTCGGCACGCCAAGACCGACGGGCGTCCGGTTCTGCTGCGCACCCAGATGGCGGCCGGCCACGGCGGCACCAGTGGCCGCTACGAGCGGTGGCGCGAGGCGGCGTTCCAGTACGCCTGGTTGCTGGCGACCGCGGATCCGGAACGGTTCGGCGGTCGGCCCGCGGCCGAGTGATCGGCGGTCGGGGCGTCGCCTCGGCCGGTGCGGTCAGAACCGGACGGCGTTCTCCTCGGTGAGAACCCGGAAGTCGGTGTCGGTCATCTCCTGCAGTCGGCCGTAGAAGATGCCGCGCGCCTCCGGGGCGATGATGCCCTGGTGGATCGGCACCGCATGGCGCGGAGCCACCGCCCGCAGATAGTCGACCGCCTCGGAGATCTTCATCCACGGGGCGGCGGCCGGGGTGGCCAGGACGTCGACCTCTTCATCCGGGACGAACAGAGCGTCCCCGGGATGCATCAATCTGGCCGGATGCTCGGCATCGCCGATCAGATACGACGTGTTGTCGATCACCGGGATCTCCGGATGGATGACGGCATGGCGGCCCCCGACGCCACGAATGGTCAAGTCTCCCAGAGTGATCCGATCACCGGCGTGTACCGCCTGCCACGCCCCGCCCAGGTTGGCGGTGGTCTGGGGGTCGGCGTACAGGGCCGCTTGCGGGTTGGCCGCCACCAACTCCGGAAGGCGCTGCGGGTCGGCGTGGTCGGGGTGCTGGTGGGTGATCAGGATCGCCGTCAGTCCGGTGATGCCCTCGAACCCGTGCGAGAAGTTTCCGGGATCGAACAGGATTCGCGCGACACCGAAGTCGGCGAGCAGGCAGGAATGGCCGAAATGCGTCAACTCCATGGCTACGATTGTGCGCCAACAGGAGGCAGCGATGCGGATGGCCCTCGCAGCGGCAATGGTGGCCGCGGGCGTGGGCTTCGCGCCGCCGACGGCTGCCGAACCGGCCAGCACCTGTCCGCCGGCCTGCAACCGGATTCCGGACTCCGCGTGGATAGCACCGACGTCGATCCCGATGGCCGCCCGCTACGACTGGCCGCAACTCGCGAATCTCGCGGTCACCTCCCGCTCACCGCGATTCCGGTTCGAGGACCTGTGTTCCGGTCCCGTGCCGCGGGACGACCCGCGGGCCTTCGCGGTCGCCGAGAGATCGGTGGTGACGGCCCCGGACGGGCAATGGCAACTACAGGTCCAGATCGTGCACTGGCGCGGCGAGACCTGGTGGGCCGGGCAGTTGGCCAGGGACACGGTGGCCGCCGCGGTGTCCGCACTGCGGGCGTGTCAGCAGACCAACCCGGCGGCGTCGCCGTCGCTGACCTTCGACGGCCCCGAACGGGTGGCGGCGGTGATCAGCGGACCGGTGATCCTGCATCAGTACCTGGTGGCCGATCCCGTCAGCAGTACCGTCGCCGAGCTGGCACTGTGGTCGACCTCACCGCCGCAGACCCCCTATCCGACGGTGGACCCCGTGACGGTGTTCGACGCGCTGAGCGCGCCGTTGTGCACCGCCTATATCGACTCCTGCCCCTGACCCGCCGGTACGATCAAGCGCGTGTCCGCGGACAGCGTTCGCGGTGCAGGGACCGTCGATACCCCCACGATCTAAGGAGCCGAGTGGCCCGGGTCTATGTCAATGTCCTGCCCAAAGCCGAGATTCTTGACCCGCAGGGGCAGGCGATCGTCGGTGCGTTGGGGCGCCTCGGATACCACGGTGTCTCCGACGTCCGGCAGGGCAAGCGGTTCGAACTCGAGGTGGACGACAGCGTCACCGACGACCAGCTCGCCGAGATCGCCGAGTCCCTACTGGCGAACACCGTGATCGAGGACTGGTCGATCACCCGGGAGCAGTCGTGAATGACCAGCGAGAAGCCGGAGGCGGATCGCGAATCAATGCACGCGTCGGGGTGATCACCTTCCCGGGCACCCTCGACGACGTCGACGCCGCCCGCGCCGTCCGGTTGGCCGGGGCGGAAGCCGTCCCTCTCTGGCACGCCGACGCCGACCTCAAGGGTGTCGACGCCGTCGTCGTGCCGGGCGGGTTCTCCTACGGCGACTACCTCCGCTGTGGTGCCATCGCCAAGTTCGCCCCGGTGATGACGGAGGTGATCGCCGCCGCCGGCCGCGGTATGCCGGTGCTCGGCATCTGCAACGGTTTCCAGATCCTCTGCGAGGCCGGACTGCTGCCCGGTGCGCTGGCCCGCAACGCGGGGCTGCACTTCATCTGCCGCGATGTCTGGCTGAAGGTCGACTCCGTCACCACCGCCTGGACTTCCCGCTACGAGTGGGGTGCCGAGCTGCTGGTCCCGCTGAAATCAGGCGAAGGGCGTTACGTCGCCAGTGAACCCGTGCTCGACGAGCTCGAGGGTGAAGGCCGGGTGGTGTTCCGCTACGCCGACAACCCTAACGGCTCGATGCGCGACATCGCCGGTATCAGCTCGGCCGATGGCCGCGTCGTCGGGCTGATGCCGCACCCCGAGCACGCGACCGAGCCCCTGACCGGACCGTCGGACGACGGGCTGGGGATGTTCTACTCCGCGCTCGACGCCGTGCTGGCCGCCTGACCGATGACGGCCGCGACAGCCGCCGGGCTGTGTGAGTTCGTCGACGCCTCGCCATCGCCCTTCCACGTCTGCGCCACTGTCGCCGACCGGTTGCGGGCGGCGGGCTACACCGAACTCGCCGAGACCGATCGCTGGCCGGGCGCGGCCGGTCGGTTCTTCGTCGTGCGGGCCGGTTCGCTGGTGGCCTGGAACGGGACCGGATACGGGAACGGGGCCGGACTGAGGCCGTTCCGGATCGTCGGCGGCCACACCGACAGCCCCAACCTGCGAGTCAAACAGCACCCCGATCTGACGATGGCCGGCTGGCGGATGGTCGCGCTGCAGCCCTACGGCGGGGCGTGGCTGAACTCGTGGCTGGACCGGGACCTCGGCCTGAGCGGCCGGATCTCCCTGCGCGGCAAGGACGGTCACCTCGAACACCTGCTGGTCCGGTTCGACGAGCCGCTGTTGCGCGTGCCCCAACTGGCGATTCACCTCGCCGAGGACCGCGCCACCCTCAACCTCAACCCGCAGCGACATCTCAACGCGGTCTGGGGGGCGGGGGATCGCCGCGGGTCGCTGTGGGACTGGCTGGCCGAGCGTGCCGGGATCCGGCGGGCTGACCTGCTCGCGGCCGACCTCATGACGCACGTACTGGAGCCGTCCCGGCCGATCGGGGCGGACGAGGATCTCGTCAGCGCCCCCCGACTGGACAACCAGGTCACCTGCTACGCCGGACTCGAAGCGCTGCTGGCCGCCGAACCCGGCTCGCACACCCCGGTGCTGGCCCTGTTCGACCACGAGGAAGTGGGGTCGACCTCCGACCACGGCGCGCAATCGGATCTCCTGCTCACCACCCTGGAGCGGATCGTGCTGGCGGGCGGTGGCGACCGGGAGGACTTCCTGCGGCTGACGACGGCCTCGATGGTGGCCTCCGGGGACATGGCGCACGCCACCCACCCCAACTATCCGGAACGCCACGAACCCGCTCACCCGATCTACGTCAACGGCGGCCCGGTGCTCAAGGTCCAGCCGAATCTGCGCTACGCCACCGACGGCCGCACCGCGGCGGCGTTCGAACTGGCCTGCCGGCAGGCGGGTGTGCCGTTGCAGCGCTACGAACACCGCGCGGATCTGCCCTGCGGTTCGACGATCGGCCCGATGACCGCCGCGCGCACCGGTATCCCGACGGTGGACGTGGGCGCGCCGCAGTTGGCGATGCATTCCGCCCGGGAGTTGATGGGCGCGGCGGACGTGCCGTCCTACGCCGCGGCGCTCCGCGCCTTCCTGGCCGCGGAATAGCCCACCGGTGACCGTTTAGGGTTGAGCCCATGAACGGCACGCTCTCCGTGGAGATGGTCACCTTCGACTGCGTCGATCCGGATCGGCTCGCGCGCTGGTGGTCGACGGCGCTCAGCGGCGAGATCGTGCCCGTCGTGCCGGGGGAGTTCCTGATCGTCGCCCACGACCGTGGGCCCCGCCTGGGCTTCCAGCGGGTGGCCGAGCCGACGCCGGGGAAGGCCCGGATCCATCTCGACTTCGCCACCTCCGATATGGAGGGTGAGGTTCGGCGCCTGGTCGAACTCGGCGCCTCCGAAGTCGGCAGGCATGCCTTCGGGGACTTCGGATGGGTCGTCCTGGAGGACCCCGACGGCAACGTCTTCTGCGTCGCACCGGTGATGGGCTGATCATGTCTCAGGTTCCGCACATCGACACCGTCGCGCACGCCGCCAATACCCCCGACCAGCCTCAGCCGTTCCGCGAACTGGGCCTCAAGGACGACGAGTACCAGCGCATCCGGGAAATCCTCGGCCGTCGCCCCACCGACGCCGAACTGGCGATGTACTCGGTGATGTGGAGCGAGCACTGCTCCTACAAGTCCTCCAAGGTGCATCTGCGCTACTTCGGGGAGACCACCACCGACGAGATGCGTGCCGGCATGTTGGCCGGTATCGGTGAGAACGCCGGCGTGGTCGACATCGGTGACGGCTGGGCGGTGACGTTCAAGGTCGAGTCGCACAACCACCCCTCCTACGTGGAGCCCTACCAGGGCGCGGCCACCGGCGTCGGCGGGATCGTCCGCGACATCATGGCGATGGGCGCACGTCCGGTCGCGGTGATGGATCAGTTGCGCTTCGGTGCTGCCGACGCCCCCGACACCCGCCGGGTGCTCGACGGAGTGGTGCGCGGCATCGGCGGTTACGGGAACTCCCTGGGGCTGCCCAATATCGGCGGGGAGACGGTGTTCGACGCCTCCTACGCCGGCAACCCGCTGGTCAATGCTCTCTGCGTCGGGGTGCTCCGCAAGGAGGACCTGCACCTGGCGTTCGCCTCCGGAACGGGCAACAAGATCATCCTGTTCGGGGCGCGCACCGGCCTGGACGGTATCGGCGGGGTGTCGGTGCTGGCCAGCGACACCTTCTCCGGTGATGAATCTGGCACCGGCAGAAAGAAACTGCCCAGCGTCCAGGTCGGTGATCCGTTCACCGAGAAGGTGCTCATCGAGTGCTGCCTGGAGTTGTACGCCGCTGGGCTGGTCGTCGGCATCCAGGACCTCGGCGGGGCCGGATTGTCCTGCGCCACATCCGAACTCGCCTCCGCTGGCGACGGTGGGATGACGATCGAACTCGACCGGGTACCGCTGCGCGCGGCCAACATGACCCCGGCGGAGATTCTCTCCAGCGAATCCCAGGAGCGGATGTGCGCGGTGGTCACCCCGGAGAACGTCGAGGCGTTTATGGCGGTGTGCCGCAAATGGGACGTGCTGGCCACGGTGATCGGCGAAGTGGCCGAGGGTGACCGGCTGAAGATCACCTGGCACGGCGAGACCGTCGTCGATGTCCCGCCGCGCACCGTCGCCCACGAGGGTCCGGTCTACCACCGGCCGCTCGCCCGGCCGGACACCCAGGACGCCCTCAACGCCGACACCTCCGCGGGTCTGCCGCGGCCGACGACCGCGGCCGAACTGCGCGCGACTCTGCTTGCGCTGCTGGGCAGTCCGGCGTTGTGCAGTCGGGCGTTCATTACCGAGCAGTACGACCGTTACGTACGCGGGAACACCGTGCTGGCCGAGCACGCCGACGGCGGGGTGCTGCGCATCGACGAGGAGACACAGCGCGGCATCGCGGTGTCCACCGACGCCTCGGGCCGCTACACCCAACTCGATCCCTACGCCGGCGCCCAGTTGGCACTGGCAGAGGCCTACCGCAATGTCGCGGTCACCGGTGCGACCCCGATCGCTGTGACGAACTGCCTGAACTTCGGCTCCCCGGAGGATCCCGGGGTGATGTGGCAGTTCGCCCAGGCCGTCCGCGGGCTCGCCGACGGGTGTGCGGCGCTGGGCATTCCGGTCACCGGGGGCAATGTCAGCTTCTACAACCAGACCGGCGCGACACCGATCCTGCCCACCCCGGTGGTCGGTGTCCTGGGCGTTCTCGACGATGTCCGGCGCCGCCTGCCGACCGGGCTCGGTGCGGAGCCCGGCGAGACGCTCTACCTGCTCGGCGACACCCGCGATGAGTTCGACGGATCCATCTGGGCGCAGGTCACCGCCGACCATCTGGGCGGGTTACCGCCGGCGGTGGACCTGGCCCGGGAGAAGCTGCTCGCCGAGGTCCTGGTGTCGGCCTCCCGCGACGGGCTGGTCTCGGCCGCCCACGACCTCAGCGAGGGCGGCCTGATTCAGGCTGTCGTCGAAGCCGCGCTGGCGGGCGAGACCGGCTGCCGGTTGGTGCTCCCCGAGGGGTGTGACACCGTTGCCGACGCGTTCGTCCTGCTGTTCTCGGAGTCGGCGGGGCGCGCCCTGGTGGCGGTCCCGCGCACCGAGGAAAGCCGATTCCGGGCGATGTGCGCGGCGCGCGGTCTGCCCGCCACCCGGATCGGGGTGTCGGACAGCGGCTCGGATTCCGTTGAGGTGCAGGGATTCTTCACCGTGACGTTGGAGGAACTGCGCAGCACCTCGGAAGGGGTGCTGCCCAGGCTGTTCGGATGACCCGGGGGGCGGCACGGGCACGGGTGCCGGAACGGCTGACGGCGTGGGTCCGGTTGGACGTCACCGGTATCGCCGTCGCGGCACTGTTCTTCTGCCTGTCGCTGACCCCGTCACTGCTGCCGCGGGACTGGCTGAACGCGGGCTTCATCGGCGGTATCAATGCGGCCATCGGCTACGGCATCGGGGTGCCGGTCGGTGCGGTGACCCGCCGACTGGTGCTGCAGGGCCGACCGTGGTGGCCGCTGTCGCCCCGGAACCGGTACCTGCTCGTGGGCGTCGTCGTCGGGGTGTCGATCGGTGCGAGCGTGCTCATGATCGTGCCCGCGGCGGCCTGGCAACGCGAGGTGGCCGATCTGATGGGGATCGAGGGACCGGCCACCGTCGGCTACCTGCGCACCCTGCTGGTGGCGCTGCTGACCGGCGGGGCGATCGTCGCCACCGTCCGACTGCTCATCGGCACGGTCCGGACCCTGGCGCGGCTGATGATCCGGCGCTGGCAGGTCGACGACGAGGTCGCGATGTTCATCGGCACCGCGATCGTCGTCGTCGTGGTCGTCACCCTGGTGAACGGGGTGCTGCTGCGGGGGTTCCTGGCCGGGGCCAGCGCGGTGTTCCAACCGCAGAACAGCAGCACCCGGGCGGGTGTCGAGCAGCCGCTGAACCCCGAAAGGTCCGGCAGCCCGGACTCCTTCGCCGCGTGGGACACCCTCGGTTTCCAGGGTCGGAACTTCGTCGGCACGGACCGACCGCCGCCGATCTCGCCGAACTCAGCGGCCGGCCGGCCAAGGAACCCATCCGCATCTATGCCGGGCTGCAGTCCGCGGCGACCGTCGGGGAACGGGTGGCGGTGCTGCTGTCGGAACTGCAGCGCACCCGTGCGTTCGACCGCAGGCTGCTGGTGATCCTCCCGACCACCGGGACCGGCTGGGTCGATCCGGTGGCGGCCCGCGCGATCGAGGCGATGTACGACGGCGACACGGCTCTGGTGGCAATGCAGTACTCCTATCTGCCCAGTTGGATCTCGTTTCTGGCCGACCGGCAGAAGTCGGTCCAGGCCGGCCGGGCGATGGTCGAGGCGGTCCACCAGCGCTGGCTGCAGTGGCCGGTGGAGCGGCGGCCGAAGTTGGCCCTCTACGGCGAGAGCCTCGGCTCGATGGCCGGGCAGGGCGCGTTCGGCTACCTCCACGACATCATCGGGATGGACTTCTCGTCCGTGCTCTGGGTCGGTCCGCCCAACGAGAGCACGCTGTGGCGGGCGCTGACCGAGCGCCGTGACCCGGGAACACCCGAGGTGCAACCGCGCTATGACAACGGGCGCACGGTCCGCTTCACCCAGTCCTCCAGCACCGCCGAGATCGCGGCGGTGGCCGCCCCGCCGTGGCAGGAGCCCCGGGTGTTGTTCATGCAACACGCCTCCGACCCGGTGGTGTGGTGGTCACCGGATCTGCTGTTCCGGCGACCGGACTGGCTCTCCGAGCCGCCCGGCCTGGACCGCAGCCCGTCGATGCGGTGGTACCCGATCGTCACGTTCTGGCAGGTCAGCGCCGATATGGCGGGCAACGTCACCAGTTCCGCGCGGGTTCCGGCCGGTCACGGCCACAAGTACGGCGACCGCCAACTCGACGGCTGGGTGGCGGTGGCCGCGCCGGAGGGTTGGACTCCGTTCGACACCGACCGGGTCCGGAGGTGGCTGGAGAAGACGATGTCCGCCGGCGGTCCGGAGTTCGGATGAGGGGCTTCGGATGAGAGGGCACGAACGGCTGCGCGCGCTGACGCTGGCGGCCGCCCTGATCGGGTGGAGTTTCACCGCGGGGATCGACCGGCCCTGGCGGCGCCACCCCGTGCTGCAGGCCGCGCTGGGCACCGGACTCGCCGCGCTGGCGCGGGCCGGGTTCGGGCTGCGGCCCCCGCCGGCGACGGCGGGGCTTCGCCTGGGCGCCGCGGTCGCGGGATCCGTCGCGGTCGGGGTGGCGTCCGCCACCGTGGTGCCGCGGGTGCGAACCGCGATGCTGGAGCGGGACCTGCCCGCCCGGCCGGGGCGCTGGCTGGGCGTCGAGATTCCGCTCGGCACGGTGTGGTCGGAGGAGACCGCCTTCCGCGGGGCGTTGGCGGCGGTAGCCGCCCGCGCGTTCGGCCCCACCGGCGGACGCGCCCTTCAGTCGCTCACCTTCGGGCTCACCCACATTCCCGACGCCCGTGCCACCGGCGAGCCCATTCTGGGCACCGTCGCGGCCACCGGGTTGGCGGGCTGGGGGTTCGCGCTGCTGGCCGAGCGATCCGGCAGCCTGCTGGCCCCGATGCTGGCGCACCTGGCGATCAACGAAGCCGGCGCGGTGACCGCGATCGCGGTCCAGCGACTTTCCGGGCGGCCGTCGTGAGTCGCCGAATCAATCCGGGTGCCGTCCGGGAGGCGGTCGCCGCCGTCGGGCCCTGGCTGCGCGACCCGGGACTGCCGCCGCCGCAACGACCCGTGCTCGCCGCCGCGGTCCGGTTGACCGCACGAATGCTGGCCGAACTGGCCCCCGGGGCCAGCGTCGAGGTCCGGATACCGCCGTTCGTCGCGGTGCAGTGCGTGGCGGGACCCCGGCACACCCGTGGCACGCCACCCAATGTGGTGGAGACCGATCCACGGACCTGGCTGCTGGTGGCCACCGGGTTGCGGCCGTTCGACCAGGAGGCGGACGCCGGCCGGATGACCCTCTCCGGTCTCCGGGCCGCGGAGATCTCCCGGTGGTTTCCGCTGGTCACGGTCGATGACCCGGAAACCGGCTGACGACTTGTACGATAACCCAGTCATCGGAATCCGCCACGGGAACCGTTGGCTCTTGCGGATTACTGCGGGTGGGCGTTGTCGTCTGGAGACTTCGCCTTCTGGTGCAGCAGAGGAAGACGGTGACAGATTCAGTGGGTGCGGGGGTTCGTAAACGAGTCGCGCGTCATGCAAGTACGAGTAATTCACAGGCACATGGCGTGAATTCGAATCGCAATGGTAGGCGTGTTGACCTCCAGGGGATGCGTGCCATAGCCGTCCTCACTGTATTCTCCAATCATCTCTTTGAATGGCCGTCCGGTGGATTTGTCGGCGTAGATGTCTTTTTCGTTCTGAGTGGATTTTTCATGGCTCTATTGCCATGGATGTGGGTCGGGTGGGTTGTGCTATGGCGTGGGGGTGTCGGGCAGATGGGGCGCACGGGCAGCCCGTAGGTTCGAAAGCTCCTACACCTCGTCCCCAGGAGCTTGCC
>Ga0116180_1001748_pt1 | contig 17933 bp, 18 predicted proteins | sample AD_UKC073_MetaG_FD_89804 | JGI IMG/M metagenome (GOLD analysis project Ga0116180, IMG submission 89804) | Active sludge microbial communities of municipal wastewater-treating anaerobic digesters from USA - AD_UKC073_MetaG | ecosystem: Engineered > Bioreactor > Anaerobic > Digestate | place: USA...
CATCTACGCCGTGCTGCCCCAGCGCAAGCACCTGCCGCTGCGGCTGCGGCTGTGGGTCGACTTCCTGAAGCAGCATTACGGGGACGCGGGGTACTGGCGGCAGGCGACGGGGTGACGGCTTGGAGCCCAGAGCGGCCCATCGGCATCAGAAGCGACAACGCCGCCCGAAGGCGGCGCTGCTGCTGAAGGGCGCAACCCGGGCGCTCAGGCCGACAGGCATTCCTTCATGAACTTCTTGCGCTCGTCGCCCTTCAGGGTCTTGGCCTTCGGGTCGGCGTTGCAGGTCTTCATCTTGTTCTGCTGTGCGGTGCCCGCGGCGGCGGCCGGCTTGGCGCTCAGGCATTCCTTCATGAAGGCCTTGCGCTCGTCGCCCTTCTTGTCGCCTGCATCCTTGCTGCAGGTCGTCATCTTGCTCTGCTGCTTGGTCGGCTCCTTGTCGGCGGCCTGGGCGCCGAAGCTCAGCGCGGCGATGGACAGGGCGGCGATCTGGATGAGGCGGTTCATGCGGTACTCCTTCCCTCGCGGGGTTTGCTGTTGAATGCGAATTGCATTCCAGCATGCCAACGCCCCGCCCACAAGCAAGGTTGACGGTGGCAACCACCAGCCGGCTACAGGATGCGCCGCGGATGCGCCAGTTGCTCGTGCGCGGCGTGCAATCTGCGCACCAGCACGCGGATGAAGGCCTGGTCGAACAGGTGGCGCGTGCCGGCATTGAGCAGCTCCACCGAGTCGGGCGTGAAGCTGATCGTCGTCGCCGGCTCGGCCACGATCACGTCGGCGCTGTGCACCCGCAGGTCGGGGCTGGGCGCCAGGTAGGCCATCTCGCCCACCGAGGTGCCCGCGCCCAGGCGCACCACGCGCTGGCCGTCGCGGTACACGTCGACCCGGCCCTGCGCAATGATGTGGAAGCTGCGCCCCTCCTCGCCCTTGCGGTAGAGCGCTGCGCCATAGCGGTGGCGCACCCACTGCGCGCGGTGCACCACCTCCCACAGCTCCACCTCGCCGAAGCCGTCGAAGAACTCCAGCGTGCGCAGCAGGTTGAAGCGCTCGCTGTCCAGCACGTCCTGCAGGCTGCCCACCGGCACCTCCCCGTTGGCCACCAGCAGCGACCACTCGCGCGCAAACGTCTCCCAGTCGACCGGGCGCTGGCCGGGCTGCTTGGCCAGCGCCTGGCGCAGCAGCGCGTCCATGCGCGGCGGCACGCCGTCGCGCAGGCCGCTCAGCGGCGCCGGCTCGGCGTGGTAGATCTGGTGCATCAGCGCCACCTGGTTGGGTGCGTCGAAGGGCGGCCGGCCGGCCACCAGGTGGTACAGCACCGCCGCCAGCGAGTACATGTCGGCGCGCGTGTCCAGCGTGCTGCCGTCCAGCTGCTCGGGCGACATGTAGGCCAGCGAGCCGACGCGGAACACCTGCGTGCGGTCGCTGCGCGCGTCGAAGGCGCTGCCGAAATCGGTGATCTTGATGTCGCTGACCTGGCCGTCGGTCATCACCGCCAGGATGTTGGCCGGCTTCACGTCGCGGTGGATCAGGCCGTGCCGCGCCACGTAGGACAGCGCCATCGCGCACTTGAAGCCGATCTCCACGATCTGGTCCAGCGCCAGCAGGCCGTCGGGCCGGCAGAAGCGGCGCAGCGTGACGCCCGGCACGTACTCCATCACCAGGTAGGGCTGCAGCGGATCGTCGACGGCGTCGAGGATCTTCACCACGTTGGGGTGCTGCAGCTTGCCCACCAGGGCCGCCTCGGCGGCGAAGAAGTGGCTGCGGTAGTGGTTCTCCACGCTCTCGGCGCCGGTGTCGGCGCGCACGCGCTTGATCGCCACGTTGCGGTGGTTGAAGGCGTCCACGGCGAGGAAGACCTCGCTGGTGGCGCCTTCGCCCAGCCGGGAGACCACGTTGTACTTGCCGATGCGCTGGGGCATGTCCGGATCTCCGCCCTCCAGCAGCTCCTGGGCGTCGGGGGATGAAAAGGGCGGGCGAAACGACATGCGGCGGGCGGCTCCATGCCTGTTGTCGGCCGCCGGGCGGGTCGACTGAAGCCCGCCAGTGCGCGCCGACCCCCACCTCTAGAATTCAGCCCATGATCGAAGCCAAGCAGGCCCTGCTCGCCGCCCTTGCCGACGCCGTGGCCCAGGTGGCCCCCGGCACACCTTACACCCCTGCGTTCGAAACGCCCAAGCAGGCTGCCCATGGCGACTTTGCGGTCACTGCCGCGATGGGCCTGGCCAAGGCGCAGAAGCGCAACCCGCGCGAACTGGCCACCGCCCTGGTGGCGGCGCTGCAGGCCCAGCCGGCCGTGGCGCGCTGGGTCGACGCGCTGGAGATCGCCGGCCCCGGCTTCATCAACCTGCGGTTGAAGTCGGCGGCCAAGCAGGCCGTGGTGGCCGAGGTGCTGGCCGCGGGCGACCGCTTCGGCGTGCGCGTCGCGCATGGCCGCAAGCTGATGTGCGAGTTCGTCTCGGCCAACCCCACCGGCCCGCTGCACGTGGGCCATGCCCGCCAGGGCGCGCTGGGCGACGCGGTGTGCCGGCTCTACGAGAGCCAGGGCTGGGACGTGACGCGCGAGTTCTACTACAACGACGCCGGCGTGCAGATCGCCACGCTCGCCACCAGCACCCAGGCGCGCATCCGCGGCCTCAAGCCGGGCGACGCCGGCTGGCCCGAGAACGCCTACAACGGCGACTACATCGCCGACATCGCCGCCGACTTCCTGGCGAAGAAGACGGTGCACGCCGACGACCGCCAGTTCACCGCCAGCGGCGACCCGGAGGATCTCGACTCGATCCGCCAGTTCGCCGTGGCCTACCTGCGCCACGAGCAGGACCTGGACCTGCAGGCCTTCGGCGTGCAGTTCCAGAACTACTTCCTCGAATCCAGCCTGTATGCCAGCGGCAAGGTCGAGGCCACGGTGGCCAAGCTGGTGGCTGCCGGCAAGACCTACGAGCAGGACGGCGCGCTGTGGCTGCGGTCGACCGACTACGGCGACGACAAGGACCGCGTGATGCGCAAGTCCGACGGCAGCTACACCTACTTCGTGCCCGATGTGGCCTACCACATCGACAAGTGGGAGCGCGGCTTCGACAAGGTCATCAACTTCCAGGGCACCGACCACCACGGCACCATCGCCCGGGTGCGCGCCGGCCTGCAGGCCGCGGGCGTGGGCGTGCCGCAGGGCTGGCCCGACTACGTGCTCAACAAGATGGTCATGGTCATGAAGGGTGGCCAGGAGGTGAAGATCAGCAAGCGCGCCGGCAGCTACGTGACGCTGCGCGACCTGATCGAGATGACCAGCCGCGACGCGGTGCGCTTCTTCCTGATCAGCCGCAAGGCCGACACCGAGTTCGTCTTCGACGTCGACCTGGCGCTCAAGGCCAACGACGAGAACCCTGTGTTCTACGTGCAGTACGCCCATGCGCGCATCTGCTCGGTGCTGGCCCAGTACACCGTGCGCACCGGCCGCACGGTCGACACTGCCAGCGCCGCGGGCGTCGACCTGGCCCTGCTGAGCGCGCCGACCGAGGCCGCGCTGATGGCCCGGCTGGCCGCCTACCCCGACATGCTGAGCAGTGCCGCGGCCGACTTTGCGCCGCACGACGTGGCCTTCTACCTGCGTGACCTGGCCGCCGCCTTCCACAGCTGGTATGCGGCCGAGCGCTTCCTAATCGACGACCCGGCGCTGGCTGCCGCGCGCATGGCCCTGCTGGCCGCGACCCGCCAGGTGCTGCGCAACGGCCTGGCGATGATGGGCGTGAGCGCGCCGGACGCCATGGCCCGCGAGCCCGGCGCCGAGACGCCGGCGGAGGCCGCATGACGGCAGCGCTGAAGCGCCCGGCCGGCGGCGGCTTCGTCACCGGCATGGTGATCGGCCTGCTGGTGGGCCTGGGCGTGGCGCTGGCGGTGGCGCTGTACGTGACCAAGACGCCGGTGCCCTTCATCGACAAGGTGCCGCAGCGCACCGCCGAGCAGGACGCCGCCGAGGCCGAGCGCAACAAGCACTGGGACCCGAACGCGCCGCTGGCCGGCAAGAACCCGGCCCGCCCGGCGCCCCCCGCGGCCAGCGGCACCGTGGCCGGCGAGCCCGCGGCCGTGGCCAGTGCACCGGCTGGCGCGCTGCCGCCGCCGGCACCGTTGGCCGTGCCGGCGCCCGGCGCGGTGGCTGCCTCGGCGGCTGCGCCGCGCCCGCAGGCGGCGGCGTCCGCTGCCGTGCCGGCTGCCGCGCCCACAGCGGCCGCCAGCCGCCCGGGCCGCGACCCGGCCGCCATCCTGGCCGGGCAGGCCACGCCAACGGCGCCGGCCGAGGCCGCTGCCCGCGCCGCGCCGCGTGCGGCCAGCGCGGTGGCCACCGCCTTCTTCGTGCAGGCCGGCGCCTATGCCCGCACCGACGACGCCGAGGCCCAGCGCGCCAAGCTGGCCCTGCTGGGCATGGACGCCCGCATCACCGAGCGCGAGCAGGGCGGGCGCACCGTCTACCGCGTGCGCGTGGGCCCGTTCGACAGCCGCGAGCCGGCCGAGGACGTGCAGACCCGCCTGGCCGGCGCCGGCGTCGAGGCCAACCTGGTGCGTGTGGAACGTTGACGCCGGTCAGGCGTTGCGATTGAACTCCGCGTGCACCGGCACACTCCACCAACCGTTGCATCTTCCCGAGCTTGTTGAACATGAGGTCCTGCATGAACCGTCGAGATTGGATGCTGGCATCCGCTGGATTTGCCGGCCTGGCCGGCCTGCCGCTGGCCGCGCTGGCCCAGGGCGCGCCGCAGGAAGGGCGTGACTTCAAGCGCGTCGAAACTCCGGTGCCGGTGCCCGAGGGCAAGGTCGAGGTGGTCGAGTTCTTCGGCTACTGGTGCCCGCACTGCAACGCCTTCGAGCCCACGCTGGACGCCTGGGTGAAGAAGCTGCCGGCACATGTCAACTTCCGCCGCCTGCCGGTGGCCTTCACGCCGGGCCAGGAGCCGCTGCAGAAGCTGTACTACGCGATCGAGTCGCTGGGCCAGGTCGACGCACTGCACCGCAAGGTGTTCGCGGCCCTGCATGTCGACAAGAAGCGCCTGAACACCGACGCCGACATCGCAGCCTGGCTGCCCACCGTGGGTGCCGACGCCACCAAGATCGGCGAGGCGATGAAGAGCTTCGCCGTCGCCACCAAGCTGCGCCAGTCCAAGCAGTTGTCCGATGCCTACCGCATCGAGGGCGTGCCCACCCTGGGCATCCAGGGCCGCTGGATGACGTCGCCGGGCATGGCCGGGTCGGCCGAGCGCGCCCTGGCCGTGGCAGATGCCCTGATCGCGCAGTCGAAGAAGGGCTGACCGCCCGCCGGCCCGCCACGCCCTGGCGGGCCGTGTTGCAGAATTCGCGCAGCGCGGTCCCCCGATCGGCCAACGCTTGGGTCTAAAATGATCTGCAAGTTTTGTGCCGATTGATGTTTACCCGCAACCTTCCCCCCCAGCTCGTTGGCCTGCTGCTCTGCGCGGCCGCCGCCGCATCGGCCGAGAAGGCCGACCGCACGCGGCCGATGACGCTGGAATCGGACAAGCCCTGCACCGTCAGCCTGCTCAAGCAGACCAGCACCTGCAGCGGCAACGTGGTGATCAGCCAGGGCACGCTGCAGCTGCGCGCCGACCGGCTGGAGCTGCGCGAGACGCCCGAGGGCTACCAGATGGCACAGGCCATCGGCGTGCCGGGCAAGCCCGCCACCTACCGCCAGAAGCGCGACGGCGCGGCCGACGAGTACGTCGAGGGCCAGGCCCAGCGCATCGACTACGACAGCCGCGCCGGCACGCTGCGCTTCGAGGGCGCGGCCGTGGTGCGGCGCCTGCGCGGCAGCACCGTGGCTGACGAGATCCAGGGCCAGCAGATCACCTGGGACAGCACGGCCGAGTCCTTCAACGTGCAGGGCGGCGCGGCCACCGCGGCCAACCCTGGCGGCCGGGTGCGGGCGGTGATCACGCCACGCGTGCCGCCGGAAGCGGCACCCGGGGCGCCGGCCGATGGCGCCGGCCTGAAGTCCTCGTCCGGCCTCGGGGACCGGCGTTGAGCACGGTGGCCGACCAGGCTGCGGCCGGCCCGGCCGCGATGCCGGCTGCGGCCGGCAGCCGGCTGGACGTCGAGGGCCTGCAGAAGCGCTACGGCTCGCGCCAGGTCATCAAGGACGTGCACCTGGCCGTCAACGCCGGCGAGGTGGTGGGCCTGCTGGGCCCCAACGGCGCCGGCAAGACGACCTGCTTCTACATGGTGGTGGGCCTGGTGCGGGCCGACGCCGGCACCATCCACATCGACGGCGTGGCGGTGCAGCACAAGCCCATCCACCAGCGGGCGCGCATGGGCTTGAGCTACCTGCCGCAGGAGGCGTCGATCTTCCGCAAGCTGACCGTCGAGGAAAACATCCGCGCCGTGCTGGAGCTGCAGTCCGATGCCGACGGCAAGCCGCTGAAGGCCGCGCTGATCGACAGCCGCCTGGAAGGCCTGCTGCGCGACCTCAGCATCGAGAAGCTGCGCGATTCACCCGCACCGGCGCTGTCGGGTGGCGAGCGGCGGCGGGTGGAGATCGCCCGCGCCCTGGCCACGCAGCCGCGCTTCATCCTGCTCGACGAGCCGTTCGCCGGCGTCGACCCGATCGCCGTGCTGGAGATCCAGCGCATCATCGGCTTCCTGAAGAACCGCGGCATCGGTGTGCTGATCACCGACCACAACGTGCGCGAGATGCTGGGCATCTGCGACCGCGCCTACATCATCAGCGAGGGTCGCGTGCTGGCCGAAGGCACGCCGGCCGAGATCGTCGCCAACGCCGACGTGCGCCGGGTCTACCTCGGCGAGCACTTCAAGATGTGATTCGGGACGCCCACGCAGCATGAAACCGTCCCTGCAGGTCCGCCTTTCGCAGCACCTGGCGCTCACGCCGCAGCTGCAGCAGTCGATCCGCCTGCTGCAGCTGTCGACGCTGGAGCTGCACCAGGAGATCGAGCAGATGCTCGAGTCCAACCCCTTCCTCGACACCGAGGAGGACCATGCGCCGATGGAGTTCGGCCTGGAGCGGGTGAGCGCCGCCGCCGATGCGGGCGCCGAGCGCGAAAAGAGCAAGCTGAGCGAGCGCGAGGACGGCGCCGCCACCGCCAGCGACGGCGGCAGCGACGAGCCGGCCGGCGTGGACAGCGCCGAGTTCGGCAGCACCGAGCGCGACGACTGGGAGAACGGCACCGAGCGCGACGACTTCGACGGCATCCGCGAGCTGCCGTCGAGCAACAGCGCCTCGGCCAGCGGCGACAACGACGACTTCGAGCCGGCCGACGGCGCCGACAACGGCCCGACCCTGCAGGACCACCTGCGGCGCCAGCTGCTGGGCATGCGGCTGTCGGCGGAAGACGCGGCGGCGGTGATGGTGCTGATCGAGTCGCTGGACGAGGACGGCTACCTGGCCGACCCGCTGGCCGAGATCGCCGAGCGCCTGGCGGCCGGCATGGACCTGGCCGAGGACGATGCCGAGCAGCGCGACGAGCTGATGGACCGGCTGCGCATCGCGCTGAAGCTGCTGCAGAGCCTGGAGCCCACCGGCGTGGGTGCCAGCGGCCTGGGCGACTGCCTGTGCCTGCAGCTCAAGGAGCTGCCGAAGAGCCCCGCCCGCGACGCGGCGATGAAGATCTGCCGCAGCCACCTGGAGCTGCTGGCCCGGCGCGACATGAAGAAGCTGGTGTCGGCCACCGGCGCGGACGAAGACACGCTGCGCGAGGCGCAGGCGCTGATCGTCGCCTGCGAGCCCAAGCCCGGCCGGCCCTTCACCCGGGCCGAGGCCAACATCGTCGTGCCCGATGTCATCGTCATCAAGAGCGGCCGCGGCTTCAAGGCCACGCTGAACCCCGACGTGATGCCCAAGCTGCGCATCAACGACCTGTACGCGCAGGCCATCCGCGGCCAGCGCAACGGCAGCGCCAGCGGGCTGAGTGCCCGGCTGCAGGAGGCGCGCTGGTTCATGAAGAACATCCTGCAGCGCTTCGACACCATCCTGCGCGTGAGCCAGGCCATCGTCGAGCGGCAGAAGGGCTTCTTCACCCATGGCGAGATCGCGATGAAGCCGCTGGTGCTGCGCGAGATCGCCGACGAGCTGGGCCTGCACGAGAGCACCATCTCGCGCGTGACCACGGCCAAGTACATGGCCACGCCGCACGGCACCTTCGAGCTGAAGTACTTCTTCGGCAGCAGCCTGAACACCGACGCCGGCGGCAACGCCAGCAGCACGGCCGTGCGCGCCCTGCTCAAGCAGCTGGTGGGCAACGAGGACCCGGCCAAGCCGCTGTCGGACAGCCAGCTGTCGGACATGCTGGGCGAGCAGGGCATCACCGTGGCGCGGCGCACGGTGGCCAAGTACCGCGAGGCGCTGAAGATCGCGCCGGCCAATCTGCGGAAGACCTTGTGACCGCACTCTTCCTGCCCTGCGCCGCAGGCACCGAGGAACTGCTGGCCGACGAGGTGCTGCGCATCCTGGGCCCGCAGGCCGGCGGCGAGATGCTGCGCGGCGGCATCACCGTCGACGGCGACTTCGCCACCGCGATGCGGCTGAACCTGGAGAGCCGGCTGGCGCAGCGGGTGCTGTGGCCGCTGGCGCACGGGCCGTACACCAGCGAGCACGACCTGTACGCGCTGGCGCGCACCGTGCGCTGGGTCGACTGGATCACGCCGCAGCAGACGCTGCGCATCGACACCACGGCCCAGCGCTCGCCGCTGCAGAGCCTGAACTTCGCCACGTTGCGGGTGAAGGACGCGGTGTGCGACGTGCTGCGCGAGGCCACCGGCGAGCGGCCCAGCGTCGCCGCCCGCCACCCCGACCTGCCGCTGTCGCTGCACCTGTCGCCCACCCATGCCACGCTGTATGCCGACACCTCGGGCGAGGCGCTGTTCAAGCGCGGCTGGCGCGATGCCCGCGGCGGCAGCATCGACGTGAAGGGCGAGGCGCCGCTGAAGGAGACGCTGGCCGCGGCGATGCTGGCCGCTGCCGGCTGGCAGGGCCGCGCCGAGGACGGCCCGCTGCTCGACCCCTGCTGCGGCGCCGGCACCATCGCCATCGAGGCGGCGCAGATCGCCTGCGGCATCGCCCCGGGCCTGCAACGCCGCTTCGCCTTCGAGCGCATGCTGCCGTTCCGCCCGCTGCTGGGCGACTGGCAGCGCCTGAAGGACGCCGCCCGCGCCCGCCAGCATGCGCCGGCGGTGGCCATCCACGCCGGTGACGTCGCCTTCCGCATGACCGACTTCGCCCAGCGCAATGCCGAGCGTGCCGGCGTGGCCCATGCGATCAGCTTCAAGACCGCCGACGCCCTGCAGCGCCTGCCGCCGGCGGACGGCGGCACGTTGATGCTGAACCCGCCCTACGGCGAGCGCATCGCGCCCAAGGGAAGCCGCGGCGACCAGCGCGGGGCGCGGGGAGGGCGCGAGGGCTTCGTGTCGGCGGTCGATGCCGCCGAGGGCGGCGCCGGCCCGGGTGAGTTCTTCAACCGCCTCGCGGCGCACTGGAAGCGCCACTACCCCGGCTGGACCGCCTGGCTGCTGAGCCCCGACATGAAGCTGCCGCAGGCGCTGCGGCTGAAGGAATCACGTCGCGTGCCGCTGTGGAACGGGCCGATCGAGTGCCGGCTGTTCCGCTTCGACCTGGTGGCCGGGTCGGCGCGGGCCGCGCAGGCGGACGGCGAACCGGCCGCCTGAGGCTCCCTTCGGCTTCGCTCAGGGAGCGGACCGTGCCCGTTGGCTGAGCGGAGCCGAGGCCAACCGCGCACCGCGACGGCGCCTCAGCCCTTCAGCAGCCCGCCCAGCACATGGCCCAGCAGGCCGCCGAGGTCGGCGCCGCCTTCGGGCAGTTGTCCGTTGGGCGTCATCTTGTCGACCACCTGCGGCAGGTATTGCGCCAGCTGGCTGCTCAGATCACCGGCAGGGATGCCCACCTGCTGGGCGATGGCGTCGATGCGGTCGGCGCCCAGGGCGGCCGACAGCTGGTCACCCGACACCGGCAGGTTCTCGCCGGAGGACACCCAGCTCTGCGCCGCGTCACCCAGACCACCCTGCTGCAGCTGCGCCAGCAGGCCACCCAGGCCGCCGAGCCCGCCCGCGCCGGCACCCGCGCCGCCACCGCCGCCCAGGGCACCGCCCAGCGCACCGCCGAGCATGCCGCCCAGGCCGCCGCTGCCGCCCTGCGCGCCGCCACCCTGGCCCTGCAGCAGCATGCCGATGACCTGCATCAGCATCGCCTGGCCACCGCCCTGGCCGCCGCCGCCCATCGCCGCGCCCAGCACCGAATCCAGCAATCCCATGGTCGACCTCCTCAGGTGTGAAGACTGAAGCGGCGGATTGTGGTGGTGCGCCGTGACCTGGCTGCGGCACTCGGTCACGCTTTGCGGGCTCAAGTTCCGGCGACTGGTGCCGACGGGCGGCGCAGCCGCGCCAGCCAGGCCAGGGCCGCGGCCAGCAGCAGCAGAGGCGCGATGCTGCCCAGGTTCATCGCCGTCCAGCCGCCGGTGGTCACCAGGGCGCCCGAGCTGAAGGACGTGACCGTCATCGTGGTGTAGACGCAGAAGTCGACCGCGCCCTGGGCGCGGGTCTTCTCCTCGGGCGCGTAGGTCTCGGTGACCAGGGTGCTGCCGCCGATGAACAGGAAGTTCCAGCCCAGGCCCAGGGCCATCAGCGCGCCCAGGAAGTGCATCACGTCATTGCCATGCAGGGCGAAGGCCACGCAGGCGACGTTCAGCGCCAGGCCGGTGGCCATGATGGGCAGCACGCCGAAGCGCTTGATCAGCTTGCCGGTGAAGAAGCTGGGCACGAACATCGCCAGCACATGCCATTCCAGCACCAGGGCGGCAGCAGAAAAAGGATGCTGGCACTGCGCCATCGCGATCGGCGTGGCCGCCATCAGCAGGTTCATTACGCCGTAGCCGATGGCGCAGGCCGCGGTGGCGATGATGAAGACCGGCTGGCGCACGATGACGCTGGTCGGCCGGCCCTGCGGCGTGGTGCTGCCCTGGCCCGGCAGGGTCGGGAACGGGATGCACGACATCACCGCCAGGCTCAGCGCGGCCACGCCCATCAGCGCCAGGTAGGCACCGGCGAAGGGTTGCGCCAGCAGGTCGCGGCTGGCGCTGGCCAGGTTGGGCCCCACCACGCCGCCCAGGATGCCGCCGGCCAGCACCCAGCTGATCGCCCGCTCCTTGAAGTCGGGCTTGACCAGCTCCACCGAGGCGAAGCGGTACAGCGAGCCGTTGGCGTTGTAGTAGCCGGCCACCAGGGTGGCGGCGGTCAGCAGCCAGAAATTGCGCTGCATCGCCGCCCAGGCGCACACCGCCGCGCTGGCGATGGCCACCAGCAGCCCCAGCTGGAAGGTGCGTTGCCGGCCCCAGCGCCGCTGGTGGCGGGCGACGATGCCCGTGGCCAGCGCGCCGCCGGCGACGTAGGCGGTGATCGGCACCGTCGCCATCCAGCCCACCGGCGCCAGCGCCAGGCCGACCAGGCCGTTGATGGCGATGAAGGTCACGTTGTTGACCATCAGCAGGCCCTGGCAGAGCGTCAGCAGGGCGAGGTGCAGGTTCATGGCCGCCCGTCGTCCGACGGGTACGTCGGCCGATCCCCCGAGGGGATGGCGGGCCGGCTCGGGAGCGGCCCGGCGCTCGGCCCGCCGGGCGGCGGCCGCACAGGTTGTCTCATGGCATGGATCCCTCGAGTGCAGCGACCACGGCCAGCGCGGCCAGCGGTGCGGTGTCGGCACGCAGCACGCGCGCACCCAGGGTGGTGGGCAGGAAGCCGGCGGCGCCTGCCGCGGCCAGTTCGGCGGGCGACAGACCGCCCTCGGGGCCGCTGAGCAGGCAGACCGGGCTGCCGTTGGACCCGGCCAGCCGCGTGCGCAGCGGCTGCGTGCCGTCGGCCAGGCTCAGCACCAGGCGGGTGGCGGCGGCCGGCGCCTTCCCCAGCCAGTCGCGCAGCGGCTGCGGCGGGTGGATGATCGGCACGCGGTTGCGCCCGCTCTGCTCGCAGGCGGCAATCGCCACCGCCTGCCAGTGCTCGCGGCGGCGCTCGGCGCGTTCACCCGACAGGCGCAGCACCGAACGCTCGCACACCAGGGGCACGATGGCGGCGGCGCCCAGCTCGGCCGCCTTCTCGACCAGCGCGTCCATGCGCTCGTTGGCCGGCATGCCCAGGGCCAGCGTGACCGGCGTGTGCAGCTCGCGCTCGATGGCCTCGTGCACCAACAGCCGCGCCTGCACCGCCTTGCGGCCGATGTCGACCACCTCGGCCTGCCACTGGCCGCCGCTGCCGTCGAACAGGGTGATGGGGTCGCCCGGCTGCAGGCGCAGCACCTGCACATGGCGGCTGGCGCCCGCGGGCAGGGTGAAGGCGTCGCCCGCCGCCAGCGGGGCATCGACGTGCAGACGGGGCGGCATCAGTCCGGGGCGAGCAGCAGCTGCACCAGGGCCAGGGCGGCGGCGTCGCCCTGGGACACGCGCACCTGCTCGACGAAGCGCAGCGCCAGCTGGCGGATCTCCGGCGGTCCGGCGCAGCGCTCGACGTCGAGGATCATCTTGTAGCCCTTGATCAGCCCCAGCCGCGGCCGGGCCTCGGCGGTGATGCGGTCGTACAGCGTGCGGTAGCTCTTCGACTCCAGCGCCTGCGCCAGGGTCATGCGCGGCGCGGGCTGCGTCGGGCCCAGGGTCGACTGGTCGGCCACCAGGCCGGCGCGCAGCAGCTCCTGCAGGTCGGCCAGGGTGGCGCCCTTCACCAGGCCGATCCAGTCCTGCGCCGGCCGGGCGCCGTCGATGATCAGCAGCAGGTTGCGCGCCGGCCGCGACAGGGGGAGCGACTTGCGCTGGATCTCGGTGCGGCCCGCATCGGTCTTGGCCAGCCGCGCGGACAACACCCGCGCGACGTCATCGTTCACCGCCGGGCCTCGCGCAATTCACGGCGCAGCACCTTGCCCACGGTGGTCTTGGGCAGGTCGGCGCGGAACTCGACCACCTTGGGCCGCTTGTAGCCGGTCAGGTTGGCCTCGCAGAAGGCGCGCACCGCGCCCTCGGTCAGTGCGGCGTCCTTCTTCACGATCACCACCTTGACGGCCTCGCCGGCCTTGTCGTCGGGGATGCCGACCGCGGCGCATTCCAGCACGCCCGGCAGCTGGCTGAGCACGTCTTCGATCTCATTGGGGTACACGTTGAAGCCCGAGACCAGGATCATGTCCTTCTTGCGGTCGACGATGCGGAAATGCCCACGCTCGTCCATCATGCCCACGTCGCCGGTGCGGAAGAAGCCGTCGGCGGTCATCACCTTGGCGGTCTCGTCGGGCCGCTGCCAGTAGCCGGCCATCACCTGCGGGCCGCGGATCGCGATCTCGCCGGGCTGGCCTGCGGGCACTTCCCGGCCGTCGTCGTCGAGCAGCACCAGCTCGGTGTTGGGCATGGGCAGGCCGATGGTGCCGGAATACGCCGTGCTGTCCACCGGGTTGCAGGTGGCCGACGGGCTGGTCTCGGACAGGCCGTAGCCCTCGCAGATCGGGCAGCCGGTCTTCTCGAGCCACAGCCGCGCCGTGCCCTGGGTGACGGCCATGCCGCCGCCCACGCTGATCTTCAGGTGGCTCCAGTCGACCTTGTCGAAGTCGGGGTGGTTGGCCAGCGCGGTGAACAGGGTGTTGACCGCCGGAAAGCTGTGGAAGGGCTGGGCCGCCAGGTCCTTCAGCAGCGCCGGGATGTCGCGCGGATTGGCGATCAGCACATTGCAGCCGCCCATCTTCAGCCCCAGCATCATGTTCGTGTTGAAGCCGAAGATGTGGTACAGCGGCAGGGCAGACGGTGACGATCTGCGTGCCGGCGGGGATCTTCTTCAAGGCCGGCTGGTACCAGGCCTCGGCCTGCAGGATGTTGGCCACCAGGTTGCGGTGCAGCAGCACCGCGCCCTTGCTCACGCCGGTGGTGCCGCCGGTGTACTGCAGCACGGCGATGTCGTCGGGCCCCACCTGGGCCGGCTGCAGCGTCATGCGCCGGCCGCGCGCCAGCGCGTCCTTGAAGCGCACCGTGTTCACGCCCGCCGGCAGGCTGAAGGCCGGCACCATCTTCTTCACCCGCCGCACCACGTGGTTGACGAGGGCACCCTTCACCAGGCCCAGCATGTCGCCCATGCTGGCCAGCACCACGGTCTTCGTGGGCACCTGGTCGATCACCTGGGCCAGGGTGGCGGCGAAGTTCTCCAGGATGATGATGGCCTTGGCGCCCGAGTCCTTGAGCTGGTGCTCCAGCTCGCGCGGGGTGTACAGCGGGTTGACGTTGACCACCACCAGGCCGGCGCGCAGGATGGCCGCCACGGCCACCGGGTACTGCGGCACGTTGGGCATCATGACGGCGACGCGGTCGCCGCGCTGCAGGCCGCTGCCTTGCAGCCAGGCCGCCAGCGCGCGCGAGGCGTCGTCCACCGCGCCGAAGCTGAACGACGCGCCCATGAACTTGTAGGCCGTCTTGTCGGCATGGGTGCGCAGGCTGTCGTCGATCAAGGACACCAGCGAGGGATAGAGGTCGGTCTTGACCTCTGCCGGCACACCGGCAGGATATTGCTTCAGCCAGATCTTCTGCATCAAGCGGCTCCAGGGATGGCCGGGATTCTCTCCGAGCGCTTCCGGCGTCATCATCAGGGCAATCGATAGCCGGGGCAGACCCCGCGCACGCTCAATGGACGCCCATGTCAAATGCTAGGAATCCAGGCGTCGGCGGCGCGCAGCTGTTCATCAGCTACCGCCGCGACGACAGCGCTGGCTACGCCCGGGCGCTGAACGACCGGCTGGCGCAGCAGTTCGGTGCCGCGCAGGTGTTCATCGACGTCGACGACATTCCCGCCGGCGCCACCTTCGACACCACCATCGCCCAGGCCCTGGGCGCCTCGGCGGTGCTGCTGGTGTTGATCGGCCCGCGCTGGCTGGCGCCAGGGGCCGATGGCCGGCCGCGCCTGCACGACCCCGCCGACTTCGTGCACCGCGAGGTGGCGGCCGGCCTGGCCGGCGGCGCCCAGGTCATCCCGCTGCTGCTCGACGGCGCGGCCATGCCCGCGGCCGACCTTCTGCCTGCGCCGCTGCGGGCCCTGGCGCTGCGCCAGGCCCAGGTGATCGACGCCCGGCGCTTTGCCGCCGACACGGATGCGCTGGTGGGCCGGTTGCACACGCTGCTGGGCCATGCGTCGGCAAGCGCGGCGCCGACGGCCGCCGGCCCCCATCGGCGCACCGGCCTGCTGGGCGTTGCGCTGGCGCTGCTGGCCGCCGCCGGCGGGGCGGGCTGGTGGCTGATGACGCCCGCGCCATCGACCGCACCGGTGGCCGCGGCGCTGGCGCGTGCCCCGGTCAACGGCCGCTGGCAGGCGGCGGTGCGCTACGACTGGCTGACCGCCGACCTCACCGAAACCCTGGTGCTGCAGGGCGAAGGCCGGGCGCTGGCCGGCACGGCCAGCTTCCTGCGGGTGCCGCGCGGCATCGAGCAGGGCGAGGTCGACGGCGCCGTGCTGCGCTTCGTCACCCGCAGCGCCGAGCAACTGGGCGGGGCCGAGCGCAGCGTGACCCACCGCTGGACAGGCCGGCTGGAGCGCGAACCCGGTGGCGAGCTGCTGCGGCTGACGATGCAGACCGAGGGATCGGCGCAGCCGCATGCCCCGGTGGAGGTGCTGGCGCGGCGGATTGCGGCGCCTTGAGGGGCTCAGACCAGGCCCAGCGACTCCTCGACGCCCAGGTGCACGTTCATCGATTGCACCGCGGCGCCGCTGGCGCCCTTGCCCAGGTTGTCCAGGCGGCTGAGCAGCAGCACCTGGCGGTCGTTGGCGAAGACGAACAGGCTGGCGTCGTTGGTGTCGTTGTCGGCCTGCACGTCGAAGAAGCCGGCCTCCAGCGTGGCCGGGTCGGCCAGCGGCATCACCTTCACGAAGCGCTCGCCGGCGTAGTGCGCGGCCAGGGCCTCGCGCACCTGGGCGCCGGTGGTGCCGGGGCGGAACTGGTCCAGCTGCAGGCCCACGCTGACCGCCAGGCCCTTGTAGAAGGCCGCCACCACCGGCAGAAACACAGGTGCACGCGCCAGGCCGGTGTGGGCCACCATCTCGGGCAGGTGCTTGTGGGCCAGCGCCAGCGCGTAGGGGCGCGGCGACTGCAGCTTCGCATCGCCACCTGCTTCGTACTGCGCAATCATCGACTTGCCGCCGCCCGAGTAGCCGGTGATCGAGGTCGCGCTCACTGCCGCGGCGGCCGGCAGCAGGCCCGCCTGCACCAGCGGGCGCAGGGCCAGCACGAAGGCCGTGGCATGGCAGCCCGGGTTGGCGATGCGCTTGGCGGCGCGGATCGCATCACGCTGGCCGGGTGCCAGCTCGGGCAGGCCGTAGGCCCAGCCGGCCACGGTGCGGTGGGCGGTGCTGGCGTCGATGACGCAGGTCTTGGGGTTGGTGACCAGGGCCACCGCCTCGCGCGCGGCGGCGTCGGGCAGGCACAGGAAGGCCACGTCGGCGGCGTTGAGCAGGCGGGCGCGCTCGGCGCTGTCCTTGCGCTTGTCGGCGTCGATGCGCAGCACCTCCACGCCGTTGCGGCGGGCCAGCATCTCGTGGATGCGCAGGCCGGTGGTGCCTTCCTGTCCGTCGACGAAGATGCGGTGGGTCATGGCGGTGGTCCGGTTGGTCAGAATGCGGGGCAATCTTCAAGGATAAGGCTTCCCCATGACGACGGTGCCGACGACCCCGCGCGTGCTGCTGCTGCCGGGCTGGCAGAACTCCGGCCCCGACCACTGGCAAAGCCGCTGGGAGCGCGCCCATGGCTTCGAGCGGGTCGAGCAGGACGACTGGCTCTGGCCGCGCCGCGGCGACTGGATGGCCCGGCTGGAGGACACGCTGCTGGCCGACGAGCGCCCGGCGCTGCTGGTGGCGCACAGCCTGGGCTGCCACCTGGCGGCGGCCTGGGCCGGCCACAGCCGCCACGGCGCCTGCGTGGCCGGTGCGCTGCTGGTGGCGCCGCCCGACCTGGAGCGCGCCGACATGCCGCCGCAGGTGCAGACCTGGGCGCCGCTGCAGCGCCAGCGCCTGCCCTTTGCCGCCACCGTGGTCTACGGCAGCGACGACCCGTACTGCGCGCCGGCGCAGTCGCAGGCCCTGGCCGCCGACTGGGGTGCCGAGGTGCTGGCCCTGCCCGGCGCCGGCCATGTCAATGCCGACAGCGGCCTGGGCGACTGGCCGGCCGGCCTGGCGCTGCTGGCGGCGCTGGCGCGGCGTGCCAACCTGGCGCTGCCGGTGCCTGCGGCCTGATCGCTCACAATTCAGGCATGGTCACCAAGAAACCCAAGGGCCTCGGCCTCGGCCTGGAAGCGCTGCTCGGCCCCAAGGTGGCCGAGGGTGCGGCCGTCGACACCTCGCGCCCCAGCGCGCTGAAGATCGACCAGCTGCAGGCCGGCAAGTACCAGCCGCGCACGCGCATGGACGAGGGCTCGCTCTACGAGCTGGCCGAGAGCATCAAGAGCCAGGGCATCATGCAGCCCATCCTGGTGCGGCCGCTGGGTGATGGCGCGGCGGGTGGCTACGAGATCATCGCCGGCGAGCGCCGCTTCCGCGCGGCCAGGCTGGCAGGCCTCGACGAGGTGCCGGTGCTCGTCAAGGAAGTGCCCGACGAGGCCGCCGCCGTGATGGCGCTGATCGAGAACATCCAGCGCGAGGACCTCAACCCGCTGGAAGAGGCGCAGGGCCTGCAGCGCCTGGTGCACGAGTTCCAGCTCACCCACGAGCAGGCGGCGCAGGCGGTGGGCCGCTCGCGCAGCGCCGCCAGCAACCTGCTGCGCCTGCTGAACCTCACCGCGCCGGTGCAGCAGATGCTGATGGCCGGCGACCTGGACATGGGCCATGCCCGCGCCCTACTGGCGCTGGACGCCGGCGCCCAGGTGGCCAGCGCCACCGAGATCGTCAGCCGCAAGCTCAGCGTGCGC
>Ga0116180_1001752_pt1 | contig 17899 bp, 9 predicted proteins | sample AD_UKC073_MetaG_FD_89804 | JGI IMG/M metagenome (GOLD analysis project Ga0116180, IMG submission 89804) | Active sludge microbial communities of municipal wastewater-treating anaerobic digesters from USA - AD_UKC073_MetaG | ecosystem: Engineered > Bioreactor > Anaerobic > Digestate | place: USA...
AACTCGCCTCGATCATGAACGCCCTCCCGGAGAGATACCGGCTCATGGTGCTGCTGGCCGCCTGGTGCGCGCCCAGATTCGGCGAACTCACCGAACTGCGCCGCAAGGACGTCACCGTCGAGTACGACACGGACGGCGAGCCGGACGCCGGCATCCTCCACATCTCGCGCGCGGTCACCTGGCCCGACCCCGACACCGCCATCGTGAAGGGACCCAAGACCGCTGCTGGCGTCCGGGACGTCGAGATCCCGCCGCACCTGCTGCCGTTCCTGCTCGACCATCTCGACAAGTGGGCCGAGAAGGGTGACAACGGGCTGCTGTTCCCTGCTGTGGAGTCGCCCGGTGAGCATATGAAGCACGGCGCCCTCTACAAGGTCTACCGGCGAGCACGGAAAGTCGCCGGCCGCTCCGACCTCCGCTGGCACGACCTGCGCCACACCGGCGCCACCCTCGCCGCCCAGCAGGGGGCCACCCTCGCGGAGCTGATGAACCGACTCGGCCACTCGACCGTCGCGGCCGCGATGATCTACCAGCACGCCAGCGCCGAACGCGACCGCGAGATCGCTCGCAGACTGTCGGCGCTTGCCACGGGTGGAGCGGAGCCCGCCAGCGCGCCGAAAGCCTGAACCTGAACCCGTCCGCGCGCGAACAGGTCGACGAGATGGTCAAGGCAAAACCGCAGCGCTGACGATGCGGCGAGGGAGCTACTCGAAGCGGCCAACCTGGGATCAGCCGTGCTGCTCACCGCTTCGAAGCACCTCGAGCACGTCGTGTCCACCGACTCGCTCAACGACCTCGGGATCGCCGACGACGACGAGCCTGTCGGTGGCCCTCGACATTCCGACGTAGAGCCGTTCGCGGCTGCGGTCGCGCATACCGGTTTCGTTCACACATAGGACGACGGCGCGTCGTTCCATGCCTTTGAAGCCGAGGACGTGGCCGTAGAAGACGTCGTCGTTGGACCAGAACTCGTCCCAGTAGCCGGCGAAGCCGCGGGTCTCCTGGCGTTCCTTCTGGACGGGGTGGCGGGCGCCCATGGTGAGCAGGGCGATGTCCCTGGGCTCCCAGCCCTCGTCGAGCAAGCGCTCGATCTGGTCGTCGGCGGCCTCGATCGCATCCGCGGTGGTCACTGGAACGAACTCCACCTGCGGGCCTTCTCCGCCACGCAAGACCATCGATGTCGGGGCGAGCGGGACGAAGCTCTGAGCGATCTGGCGCGTATTCCTGAGGTTGTGATCGAGGACCAGCGGCACCATCGCCAACGGCGGGTGCCCGAACCGCGCGAAGACACGCTGCCGCTCGTCGCTGTAGGCGAAGATCCCACCGGCCGCTTCGTCGCGGAGCGCACCAACCAGCGGTGTCCACCAGTCGTCAGCAAAGTCCTGCGCCTCGTCCACGATGACGGAGTCGAAGCGGTCCTCCGGAGTCAGTTCGACCGCTCGGGCGGCCATCAGTTGGGGCAGCTCGACCTCCCAGAAGTCGGAATCGTCCCGAGAACCGGTGATCTCGATACCCCAGTCACGGGCCAGGTCCTCGAACGTCCCGACGAAGGCCGGCCGCTTGGCGCTTGAACCGGTCAGCAGCGACCGTCGCAGGTGATGAGCCAAGCCGTAGCTGTAGCAGACGACCGCGACTCGTCGGCGCTCTCCGGTGAGGCGGCCGCTGGCGAGGTCGGACGCCTGGCGAAGGGCCAGGACGGTCTTGCCGCTTCCGGCGCCGCCGCGGATCTCGACCCGATTCAGCAGACGGGTGACGCCGAGGATTTGGGTTTGTTCCATCGTGAGCCGGTCCGCGAGAGAGGCGCGGTCCTCGGCGATCGCGACGACGTCACGGGCGGGCAGGTTGCGACCGATGAGGATTTCGCGGATCAGGTCCGTGTCCTCGCGCGTCGGTGGCCTGGCGTCAGATCGGTGCAACGATGTGGTGTCCCAGACTCTCCGACCGAGGTCGACGAGATCGGCCTTTCCCGAGACCTGCCATCGTGGGCAGTCGGGTGTGGCGAAGTCGACGGCGAGACTCGTGCGGGCCAGCACTACGTGATGGCTCCAGCGGACCCGTGTCCGCGTCCAGCGGGGATCGGCCTCGACGTAGTTGCGCAAGGCGTAGGTCGCGTCGCGCGCCTGGTCCACTGGATGGATCTGGGCGTCACCGTCCTGCCTGGCGATCATCCACCGTCCGTCGGTCTCGACCCAGACGTGGCTGCCTTTCACCTCAACGACCACGATCCCGGAGTCAGGCATGAGGGCGACCAAGTCGGCTTCATGGTCCTTGTGGCGATCGGACAGCCGGTAGTTGGCCAGCAGGATGCAGTCGTCGCCGAGTTGGCGCTGCAGCCGCTGCCACACGTCCCTTTCGGACGGCGTGACGAAAGACGGCTGAGCGGGTGACGAGCTGGCCAAATCAAACCCCCACCATGACGAGGACGGATTGTGCTCCACACGATGTCATCGCGAAGTCGAAGCCCGCGGGAGGCTGGCGGACCGGAACCGTGGATGTTGCCCGTCGGCACCCTTGCGCTCGCCAAGCTCCGACCTACGCCGGCCGCAGCTCTGATGTCAGTCGAAGGCCGCGGGCACGTGTCAACTCGACGTAAGCCCAGTTGTCGGCGCTCGCCGCTATCGTCAGACGCATGACTCTGGATCCTGCGTTCGGTTCGTTCGTGGGCCTGACGGTCGGCAACATCACCGGTCACTTCGTCGTGCCCGCCTACCAGCGGGGCTACCGGTGGACGGCGCGGGAGGTCACCCGCCTCCTTCAGGACATCCGCGACAGCGAAGGCACCACCTACTACCTGCAGCCCATCGTCGTCCGCCACCTCGACACGAACCGGTGGGAACTGATCGACGGGCAGCAGCGGTTGACGACCCTTTCGTTGATCGTCCGCCAGTTCAAGCGGTACGTGCCCTTCGCGGAAGCGGAGAAGTACAGCCTCGAGTACGTGACCCGTCCGCTCAGCGCCGACTACTTGCGCGAGCCTACGGAAGTCGGCAGCGGCACCAACATCGACTTCTTCCATATGTACGAAGCTTGGACGGCTATCGGCGACTGGGTAGAAGCCCAGGACGACGCCTCGACAGCTGCGTTTGAGGTGTACAAAGCTCTGCAACAGCGGGTGAAGGTGATTTGGTACGAAGCGCCCGAGGGCACCGACTCAACGGAGCTGTTCACCCGACTGAACATGGGGAGGATCCCGCTCACTGACGCTGAGCTGGTGAAGGCGCTGGTGCTGTCACGCAGTCGCGACGCCCACGGTACGGACCGTGCCCGGAGCATCGCATCGGAGTGGGACGCCATCGAGCGCGACCTGCGTGACCCCGAGCTGTGGGCGTTTCTCACGGCCAAGCCGGACGAAGAGGCCACTCACATCAGCGTGCTGCTCGACATTCTTGCCGACGAGCTGTCGGACGCTCGGCGCTCCAGGGACGGCGAGACGCCGGCGGAGAGGAAGCCCCTCCGCGGTTGCGATCGTCCGAGCTTCCACACTTTCGAGACGATCCGTGCGGCCATCGGTCATCCAGAGGACGTCGCGGGCCTGATCTGTGATCACGTCATCGCCGCCGGCGAGGAGGCGGCGCACTGGTGGGATCACGTCGTCGACCTGCACTCCCTCGCCGTGGGCTGGTTCGAGGAAAGGGAGGCCTTCCACAAGATCGGCTACCTGACCGCCTGCGGCGTGCCGTTCGACGAGATCCTCGCCGGGTCGGTCGGCGTGACCAGGCCGCAGTTCGTCTCCCGACTTAACACCTTCATCGCGACGGATCGGCGCTGCCTGCGAGGCCTTACTCGGTCCGGACTCGACCAGCTCGCGTACGGCGACGACGACGACCTGATCAAGAAGGTCCTCCTGCTCATGAACGTCGAAACCATCCGGAAGCTCACCAACTCGACAGAGCGCTACTCGTTCCAGGCGCACGCCGTTCGTCGAGACCGGTGGTCCCTGGAACACATCCACGCCCAAAACTCGGTCGGTTTGAACACGGTTGAGCAATGGACCGAGTGGCTGCGCCAGCACCGCGACGCGCTGGTGGACCTCACGGTGTTATCGGAGCCGAGGAGAGCCGAGCTCACGACCATGATCGATGCGGCCTTTCCGACTGTCACGCTCGAGAAGTTCCAGGCGCTCGAGGCCGAGGTTCGGGCAGTGCTTTCGGTCGGGTCAGGCGACCCCGCGGACGAGGAGCAGGGAATCTCGAACCTCACTCTCCTCGAGCGAGGCGACAACAGCGCTCTCAGTAACGCGGTGTTCGCGGTGAAGCGAAAGCGGGTTCTCGACCTCGACCGAGAAGGCTCCTACATCCCGGTGTGCACTCGAAACGTGTTCCTGAAGTACTACACGAACGACCGTGCTCAGCAGATCCACTTCTGGAGCCCCCAAGACAGGGCGAGCTACCTCGCTGCCATCGAACGGGAACTCCAGCTGTACCTGCGACCCGAGGAGGCGAGCGAGTGACCAGGATCGAGTCGTTCAGCCGGATGTTCGACCCGACGACTGCGCGCGGGGAGGTGATCGGCCGCGTGGAGATCCCCCTCATCCAGCGAGACTACGCACAAGGCCGTCGCGGCGAGAAGGTCGACGCCATCCGTGAGAGTTTCCTGGACGTCCTGCACGGTGCGGTCGCAGGAGAGCACGCCGCGCCGGTGGGGCTCGACTTCGTTTACGGTGAACTGAAGCCGGACGGCACACTCCAGCCACTCGACGGACAGCAGCGCCTTACGACGCTGTTCCTGCTCCATTGGTACCTCGCTGTGCGCACCGGCAAGCTGTCCCCGGCGGCGCGATGGACCCAGTTCACATACGAGACCCGCCCGAGCGCCCGACGATTCTGCCAGCGCTTGGTGTCGGCGCAGCCACCTGCGACAACTGCGTGCCTGTCGGCCTGGATCCAGGAACAACCCTGGTATCTGTACGTGTGGCGGTACGACCCGACCATCAACTCCATGCTCGTCATGCTCGACGCCATCGGCCAGCGCTTCTCCGACGTCGATGCGGACCAGGCGTGGGAGCGGCTCACCGACACCGACGACCCACGCGTGTGGTTCCACCTCCTGCCCCTCCCCGACATGGGGTCGGCTGAGGACTTGTACGTGAAGATGAACTCGCGCGGGAAGCCCCTCACCGAGTTCGAGAACTTCAAGGCGCGTTTCGAGAAGGTGATCGGCTGGGCGCCTCAACAGCTGCAGGACGAGTTCGCTCGCAAGGCGGACACGTCGTGGTCGGACGTCTTCTGGCGATTTCGGGGCGAGGACGACCTCGTCGACGACGAGTTCCTGCGCTACTTCCAGTTCGTCACCGAGGTGTGCGAATGGAGCGAAGACCTCGACGATCTGGGTGTGAGCGGATCCATCACGACACGCGCGGCGCGCGTGTTCGGGGCGGACAACCCGAGGTGCGCGGACAACCTCACCTTCCTCCTCACCGCCTTCGACGTCTGGGTCGGGCGCGACATCGCGACGGAGTTCGACGGGCTGTTCAGCACTGCCCCCACGGCGAGCACGGCCGTCGAAGGTGCCCTTCGACTCTTCTTCCGAGACACGAATCCCAACCTGTTCGAGTCAGCCTGCCACTCGTACGGCGAGACCACCGGAGGGGGCACCAGGACGTTCAGCTTCGGCCAGACCCTGCTGCTCTTCGCGGTGCTGCTGCGCCTGTCCCCGGCGTTCACGGGAACCTCCGCGGACTTTGCGGCAAGGATTCGCACCCTTCGCAACCTCGTCGAAGCCTCCCAGTTCGAGTTGCGTGCAGAGCGCATGCCACGTCTGGTCGCCGACACGCGATCCCTGATCCTGGACGGCTTGCTGCCCACGCCGGGCAACTCGTTCGCGGTGGCACAGATCAGCGACGAGAGCGACAAGCGCGAGTTCCTGGCCCAACACCCGGACGCGACTGACGCGTTGAAGATGCTCGAGGACAACGAACTCCTCAGGGGGTCCACCTGTTCGTTCGTGCTGGATGCGGAGTCGCTCGAGAGGAGAGCGACGACCTTCAACGCGGTCATGGCCGATTCAGACCTGTGGTGGGACCTGACCGGAGCCCTGCTGACCTTCGGCGACTACCAGTGGCCGCGTCAACGCGGCGGTTCTCTCGACAACTCGGACGCGTTCCAGTTCGGAACCTGGGACCGTCGGTACGCCGACGCCTGGCGAGAGGTGCTCGTCGGTCGTACGCGCACCGAGTCCGGGACGACCGCAGCGGTGCTCCAGGAGTTCCTGGACGCGGTCGACGCCTCGCCTGATCCGGTCAGCGACACGCTGGGCCGGCTGCAAACCGACTGGCTCGGTGATCGAGAGCAGTCAGGGAGCCTCGACTGGCGCTACTACCTCGTGAAGTACCCCGCGATGCGCGCCGGGGCGTCGGGTCTGTACTACGCACACGGTCGCCGGATGGGCTTCAGCCTCACCAACCTCCCGGGCGGCAAGAAGTACCGCAACGCGAACTACCGCGACCCGTACCTGCTGGCGATCTTCGAGGCCGCGGGCGAACCCGCCGAGGTCGGCCCGCTCTGGTTCAGCGGTTACGAGTGGGAGCCGCGCTGGCTCAAACTCACCCGCAGCGGTGTCGGTCTGCGCTCGGTCGCTGACGGTTTCGAGATCGCCAGACCGACGGCCGACGAATTCCAAGCAGCCTTCGACACCGCGGCACGCGAGCTTGCCCTCGTGGCTACCGAGGACGGCGGATTGACCCTCGTGCTGGCGGTCCGGAAGACAACACCCGATTTGACGGGGCCCGACGCCGAGGACCGCGTCCAAGTCGGCGCGCACCTTCTGCGGCGCCTCATCGACGCCGGGCTGTAGCCGCGGACGCCCCTCCAACACGAGAGCAGCGCGTGCTCCCCGTCGACAGTGCCGACATGGGGCGATACTGCTCTTCATGACGCACGATGCGACCGCGGCCGCGGAGGTGAACCGTGAGGTGACGACGCTGCTCGTCGAGGCGGGACGACGGTACGGGTTCCATCCCGAAGTGGAGTTTCGGGTACCCGGCGGACGTCTCGACGTGGTGTGGTCCTGGGAGCCGATCGACCGCATCCCCGGGCTGCCCGGCTCGTTCCCTGTCGTCGGATTCGAAGTGGAGTCCAGCTGGCGCACCCGTAAGCACCTGAAGGGCGACTACCTGAACCTCGCCGACGCCGGCGTCTCTTACGGCGTCATCGTGATCGCCGGCGTCGACCCGAGAGACGAGTCCTTGCGCCGCTTCGCTCAGTCCTTGGTCGACAGACCCGGGCCCAAGATGGCCGTGTGGACCCTCGAAGACGTCCGCCGCCTCGTCGCTTCGGAGGAAGACGCGCCGCGGGTGGTCGGCCCGATTGCTCAAGCGAGTCAGACCGTTCCGCCGACCGCGTCCCGTCCGATGCCGCTCACCAAGGCGCCACGGGGCAAGTACGCGGCCCTCACCCGCTGGCTGCTGGAAGCGGACGAGGCGGAGGTGCGCGCCTCGTTCGCCGACGTCGAGGCCGTTCTGGGGTTCGCGCTCCCGCCGTCCTGCCGCGCGCACGTCGCCCACTGGCACGGCTACGACGGCAGCGCGGTAGCACGAGCGATCGCCGACGCCGGCCGGCGAGCGTCCGACGTGAGCCTCGGACGCGAGACGCTCATCTTCGTACGCCTTCCTCGACTCACCGTCGACGAGTCGTGACTCACCACAACACTTCCGACCACGCAGGCGAGCGGCGCGAAGTCTTGCTCTTCGTCGGCCTCAACCCGCCCCTCACATCCGGGACCAGAACGCGCGGTCGCGTCGAGCTCGCTCGGACCCTGCTCGGCTTCGAGGTGGTTGAGCACGGCAACCTGTTCGCTCACGCCACCAAAGACCTAGCCGGCATCACGACCCTCGGCGTCAGCGAGGACGGGTGGTCGGCCGCGCGGTCCGAGCTCACCCGACAACTCCGGCGCGCACAGGGGGCGCTCCTCGGCTACGGCGTCCAGAGCCCTTCCGGGGCGGCGGGCCGGCTGTTCAAGGACCAGGTCGAGTGGCTCGAAGCGGAGCTGACCCAAGTCGCCGTACCGGTGTGGGTCGTGGGCGGCCAGCCTCGCCACCCGTCCCGGTGGCAGCGCTTCACCCACCGCGCTCACTTCGGCACGCCGTTCGACGTGGCCTTGTCCGCCGCACTCCGCCGACGAGACGTCTCCACGAACGAGCCGCCCTGAAAAGCGGCCGCGTTCTCCGGCCCTCTCCGCTCTGTCAGTCAGAACAGGGGGGCAGAATCGTTCGCCCTGCCACCCGCCTTCGGGTCGGTGCCGGACGCCTTGGGTGCGCCCGACACCGTCGCTCCGGGGGCCGCTCCCACCCGCAAGTAGAGGTCGACCACTTCACCCTTCCAGAACTTGACGTCCTTGCGCACGCGCTCGCTCTTCAGGTCCAGGCGAAGCATCTTGCCGGCCACTTCCGCGAGCGACTCGATGCGGTGGAACCGGTCCCCGAAGTCCTTCGCGAACTCCGCCAGGGCGCGGACCTTCAGCAGGGCGTCATCAAGGTCGTACCGGTGCGGGTCGATGATCGACGGCAGCACCTTGCCCTCCACGCGCTCGAAGAACACGAAGTCCGGGTACATGCCGCGCCAGTTGCCGAACTCGTTGCGGTAGGCGACGCAGAGCGAGTCGCCCGCGGACCGCGGCGGGTTGCGGTACCAGGCGACCGTTGTGGCCTTGGCCAGCTCGGTGAGCACGACCTTCCGTTCCCACGCGTTCAACCGCGACAGCGGGAAGTTGCCGGCCTCGTCCGACATGAGGTGCTTCCCCACCAACGGAGCAATGGTGAGCTGATCGTTGGCGTCCAGCTCCATGAAGTCCTCCAGCCGCACTCGAGGCTGGATGAGCGACGTCAGCTGCGGGTCGGGCGCCTGGGCCTTGATGTCGCGGTAACTCTGCCGGCGCAGGTCGCCCAGCCGCTCGATGGCGTCATGGTGCTCGTAGTCCCACTGTTCAAACAGGAGGTTCGCCAGCGCGTCTACGGTCTCCCGGATGTCGGGGACGGTGGCGAGCGCGGCGCACTCCACCATGGCGTCTCGGACGGGGTTGGCGAAGTCGTCGTCGACGTGCTGGACGTGACGGTTGACGTAGGCCCGGGCGACGTCGCTGAACGCGGCTTTGGCGTCTTTGAACGCGACGGCGACCGCTTGGTCGTCGGCGTGCATCGTGAACTCCGAGTACGCGAGGGTTTGCTCGCCCGTTGTTCCGGCGATCGACTGACCGTGAATGGTGAGCACCTCGGCGCGGGCCGTCTCGAGCTTGCGCTCGTAACGAACCGCGCACGCGTCGAGCTCGGTCAGCACCTCCTCCTCCACGTCGGCCACGGCGTTGGGCCGCAAACCGTCGTTGGCGAGCTCGGTGGCGAACTGCATCAACCTGCTGACCGGCCGCACTCCGCGCTGGGGAAGGAGCTGCGTCGGCATCGCGCGCCACGCGTCCCACAGCCCCTGGTCGTCCTTCAGTCTGGGGTTGAGCGTCATCTCACGGCCGTCGAGCAACACCTTCTTGCCGGTGCCCGGGATGTCGGCGATCTGGCCGGTCAGGAACTTCACGACCTTGCCGGCGGTCGTACGGTCGAAATACGGCAGCAGGCAGTCCACCGAGTTCAGCCGGTCGTCGCCGGGGACGCGACGCGCGAGCGGGTTGCGAACCATCCGACCCAGGATCTGAGTGATGTGGGTGTGCTCCTTGGCGGTCCGGAACGACACCATCACCTCGGCGCGCGGGCAGTCCCAGCCCGTGCTGATCGCCTCCTTGGCGACCAGCACGCGCACGTCGGTGCGCTCCTCCACCCGCTGCGGCTCAATCCAGTTCACCGTCCAACTGCCGAACTCCTGCGCCGAGTGCTCCCCGAGCACGTGTCGCACCGCCTCCTGCGTGACGCTCGGGATTACCTCGCTGATCACGTCGAGCGCCCCGCCCACCAGGTCGTGGTCTGGCTTGTTCGGGATCTGTAAGACCAGCAGCGGCGACACGGCGGCATTCGGGTCGTTCTGACTCACCGCGTACTCCGCCCACGCCTCCGTGGACGCCTTCAGCTTCTCCGCCGCGCGCCGAACCAGGGCTCGGTCGAACACGCCGACCTCGGTCGTGAAGTCGAGCACCACGGTGTCCTTCAACAGACCTGACTCCTGGACGCGGGCACCGTCAACGTTCACCGGCTCGAGCGCCTGCCGGTTCTCCAGGAACTCCGCCTCGCTCATGGCCGTGGCGAACTTGCCGATGGTGGCCGAGATGCCGATCACGATGGGTGCGGCCCGGACCGCGTTCGAGCCGTTGACGAGCCGCTTCACGATCGTCGACTTGTCCTTTGAGGTGCCCTTCCCGCCGAAGCCGCGGTGCGCCTCGTCGAGGAACAGGTAGAGGGTGAGTTCGTCGTCGAGGATCGTGTCGTTGAGCGTGTCCCAGATCGTCCACGCCTGGTCGTCGGGCGCCTGGAACTGCTCGAACCGGTTCTCGTCCGCCCCGTCACGAGTGCCGCGAGTGAGCTTGGAGGACACCGACAGCTTCTGCGTGTTGAGGAAGTACACCTTGCCGGGCTCCAGCCGGGGCTGCGAGAACGGCGGCTCGATCGTGACGAGGTCAGTGAACGTCAGCTTGTCGGACGCCTCCAGCAGGCGGTTCTTGGTCTGCTCGTTCAGGGACGGGTCGTCAGAGAACCACACCACCACGGCGCCCTCGTCCGGCTCGAACTCGTCGGAACCGTTGAACAGGGCCTCAATCACGGCCGCGGACATCACGGTCTTGCCGGCGCCGGTCGTGGCGCACAGGCTGACCGACGACAGCTTGCCCGCCTCGCGGTAGTCCGACTGGGCGCGCTCCAGGCGTTCCAGGAGCAGGTTGACCGCCTCGGTTTGGTAGTCCTTCAGCCTGAACTTCACCGCGAGCTCCTTACCGCGTCGATCTGGAAGTTGCGCAGGTAGCTCTCGTACAGCCGAACCGCCTCCACGTGGTCGGGAAGAACCGCACACGCGCTCTGGAACCGCCGGTCGTCGTCGGTGATGATGTAGGCCACCGAAGCGTCAGGCTGCGCCCGGAGCGCCCCGACGAACTGATCCAGTCCGTCCAGTCGCTCGATCACCCCGTACGAGTCAGCAACGTCCCAACCGTGGGCCAGTGACTCGATCCGGCGGCCGCGAGCCCCGGCCCGCAACCACAGCAGCGGGGCGACCCGCTCGAAAGCGTTGTTGGTCGACACGGTCAGCGGCGCCTCGTAGGTCAGGGTGAAGAACTCAGCGTTCTCCATGAAGCCATTGGCCATGGCAAACTCATCGCGGAACCTGTACTCACCCTTGACGGGGCTGCCATCGGGGCAGGTGCCCGTTATTGCAGACCTTATTCGGGGCTTGGTGATGTAGTCGCAGATGCCCCACTTCTCCCAGTCGGGATCCCCTGGGCGAAGATCTTGTGCACGTAAGCTAGCCTGCTCGTCGGCCCCGACTTCGTTGTTGGTTACCGTTACCGAGCTTCTCCGGCCACCATCTTGACGATTAAGTCGAATTAGGGCGTGCGCGGTCGTCCCGGAGCCCGCGAAGAAATCGATGACAACTGCGTTAGGCTTGTCGCCGACGCAGAAGCGCAACGCGTCCTCGACCGCGTAGAGCGACTTCGGATAGGGGAAGCGGCGGTCCGGAAGCAACTGCCTCAGTAGAGCGGTCCCGGGGCCCGAAGTCGAATGTGACGGTCGATTCCATATACTCATCGGCTGCTTCATGGATGTAGCAGCTTCGAGAACGACCGCACCATCGGGATCCCGATCCACCACCACGAGGTCGCCGGACTCAATCGCTGCCACTTGGCTCTCCATCAAGTAGTAAGGCGTCCGACCGCCTCCGTTCGCGCGTCCGAACTTCACGTATCCCCGTCGCGTGTAGTCAAGGAACTTGTCCCGTCCTATTGACCACCGGCCATCCGAGCCATCCTTGCTAATGGGCCAGAGTGCGGTTACGCCAGCGGGCAGGGCCACGGACGCCATAGGGACTCCATCGGGAATGGGGTCCCCGGCTCCGACAAAGCGTAAGCTGCCCTCTTCGAAGTAGATCGGGTAGAAGAGCTTGAACCGACCGGTCGTGCGCCCCGTCGACGCTAGTCTCAACAAGCTCTTCCAGCGGACTTCAGTGACATCGGCGGATGGCTCGTCGAGCATGTTGTCGCCCGTCGCCGTCACGACGCCGCCGCCGACCCTCACGAAGAATAAGTACTCCTCACATCGCGAGAACTCGCCGCGCCGCGCATTGCCCTTACGATTGATAACGGTGGACACCATCTGTATGGCGGCCTGCGGGAATACCTGCTCCAGCAGGAGCCCAAGCCGTAGGTATTCTTTCTCGTCAATCGTCACAACCAGCATCGAGTCACTCGGCGCGAGAAGCTCTTTGGCGACGCGAAGCCGACGCTCCATGAACGCGAGCCACTTGCTGTGACGATACAGGTCCTCACTCTCGACGTAGTCGTTGTTGTACTTCCAGTCCTTGGCTCCGGTGTTGTACGGCGGGTCGATGTAGATGGCGTCCACCTTGCCGCGGTGCGTGTACAACAACGCTTCGAGAACGTGCAGGTTCTCGCCGTTGATGACGGTGTGGTACGGCTTGTCACCGCCGCGTTCGACCTTGCCGGTGCTGACCAGCCCGGGGTAGATGACGTCGGTGTTCTCGGCCACCACTACCAAGTCCTCCACCGGGTGGTTAGCGGTGTCGCCGGTCTTCGGGTCGCGCAGGTCGGCACGGCGCTGGCCGTCGACCGTGCCACCTCCCGTGACCACCCAAAGGCGCTTGTCGGGTGAGGTGGTCTGACCGCGCGGCGGCAGCATGCGCACCTTGTCGCCCACCCGGACGGGTCGCCCGTACAGGTCGACCGCTTCGGGCGTGTGGCGCTCGAAGTTGAGCCCGAACGCGCGGCGCTCCTGGAGGTGGCGAAACTCCTTCTCCAGCTCGGTGCCGAGGTCGGCGTTGAGCCGCTTCGCTTCGCGGATGAGGTCGGTGACTCGGGACAACGGTGCTCCTGTGCTCTTACTCGCTGAGGTTGACGGTGGCTCTGGTGAACGTGGACACGATGCGCTGGTGGGTCTGCCGCGGCAACTGCCGGACGCCCGGCTCCCCGAACGGCGTGCCCGGACGAGCGGGCGCGGACGCGAGCAGGTCGTCCAGGCCGTCCCTCGCCAGCACGAGCAGTCCGTGCGTGGCGCGCGTGCACGCAACAGCCAGCCGTCCGAACGCGGAGTTGAACTCGTCCAGGCCGGTCGCCCCGCTGAGCGGGTGGACGGCGACGGTCAGCGCGTTCGTTCGGCCCTGCCACGAGTCGACCGTGGAGGCGACCAGGTCGCGCTCGCGCAGGCCGTGCCTGGCGCGGAGGCGCTCGACCATCTCGGTGGCGTCGTCGACGGCCTGGTTCCGAGTGGCGAGCACGACGACGAGCGGATCTCGATCGTCACACTCCCCCGGTCGTTCTTCGTCGAGTTCGCCGAGCGGCGCGCCGTCGTCGCCGTACCGCTGCGACTCGACCGTGAAGCCGGCGGTGAACAGGTCGTCCAGCCAACTCTCCAGCCGCTCCGTGAGGGGCAGGTCGACGTCGGGCGCTTCGGAGTCCGGCAGTCCGCTGACCTCCAGCAGCGTCGGTGCACCCGACCCGACCTGGGCCCAGAGGGGGGACGACGCCACGTCGGCGTGGAGGCGCACGCGCCGGTCTCCCGGAGCCGCGACGGAGTGGAGCTCTGACCAGGTCGGGTAGAACGCGCGCCAAAGGCCGAGGGCTTCGCCGGCGGGTCGCCACACGGCGGGCAGTTCGCGTTCCCACGTGGCGGGTTGACCGGTGAAGGCGGTGGGCCACGCCCGGTACGGGTTGTGCCGAGCGTCCCCGCGCCACGGGTTGTCGCCGATCTCGAGCGGCGGCAGCTGGCCGACGTCGCCGACGCCCACCACCACCGGAGCCACGTCGCGGAGAGCATCGAACAGGTGGTGAGGGAGCTGCCACGCTTCGTCGACGAACAGCACGTCGAACAGGTGGCCGTCGGCGGTTTCACCGAGGTGGTTCTTGAGACGCCCCGTCTCCCCCGGCGCCTTCAGCTTGGACGCGGTCGCGACCACGACGTCTGCCCGGGGCGGGATGGCGGTGCCGGTGGTGCTGACCGTGACGGCCGAGGCCACTCCGGCCGGAAGGTTGGCGGCGGCGTCGGCCGACAGGTGCAGGCACACCCGATCCCGTCCGAGCTGTTCAGCGAGGCCTGTTGCGAGCGGTCGGATCTGGTTGTTGGTGAACGCGGTCACCCCGATCCGACGCGTGCCGGGTGCGCCCGCGGCGGCCACGATGAGCCGCTTCAGGGCGTAGGACTTGCCGGCGCCGGCGGCCGCCTTCAGCAGCAGGTGGGTCGGCCGGTCGGCCGCGCCGACGGGCCGCGCCAGCGTGGCAAGTAGGGTCCGCTCGGCCTCGGCGGCCACGACGGCGTTCCCGGCAGCCGCCGCCGCGTGGTGCTTGGCGCTGACGGTGACGCCGGGTGCTCGGAACGCGACGTCAGTCCAGTTCGTCAACGGTCACCCCCTCGGGAGGAGCGGAGTCGGGCACGTCGACCGTCCGCGACGTCGGCTTGTCCGCCGGCGGCACCTCGAACCCGTCCGGGTCCAGCACGGGCGGCCACACCTGTGGGTTCAGCTCGTTGCGCGCGCGACGCAGCGCGAGCTCGTCAGCGAAGTCGGCCTCGACCAGCTCGTGCGGCTTGCAGCACCACCGGTGCGTGACGGAGTCGGCAGCGTAGGAACCTTCGGCGCACGTCGTCTTGGGAGCCGCCTGGTCGTCCGGCCGAGGGCGCCCGACGTTGAACTCGGCGTTGCGCTGCAGCGGCTTGAACCAGTCGAGCCTGGCGAGGATCAGCCGATCACCGGGCTGTGCGTTCGGTGGCACCGCCGGCGACCAAAGGAACCGGCCGCGTGGCGACGTGGCGTCGGGCGGCAGGTCAAGCCGTCCGAGCGGGAAGCCGCGCAGCTTGACCGCGCCGGCGAGCACCTGAACGGTCACGGCGTCGGTTTCTAGCCACGGGTCGGGCCCTCGGGACAGCATTACGACGCGGTCGCCGTCCGCGAATCGACGCGAAGCGACGTCCAGCACGAGCGGACTCGTCGACGCCACTGTGGCCCAGGTGACGTCCCGGTCCCCCGGGTCGTTCGCCCGCTCCGCGGCGCGAACCGGGTTGGTCAGGACGCCCAGCTGGGTGGCGCAACGATCGTCTGCTTGGATCACGTCCACGAGCAGGTTGCGCCAGTACGCGTACGTGCGTCCGAACCGGACGAGATCGGACGCGCGCAGCGCCTTGCGCCGGCGCCAGACGGCCTGCGCGTCTCCCTCGATGGTGCGGTAGGCGGGCTGCAGTTTGGAGTCCTTCAGGTTCCCGAGCGCCTGAATCGCGGAGTCGAGAGTGACGGCCTTGTAGTGCAGCTCGGCGGTCACCAACGCCTCGTAGGCGGCCACGTCACCGGTACGGCGCAGCTCTCGGAGCGCCTGGTGAAGAGCGTTCGACGTGTCGTTCGTGACCCGTGCGCCGGGAGTGTGCACGCTGGCTTCGATGCCGTCCGCGACGGCTCGGTGATCGAGCGGCCCACCGGCGGTGGCCCACGCCACCAGGTAGTCGAGACGCTGCGCCTGGACCGCCGCTCCGCCCGGGACGAAGTGACGCGTCATCACCTGCGTCAGGTTGACTACCGGGTCGCGCAGCGTCAGCATGCGCGCGCGGTCGTGCTCGAGCAGGAACGAGACCGCCGTCCGCCGGGCGCCCTCCAGCGCCTTCGGCATGACCGCCGGTTCACCGTCGAAGGTGAGGATGGGACGCCCCATGTCCTGGTCGCGCTTCCAGCGCAGGCGGCTCAGCTCCACGCCGGCGAGCAGGTCGGCGGTGCTCGCCAGCAGGTCGGCCGTGGCGGCGTCGGGAACCGCCACATGCACCGGAGCTGGGCTGGTCGGGCTGTGCCGGAGGTTCGCCCCCATGGCGAGTTCGATCTCCTTGCCGATGATCGCCATCACCTTGCGTCGGGTCTCGTCCGACTGGGGGTCGGCGAACACTTCGAAGTGCCAGGACATCGGGCCGAGGTCGGTTTCGCGGCTCACGGCCAGGCCGTGGAAGCCGAGCGCGGCCGCGTCACTCTTGACCGCGACGACGTTCACGACGCCAGGGCGCCCGACGGGGTCCACACGCCGCTGGCCGGTGTTGACCACCCGTCCGGCCACAGTCCCCCGCACCCGAGCCGCTGTCGACGCCTTGGCGCCGGGCAGCGGGTCGCCGCCGTCGAGGAGTGGGCGAACGGACGGCCGCTCGTTCTCTGGGACCCCGAGCTCCACGAGCAGCAAGTCGGGGTTGGTGGAAGCCCGCAACTCGTGGCGACAGAAGTTGAACAGTGAACAGGACGGGCAGCTGGCCGGATCAAAGGCGTGCTCGAGAGTCTCGACGTACTGCTCGATGGGTTGGCCCACCTCGCCCTTGAGCGCGCCCAGCCTGCCTCGCCACTGAGACTCGACCTCCGCCAGGTGGTCGGTCAGGTCCTCGACTTCGACCGTCGGCTGCAGGAAGGCGCTCCGCGGGACGGCGAGGAACCCGTGGGTGCTCACCCGGAGCCCGTCGGGAACGCCGTCCCAGCGCTGGAAGGCGAACGCGCCCATCGCCACCTGAAGGAAGCCTTTCAGAAGCCGGCCGTCGTCGATGCGGGAGCGCACGCGTTCGTAGTCCTTGACGTCGCCCACGATCAGTGACGGCCCGTGAGGCCCCTTGGCCACGACAGCCAAGTCAGGAAGCACGTTGGTTGCAGCACCGGCCGCGAAGCCGGGGTACGGTGCGGCCAGTTTGTAGAGCAGCGTGGCCGTTCCGCCCTCTGCGCGTCCCGCGGCCGCGGCGAGTTCCGCAGCCGTCTTCTCGATGGACACTTCACAGTCGACCCTGACGACCGAGGCTGGCCGCGAGAATCCGCTCCAGCCAGCTGCTCGGGCCGTGACCTCGCCCGCGAAAGCAGCGTCGTGACACAACCGTTCGAAGATCATGGCACGCGTCCAGCGCGCGTCCGGAATGCCGGCGGACACGTCCGGGAAGTTGAGGTCGACCGCCAGTCGGCGCCGCGACCGGCCGGTGAGCAGCGGGTCGGTGCCACGGTAACGCGGGCACACAGAGTGTGCGGCCCAGGCGGCAGCGCTCGACCCGCCACCTGCCTTCAGTGTCGCACTCATTCCCGTCCCTCCTCTCGGACCGCAGCGTAACCACCGTTACCGGCGGTGAAGGGCCAAGACAGAACGGGGTTACTGCTGAACTTAGCGGTTGCCGGCGGCATCGTCAGCCAACCCGCGGATTGGGCCGGATGACCGCTAGAAGTCAGCAAGGCCGGCAGTGTCGATCTGGAGTCGCCCGTCGGCCCGCAGCTGCAGTGGGAGTTCCGCCAGGGTCGCCCCCGCTTCGGACAGCTTGGGGGGCAACCCGGACGAGCGTCTCGCCGAGGCCCGAGACGGCGACGTGCGCGTGCGTGAGGGTGAAGCGCAGGCACGCCTCGGCGGGAGTGAGCTGAAGTTGGATCTCAGTCGCTAAGAACCGAGGTGCCGAAGCGAAGTTTCTGGTCGGCGGCGGTTCCGATAGGGACGCGAATAGTCGCGCGCGTTCTCAGTGCCAGCTGCGTCCACACCGCCGAGTGAGTGTGCCAGCGCAGGGATAAGGGCTGCACCGGCATGTCAGCATGGCATCGGCCTGGCGTGGAGCCTGACGAACAGGGTGTCGATCATGGTGGTCATGCAGCTCGTGTCCCTGATCGCTCGACGTCGTGAAGGACAGGCCTGGCTATCTCGGGATGGATGGCCCGGGCGACGACGGCGCCGGGCCGCCGGTTCCCATGCCGAACGGGGGTTCCTGCATCAGCCCCTGGGCCGGTGCGCTCGGAGTCGTGGTCCCGACGGCTGCGATGCGTCCTTGGGTGAA
>Ga0116180_1001753_pt1 | contig 17872 bp, 15 predicted proteins | sample AD_UKC073_MetaG_FD_89804 | JGI IMG/M metagenome (GOLD analysis project Ga0116180, IMG submission 89804) | Active sludge microbial communities of municipal wastewater-treating anaerobic digesters from USA - AD_UKC073_MetaG | ecosystem: Engineered > Bioreactor > Anaerobic > Digestate | place: USA...
CAGCGCCGCGATCTGTGCGGGAGTTGACCCGGCGGGAGCCGAGACCGGGCGAGCGTTCGCGGCATACCGCACCGGCACCGCGAGGTCGACCGGCGACTGGGAGGCGACCCACCGCCGGAAGTCACCGTCGGAGAGCACCCCCTGCAGGTGGCCGCCCTCGTCGACGACGAAGACGATGCCGGCGCGATTGGCGGTGATCTTCTCCAACGCGCGCAGCACGGGGTCTTCGGCCAGGACGACAAAGGGCGCGAGATGTCGGTCGATGATCATGCCTGCGTGGTCCTCCCCGGTTCGCCGTGCGCACCGGATGCCAACTCCGCGAGCCGGCCGGCCGCGAGGGCGAGGTCGAGCCGCGAATCGATGTCGACGCCCTCGATCTCGTCCATGACGAACAGCCCGATCCGGCCCCCCAGCCGATTGTGGTGCTGCGTGTAGATCTGGCGCCGCGTGACGTAGATCGAGCCGGTCTCCCGATAACGCCACTGGGTCAAGGATAGGTCCTGGCGCCGGGGGCGCCGGTCGACGTCGTAGTCGGGCAGCGGGGCTGCCCCGGGGGCGGGTTCGCGCCAGAGGAACGGCGCCTGGCGCACCACCCCGACGAGCGAGTCGACGTGGCTGGCGAAGAACTGGTCGAGCGCCCGATCGACGGTGCCCGGGGTGCGCACCGGCGAGGTGGCCTGCAGCAGGACGACGACATCGGGTTCGCGGCCCGCGGCGACCTGGGCGGCGATGGCATGCAGGACGACCGGCTCGGTGGCGGTAGTGTCCTCGGCCAGCTCGGCCGGTCGCCGGAACGGCACCTGAGCCCCGTATGCCGTTGCGACAGAAGCGATCTCATCGTCATCGGTGGAGACCACGACATCCATCTCGCCGGTGGCGGCATAGCGGCTCTCCAGGGCGTGGCCGATCGTCCAGGCGATGAGCGGGCTTCCGGCGAGCGGGACCAGGTTTTTGCGGGGGATGCCCTTGGAGCCGCCGCGCGCCGGGATGACGGCGAGGATCCTCATGACGACTCCTCACTGGCGGCGGCGAGCGCAGCCGCGACCGCGGTGGCGGGTTCGGTGGACGGGATGGGCGGCCCGGGTGTGGGACGGTCGCCCCACTGCTTCATGTCATACCGCGCCCAGAAATCTCGCAACCACGGCGGCGGATCGACGCAGGTCACCCACGCCGGCACGCCGCGCGCCGCGGCCTCCAGGACGCCGGTCGAGAAGATCGACACGACCGGGCTGGTGAGTTGGGCCAGCGGCGTGCCGGAGCGGTCGATCGTGATCCCGCGGCGCTGGAAGAGCGCGTGGGTGAGCCGGCTGGCCCGATCGCGCTCTCCCGGGTGGGGGCGATAGACCGCGCCGGTCTCGCGGCAGAACCGCTCTGCGGTGCGCGCCATCTGCCGCCAGGGCAGTTCCGCGCCGTGCAGTTGCCCGAGGAAGACCGGCCGCTGCCCGGCCTCGGGGCGGGATGGCGCGCCGGAGGGCGGGCCGGACGGCATACCGGCCGGTATGCCGTCGGGCTGGGTCGGGTGGGTGCCGGCCGCTCCGGCGCGCGAGGCCTCCCACAGCAGCTGCGAGCCGACGACGACGCTCTGCGCGTCCTGCCGCCCGGACCACCAGAAGTCGGCGTCCGCCTGGCTCCACGCGAGCAGCCGCACGTCGGCCCCCAGCGGCGGCGCGAGCGGGGTCATCAACCCGTGCTGGACGACGATCCGGCGGTGGCCGTGCCGACGCGCCCAGGCGAAGGCCTGACCCCCGAGGTCGAGGTAGTCACCGGCCCCGGCGACAACCCGGGCGTAGGGCAGCGCGCGCTGCCACTGGGTCGTCGTCACCGGTCGCGAGTGCAGCCCGGCCGGCAGGATCGAATCGGCCGGTTGGTGGGAGAGCACGGCCAGCCGTTCGGCCGGCAGGAAGGCCAACGGCCGGGCCAGCGCCAGCGCCGAGGACGGCGCGAGGGTGTCGAGCACGACGAGGATGTCGGCGTCCGGGCTGCCCAGAGCCAGGTATGCCGTGCCCTCCGCGCCCTCAGTGACCTCAGGCCCCTCCGCACCCTCGGGGTCAGCGACCCCTGCGCCGGTCGCGGGTCCGGTCGCGGCGCCGGTCGCCGACTCAATCGCCGACTCGGTCGCGGCGCCGGTCGCGGGTCCGGTCTGCCGCAGGGTGAGGTGGCGCTCGCTCAAGCCCTGCAGGCCGGAGCGCAGGTCCCGGACCACCCCGCGCACCGGGTGGCGGGCGGCCTGCCACCGCCGCCAGTCGGCCAGCGAGCGGGGGTGCAGCAAGCCGTGGGCGGGCAGCTGGTCGTTCAGTCCCACAGCGCCTCCAAAGCTCGGGCCCGGTGGACGAAGGTGTGCTGGGCCATCGTGTGCGCCCGGCCTGCGGCGCGCAGGCGATCCGACCAGGGCCGGTCGCGCAGCGCCCGGTCGGCGAGGGCGGTGAGCTCGGCCGGCCCGCCGAAGACCTCGAGGTGTTCCCCGGGGGTGTAGAGCTCGGTCACGTCGGCGCGGTCGATGAGCTGCAGGCCACCCACACCGCAGGCCTCGAAGGTGCGCATGGTGAACCCGTCCTGGTCGCCGTGGATGTTGAGCGCGGCTGCGGCGCCGGCGAGCACGGCATACGCCTCGGGTCGGGGCAGGTCGCGGCCGGCGGCGATCGAAGGACGGTGCAGGTCCCAGGTGCGCACCCGGTCGACCAGGTGACCCGACCAGTCGCGCCCGTAGGCACGCACCGGGACGCCGGCCTCGGCGAGCCCGACGAGCAGCCGCTCGCGGGCGGGGTAGCGCGCACCGACGAAGACCACCTCGTCGGTCCGTGGAGGCTGCGTCGGGGTCATCGTCGGGTCGAAAGCCAGCGGAACATGCGCGACAGTGAAGGATCGCTCCTGAAGTGCGCCGGTGTCTGCGGCGCTGTAGCTCGCGATCGGGCCGAGCCGCTCGATAGGCACCTCGTGACGCACCCGGCGCAGTTCGTCGTAGAGCCACAGCACCCGGGGGATCTTGCGCCGGTCGACCTCGTCCCAGAAGGCCGCACCGAGGGTGTCGCCCTTGACGACGAGCAGCCGATGGGGGTCGACGGCGTCCAGGGCGGCGAGCGCCGCTGCCGTGCGGCCGGCGACGAGGTCGCCGGGGTCGCCGAGACCGAACCGGGTCAGGCCGATCCGCGCCGGGAGTTCGTGGCGCACCTTGGCGCCGACCCGGGCCAGGCGCGCCGGACGTTCGTCGTAACGGTGCGTCGTCACGGCATACCCGAGCTCGGTGAAAGCACGCTCGATGGACCGCCAGTAGCCGTGGAAGTTCGGGCTGACGACGAGCAGGCGACGGGGGGCGGTCATGCGGCGAGGTCGCTCCTCAGCCGCCACGGCGAGGGCCGGAGCTGACCGGCGTCGCGGGCACCCCGGCGACGACCTCGCCGGCCGCGACGTCGCGGGTGACGACCGCTCCGGCCGCGATGGTGGCGCCGGCGCCGATCGTCACCCCACCGAGGATGATCGCGCGCTGGCCGACGAAGACGTCGTCGCCGATGCGGATCGGGCCGGAGGCGACGACGCGATGCCGGTCGGTGCGGTGATGATCGCTGGAGGCGACGAACACGCCGTCAGCCAACACGACGCCCGAGCCGATCTCGACCGGGTCGATGGCATGCAGGTGCACGTCGTGCCCGAGGTAGGTGCGGTCGCCGATGCGCAGCGGACCGCCGCCAGGTTCGCAGGCCAGCCAGGCGCCGTCGTAGATCGCACAGCCGGCGCCGATGTGGATGCCCTCGACGCCGCGCAACACCCGCGGACGCACGATGACGCTACCCGCGCCGAAGCTGCCGAAGGCCGGGCGATAGATGAGCGCCGACCGGAGCCGCCCGGCGTGCCAGCGCACCGACGGCGGCGCTTCGGCCAGCCGTCGAGCCGCCCAGGCCGCCGCCTGGACGGCAGTCGCGGGCGGGGGCGGCGTCATCGGGGTGTCCTTCCGGAGAGCAACTGCCACTCGGTGCGGGCGGTGGCCAGCGGGGTGACCGACCGACTCGCCAGTCGACGACCAGTGTTCCAGACCAGATTGACCACGGTGGCAGCCGCGAGCGCGCTCTGCAGTCGCCGCCGGGCAGGCCGGCCGCCCCACTTCTGCGCATAGCGCAACCTCGACTGCACCACCCAGGCGCGGCGTTTGGTGGCGTCGGAGGAGCCGGCGCCGGTGTGCGTGACGGTGACGGTGCCGGCATACACAGCCGGTATGCCGTGCCGGCGCAGCACCCGCTGCAGGTCGACCTCCTCGCTGTTCATGAAGTAGCCCTCGTCGAAGCCACCGACCGCCCGGAAGCTCTCGGTGGGCAACAGCAGGCACGCGCCGACCAGCCAGTCCACGGTGGTCGTCACCCCCGGCACCGCTCGGGTGTCGTGGCCGACCGCCGCGTGCAGCGCGCTGCGTTCGCGCCACCGGGCCAATGGGATGAGCCACTCGACCGCTTGATGCCCGATCGTCGGGAAGTGCCGGCCGCCGAAGTCGGACGCACCTTCCCCGTCGAGCAGCGCGGGTCCGACCACGGCCGGGAGCCAGGGTCGCGCGGCCGTCACCAGGTCGCTGACGTAACTCGGGCCGATCGACAGGTCGCTGTTGAGGATGAGCAGCAGGTCGTGATGTGCCTGGGCGGCACCGGAATTGACCGCCGAGCCGAAGCCGCCGTTGCTGGTGCGGCGCACCACCACCGCCCCGAATGCCGTGGCCTCCTGCGCGGGAAACGGCTGGGGTGAGGCGTCGTCGGAGACGATCACCTGGAGGGGAAGGTCGGCCCCCGTCGTCGGGTCGAGGGGGACGGTCTGGCCGGCGAGCTGGGCGAGCAGCGCCAGAGTCGGCGCCGGATCGCCGTAGTGCGGGATGACGACCGAGATCCCGGGGCGCAGAGTGCTCATCCCACCCTCGTCAACTCGGCGATGCGAGCCAGCAACCGAGTGAGCTCCGCGGGCAGGCCCGGGGCATCGATCTGTGCCTCGCGAGCCAGCCGCTCGATCCGCCACCGCCAGTCGAGCCGTTCCAGGGCCCGCAGGTGGTTGAGCCGCGCCCGGGCTGGAATCCACTCCTGCACAGCGGCGGCGATCTGGCGCAGCCCGTCGTCGCGGTCGGTCGTGCCGAGCTCGAGGAGAGCCTCCGGCCAGAGCAACTCGCTCGTCGCACGGCATACCGGAGCGATCCCTGCGACCGTGGAACCGGAGGCGAGGGCGTCGGTCCAGCGGCCGGTGAGGTATTGCCGGGTGGGGTGGGTGTAGTCCGCGGGCGCCGCGACATTGGAGAAGGCCAGGGTGAACTTGGCCTCGGCTTCAGCTGCCATCAGGCCGGCCTGGTTGCGGGCTGGATCGGCGTGGAACGGAGTCCGGCCACGGTAGGTCAGGCCGAGCTCGGCTGCCGCTCGGGCCACCGCGTCGTCGTCGTCCCAAGCGGCTGGCTGGCGGCCCGCGCGCTGAACGTCGACCGGGCGATCACCGGCGGCCGAGCCGGCGTCGAGCACATCGGCACCGAAGGGCAGCCAGGTCGTGGGCGTACCCGTTGCCGACTCCCACTCCGGGACGAACTCGGCGTCGGTGATGAACAGCCGGTCGAACACCCCCCGACCTCGGGCAATACGGGGGATGCGTTCGTGCCAGAACGAATCGATGACCCAACCGACCAGTGGGTCATGGGCCCGACGGAGCGCGGGCAGGGCCAGGACGGCGTTGAGATGGGCCGGTGCACCGGCGATGACGACACCTGGTCCGCCGCGAAACCTGCGTGGGGGTCTGGGGAGCAGGCCACGCAGCAGCCAGCTGCGCGAATAGCCGCTGCCGGCATCCAGGCGGACCAGGTCTGCCTCAAGCCACCGCGCCGCCGTCTGGGCCATGAGCTCGACGGTGTCCCAGCCACGGCCGCCAGGGTGCGAGTAGTACACCGTCGTCCCTCGCACACTCATGACTGCCCGCCTTTCGCGCATCCCCACGATCCGCTCCCCCAAGGCTCCCATGTCTTCGGGATAGGCCAACCTTTGGCAGACTGGCCGACGGGGATCGATCGGTCAACCCATCCTGCCTGCCCAAGGAACGCCATGACCACTGCCTCGACTGCGCCGGGAACCCGCACTCCCGTCGCCGAGGTGCGCGACCTGCCCCGCCTGACCAGCTTGCGGGCCTTGGCGGCCGGGGCGGTGTTCCTCTATCACTTCGCGCGCACGTTCGAGTGGATGCCGGCGCAGGCGTTGTGGGCCAATGGGTTTGCGGGTGTGGCGTTCTTCTTCATCCTCTCCGGGTTCGTGCTCACCTGGTCGGCCGGCCGGACCGTCTCCGCGCCGGACTTCTGGCTGCGGCGGGTTTCGCGCGTCTATCCCAGCCACCTGGCCATGCTGCTGGTCGCGCTGCTCGTCCCCGTGACGGCTTTGCCGATCACCGGTCGCGGAGTGGTCGCCAACGGCCTGCTCGTCCAGGCCTGGTTTCCCGACTGGCGCATCGTGTTCAGCGGCAATGCGGTGAGTTGGTCGCTGTCCTGCGAGGCGTTCTTCTACCTCGTCGCGCCGTTCCTCATCGTGTGGTCGCGCACCCAGCCCACCTCGCGGCTGCTGGTGGTCTGCCTGGGCTGGCTGGGTCTGATGTCGGGCGTGGCCGGCGCAGCGGGATTGTCCGGCCCCTATCTGGACGTCTGGGCCTACACCCTTCCGATCGTCCGGTCGGGTGAGTTCGTCCTCGGGATACTGCTGGCCACCCTGGTGCTGCGCGGCTGGCGGCCCCGGGTGCCGCTGACGGTAGCCCTGGCCGGCGCTCTCGGCCTGGCACTCGTCCTCACTCGAGCCCAGCTTCCGCAGTCGGTCGTCGACGTGGTCTTCATCCTCCCGTTCGCGGCCGTCATCGTGGCGGCAGCGGTGGCGGACCTCGCCGGGCACTCGGGGCTGTTGCGCCGGCGGTGGCTCGTGTATGCCGGGCAGGTCTCCTTCGGCTTCTACCTGGTCCACGAACTCGTCCTGCTCAACGTCACGCCACTGCTCGGCCGTGACGATCGCGGCCTGGCCCTCAACATCGGCCGCGGGGTCGGCATCCTCGGCATCGCGGTGCTGTGCGCCATTGCGCTGCACGAGTTCGTCGAGAAGCCGGCCCAGCGACAACTGCGCTCCCGCCTCCCGCAACGCCTGGTGCTGCGCTTCCTCGGCGTGCCCATCGGCATGGGGGTGCTCTTCACCCGTCGGACCCGGCTGACCCTCATCGCCGGGGTCATCGGGTCCTCGGCGGTGGCCAGCCTCGAGGTCGTCGCGATTGCCGCTGTCATGCCGCTCATGCAGTTGTTGTCCGGCACGGATATCGGCGGCGGCATCTTCGGGCGGGTGGCAGCCATCCTCGGCAACCCACCCCGGGAGCGCCTCGCGGCATACCTCGCCATCATCATGCTCGTGCTCTTCGTGCTCAAGGCGTTGGCGACCGTCGCCTTCCGCTGGTGGATGTCGGGCGTCATCATGCGCGAGCAGGTCGGCACCGCGATGCGGTTGTTCCGCTACTACCTGAGGGCGCCGTACGCGCTGCATCTGCGGCGCAGCACCAGCGATCTCATGACGACCCTCAACGACGCCGTGGGCCAGACCTATGGCCAGGTCGTCATGGGGTCGATGTCCGCGCTGTCGGATGCCATCGCGATCACCGCCATCGTCCTCACCCTCTTCGTGTCCATGCCGATCCCCACCCTCGCCGTCACGGCATACTTCCTCGTCGCGGCGCTGCTCTTCCAGCGCTGGGCCAGGCCGCGACTCGTGCACGCCAGTGAGGTGTCCCTGTGGGCGGCGATGGGTGCCTTCCAGGCCGGCACCGAGTCGGTGGCCGCCATCAAGGAGGTGCAGATCCGGGGAGCGGCGCCCTACTTCGAGACGAAGTACGAGCAGGCCCGCATCGCGGCCAGCTCCTCCGGTCGGCTGACCAGCTTCCTCGGTGAGTTGCCCAAGCACCTCATGGAGTTGCTCTTCATCGTCGGTGTCGCCCTGATGGCCGGGGTGGCCTTCGCGCAGGAGCAGGGCACCCCGGCGCTGGCGATGATCGCCCTCTTCGCCGCCGCAGGGTTTCGTATCCTGCCCAGCGTCGTGCGACTCATGGCCTCGCTCAATGCGATCCGCTCCGGCGCCGTGGGGGTCAAGCGTGTCATGGTCGACCTCGAGGCGGCGCACCAGACTCCGGAGCCGGCGCCGTCGGCCGAGCCCCTGCCGTTCCGCGAGGTCCTGCAGGTGCAGGACGTGCAGTTCCGCTACGAGACCGGCACCGACGACGTGCTCAAGGGCATTGATTTGACCATCCCCTTCGGCACGTCGGTCGCCCTGGTCGGTGGGAGTGGGGCCGGCAAGAGCACTCTCGTCGATGTCGTCCTCGGCCTGCTCACCCCGCAGCACGGCCGAGTCCTCGTCGACGGCGTCGACATCCAGGACGGCATGGCCGCCTGGCGGCGCAATATCGGCATGGTCCCGCAGCAGGTGTGGCTGCTGCAGGGGACCCTCTCGGACAACATCGCCTTCGCCGAGGACCCGGCCCAGGTCGATCAAGAGCGACTGTGGGCAGCGGTGCGGGCCGCGCATCTCGACGATGTCGTGTCCGGCCTCCCCGAGGGGTTGGACACCGAGATCGGCGAGCGCGGGGTGCGCCTCTCGGGCGGCCAGCGGCAGCGGGTCGGGATCGCTCGCGCGCTCTATCGCCAACCACGTCTGCTCGTCCTGGACGAAGCCACCTCGGCGCTGGACAACGAGACCGAACTGCGGATCACCCAGACGATGACCGCGCTGGCCGGCCGCCTCTCGATGGTCATCGTCGCGCACCGGCTCTCGACGGTGAAGCATTGTGACCAGATCGCCTTCGTCAAGGACGGGCGGGTGGAGGCGGTCGGCAGTTTCGCCGATGTGCAGGCCGTGTCGCCGGACTTCGCCCGGCTGGTGCAGTTGGGGCGGTTGGAGTGATCGTGCCCGAGCACGCAACGATCCGGCTGCGCGCCGAACTCGGGCAGCTGTCCTGGTCACTGCGCGAGCTGCGCCGTCCGGCCCGCTGGTCGGTGATCCGCAGGGTGGTCAAGGCGATGAGCCTGCCCGACCTGCCCCGCTCGCGCCGCATCCCCGGTGCGGTCTGGGCGGTCTCGGTCGTCCGGGACGAGGCCGACATCGTCGAGCTGGTCATCGACCACCTGCTCGAGCAAGGCGTCGACGGCATACTCATCGCCGACAACGGGTCGGTCGACGGCACCCGTGAGCTGCTGGAGCGGCGGGCGCTGCGCGATCCTCGGGTTCACGTCGCGATCGACGCCGAACCCGGCCATCACCAGTCCGAGAAGATCACCTGGCTGGCTCATCACGCCTGGCGGGCAGGTGCCGACTGGGTGGTGCCGTTCGACGGTGACGAGTTCATGTTCGCCGAGGGTCAATCGCTCGCCGCACACCTGCGGGCCAGCGACGCAGGGATGATCTACGCGAGTTTCCACCACATGGTGCCTGTGGGCGAGGGGCCGGTCGACGCCGATAGCGTCTTCGTCATGGACGCGACCTCGGCCTTCCCCGGCAAGGTCGTGCTGCGCTCGCACCCGCTGGCCGTGGTCGCATCGGGCAACCACGAGGCCTTCCGCACCGGGCCGGTACAGGTCGGACTCCATGTCGCGCACGCCATCTACCGCAACCCCGCACAGGTGGCCCGCAAACTGCGGCAGGGTGCTGCTGCCGAGCGGCTCGCCGGGCAACGCATCGCCATCAAGCGTGGGGAGCACTGGGCCGCGGGTGCCGCACTCGGCGACGACCAGCTTGCCGAGTTGTGGGCCGGGATGGTGCGCGGTGAGGCGGTGCCGCAACTCGGCGTACCGGCAGTGGGCCCGATGGTGCGGGTCCGGCCGGTGCAGTGGTCGACCTGGGATCCGGACGGGCTCCTCTCATGACAGACACACGCGGGTATGCCGTGGTGCCGGGGCTGCTGGCGGCGGGTCGCCTGGAGCTGGCCCAGACGTCGTGGTTCGCACGGCACCTGCGCGACCCCCGGTTCCGACGGCAGACCTCCGCCGCCCGAGCGGGACTCACCCTGCCCGCCCTGCCACGGCAACCTCGCCGGCCCGGCGAGATCTGGGCCGTCTCCATGGTCAAGGACGAGGCCGACGTCATCGAGGCATCGATCGACCACCTGTTGGGTCAGGGTGTGCACCACGTGCTCGTCGCCGACAACCTCTCCAGCGACGGAACCCTGGAGATACTCGAGCGATTGGCCAAGAACGACCCCCGCATCCACGTCGCGCGCGATCGGGAACCGGCCTATTACCAATCGGAGAAGATGACCCTGCTGGCTCGGGCTGCCGCCCGCGCCGGCGCCGACTGGATCGTCCCGTTCGATGCCGACGAGTTCTGGTTCGCCCGGGGGCAGACCCTGCAGCAGTTCTTCGCCGAGCTCACCGGCCGCCGGCCCATGGTCGGACTGGTGTTGGCGCGGTTTCACCACATGGTGCCCACCGAGGCCCATCCCGCTCGCCTGAGGGAGGCGAGTTTCGTCATCGACGCGTCGCCGGCCCGACCGGGCAAAGCGGCGTTTCGGGCCCACCGGCTTGCGGTCGTCGCCTTCGGCAACCACGGCGCCGCCCGGGTGGGCACGAGAGAGCACGGTCTGCACATCGCCCACGCGATCTATCGGGGTCCGGCTCAGATCGAACGCAAGGTCCGCAACGGAGTGGCGGCGGTCCGACTCACCGATCCTGCGGCCAACATCGCGCCGCATTGGCGGATGGCCGAGGCCCTCGACGCTGCGGCGATCCAGGACGTCTGGGCCACGATCAGCGCCGGGCAACCTGACGACCGGATCGGCTTCCGGGCCTATGGGCCGATGGTGACGGCCACGCCGCTGACCTGGCCGACCTGGGATCCCGAGGACGCGCTGCCGTGGCGGGAGCCCCGCAGCTTCTCCTGACCCGGGGATCCATTTCCGAGCGAAATCGACGTTTGCGGAAACAGCGCAGCCTTACGCCATTCGGGAGCGACTTTCTCACTAGTCTTCTTGAGCAGATCCGCATCACGACTCGGCGTTGCCTTCCACGCCGAGTCGCCCTGCCGAGATGGGATGAAGCGCTATGCCCCGGAGCACAGCCCGACCGGCTGGTCCGGCGATTGACCGGTGGGGGCCACTCGGATTGTTCAGCGCTCTTGGTCTCTTTCTCGGCTGGCGAGCCACGCTTGGGTTCGACTTCCGCGATGGTTCCTATGTCACCGCTCTGGCAATGCGGGTGGCGCGCGGAGAACTGCCTTTCCGCGACGAGTCCAGCCTGCACGTTCTCGGATCGCTGCCTGCTGTGCCCTTTGTCTGGCTGTGGACACACGTCGTGGGCGTTCACGGGCTTGTCTTGGCCTCGCGGATCTTCTTCGTGGCGTGCGCCCTCGGGGCCGGGCTGTTGGCCTACTCGGCCTTGTCCCCGATCATCGGATGTTGGCCGACCGCCGTGGGAGTCGCCACCGCACTGCTCGTCGTTCCCTACAACCTCCTCGTCACGTCGTACAGCACCGTTCCCGCGTTGTGCACATTGGTGGGGACGGCTTCGTGCGTTCGATGCCTCTGGGACGGGAGTGCCCGATGGGCCATGGTCACCGGCTTGAGCTGGGCGCTGGCCACGGTTGCTTTCCCGATCTTCGTGGTTCCCGCGGCCGTGGTAGTTGCTGGCACGTGGATACTCCTGCCGGCGGCGAGCGGTCCGCGGTCACGGAAGGGCGCGCGACGAACCCTCGCATTCGCCTGGTCGGCCCCACTGCTCATGGCCGCTGTTGGCGCCGTGCTCATCATGGGGTGGACGCCGACCATGGACGCCGTGCATAACGCCGCCTCCCAGAGAGGAGTGACCGTCAACCCGACGGGCTACCTGGTGATCAAGGTTCATGACATGCTCCAGGTCCTCGTCGGCTCGAAGCTCCTGCCCCTTGCCGCGCTGTTGGCCATGGTCGCGTGCCTGCCGCTGATCCGGGCGAAGCTGCGTGGGCTGCTCGTCCTCTGCTGCCCCCTCTTGGTCTTGGTCTGGTCGGCCAAGGTGGGGCAATCGGATGTGACCGAGCCGACTGCCGGCCGATACAGCGGTTTCGTGGCCTGGTGGTTGTTGATCCTGCTCACCCCGCCGGTCACCGTGTGGGCCTGGCGACGCCTGGGTCGCAGAATGCGGGCTGCAGCGCTGCTGGCAGGCGTGGTCGGCCTCGTAGGAACCGTGGGATTTGCGACCGTGTCCGCCTCGGGCGCCCAACACGGCGCATTCTCAGCGGGATTCGTCGGCGTGCTGGCGATCGTCGCCGCAGGTGCCACGGCGATGGTGACGCACTCTGGTCTGCCACTCTCGGCTTCGATCTCCTTGGCGCTGCTCACGCCGATGGTCGCGTCCCTCTTGCTCGTAGTGTTCAACGAGGGCCCGTTCATGGGGCTGTCCCAGCGCATCGATTCGGGCGCGGCGCAAGGTTTGCTGGTCGGCAATGCGGTCGCACGAGACGTGCAGTCCGCGAGCATCGGGTTGTCGACATGTGCCCGCATGGACGAAGGGCTCATCGTCATACGACAGCCCGGAATCTCGGTCTTGACGAACGCCCCGACCTCCGCTGAGACACTCTGGACTCTCGATGACGGCGAGCGTGAAGCTGCCCGGATGGACGCCCGCGGGAAGTACCCGGGGTGTCTGGTCGTCGCGGTGGATTCACTTCGGCCGACCGCCGCCGATCTGGTCTCGATCCTGCAGGGATATGACGCGGTCGGCACCGTGACGTTGTCCCCCAGCGTCTATCACGACGTCCCCAACCGCTTCCTGGTCTACCAACGCCGACCCTGAGCGCGCTCACGGGTCTGGCCGCCCCGCCACGTCGAGGTCACCATCAGCGCCGGGAGACCTGACGCATGGTGCTCCGGCCCACCCCACCCGACGTCGCGGTCAGCTCACCCGCGCCCGCACGAGGATCTGCAGGAACTGCCAGTCGCCGGATAGTGCCCGGTGGTGCCGGAGCCGACCGAGTCTCGTCCGGTCCAGGAAGCTGCGCTCACCCCGGAGGACCTCGACGTGGAACCCCTCCTGCTCAAACATCGACCTGATCGTCGCCCCGGTGAAGAACCGAATGTGAGTACGGTCCAGCAACCCCTCGTCCGTATACGTCCAGTCGCTGTGTGCCGCGAGGCGCCACAGGTGCGGTAGGTACCTGATGTTGGGGATCGAGGCCACGACACAGCCTTGCGGAGCAAGGAAGCTTCGGGCTGCTCGAACAGCAGCCCAGGGATCATAGATGTGCTCGAGCACGTCGTTGAACGCGATGCAGGACAGGGCGCGATCAAGACGGAGGTCGTCGGGAAAATACCCGACCGCGACGTCGTCATAATGACCGGCCGCGCGCACCTTGTGGACTTCACTTTCGACGGGGTCGATCCCGAGAAGTCTGATCCGCGGACCGAAGCGAGACCGGACGGCACCTCCAAAGCCGCCGCCGGCACACCCTACGTCGAGCAGAGACTCGACATCGTCAGGGATGAGCGCCAGCACCTCTTGCCGGTCACTGGGGGCGTACACCGACTGAACTGGCCGCATAGTGGGAGTGTAGGCGGACCCGGGCCTGCCATCCCCTTGCCCTCAGGGATGGACGGGCCCGGACCGCAGGTGAGGTCTAGTCGGCCGGGCTCAGCGAGAGAGCGTCGAGGATCTGCAGCAATCGGGCCCGGAACGCCGCCCTGCCGAAGCGTTCCGAGGACTGTTTCGCCGCTTCAGCCAGTCGTTCGCGCAGCGCCTCATCTCCGGCAACCTCAGTGGTGAGGCGGCGCAGTTCGTCGACCGTCTGCCAGGTATAACCCGTGACGCCATCCTCGACGGTGTCTCGCGCTCCCGCGCCGGCGTACACGATGGGAACAGCGCCCGCCGACATTGCTTCGACCGTCGACATCCCGAAGTGCTCCTGGCGGGAGGGCTCCCGGTTGATCTCGGTGCCGAATCCGGTGGCATGCCAGTAGATCGACGCCTCGTTCATGAGTCGGACCAGGGCGCCATGGTCGACGCCGGTCATGATCTGCACCGGCAGCCCGCGCGCCTGCTGTTTGAGATCCGCGACGAAGCGTTCCGGACCCGGGCCCTCATGGACCGGGCCGACGAGGGCCAGTTCCCAGCCCTCGTCGTGCAGATGGCCCATCGTGGCGAAGGTCCGCAACAGCACGTCCTGCCGCTTGTGGTGGCTGCCGGTTTCACCGGAGAAGAATCGACCCACATTCACGATGAGTTTGCGTCGGGTCACCCCAGTGCGAGCCATCGGCTCGCAGGGCGGGAAGAGTACCTCCGCCTGTGGCGCCCCCCACCACCGCTGGAGCCATTCCTTGGTGAAGGTGGAATTGGGCAGGACGATGTCGTAGGTCAGCGACACGTTCGGGTTGCTGCCGCCGATGAGTGGGCTGACAGCATCGGCCCAGGCCTCGCGTCGGGACACCGAGGAGTCCGGCAGCGTGTCGGGTGGCGGGTTGGGGAACATGCACACGAAGATCCCCACCGGGCTCGGGTTGATGAGGGTGCTTCCCGCTGCGACGTTGACGAAGACGTCGAATCCCTTGCGCCGCAGGTCTCGGTAATCCTCGCGATTCTGAAAGCGCCGGATCAGCTCGACCGGAGCCTGCAACCGGTATGCCGCACGAGAGGCGAGGCTGCGCCCCCGGGGCAGGCACAACAGGTGGCATCCGGTCAGGTCGAGATTGTGGAACCGGCCGATTTCCTGCAGCTTCGCCACCGTGTCGAGGTGCTCGGTGACGACCGTGACGTCGCCCCGCTCGAGGAGGATCTCAGCGATGCTCAGGGCGTGTTTGTCGCCCCCTCCGCGAAGCTCGGGACGGGGGATGAAGACTGCGAAACGTGGTGGGGTCATGAAGCGGCCACCTGATACGGCCCGTTCACCGGGGCGTCGGGGTAGCGACGACGACGAAGTTCAGCCACCGCCTGTCCCCGACGACCCGCGAGAGCGGCTTGAGCACCCGGTATCGGCCCACCTCGAGAATGTCCCAGATCCCGTCGCACCGCTGCACGGCATACCCGCAGTCCTGGAACATCTGCAGGATCGTCGACCGAGTGAAGAACCGGAGGTGGGTACGGTCGAAGATTCCCCCGGCGTCGGTGTAGTCGAATCGTCCGTGCACGGCGATGTCGCGCAGCGCCGGCAGGTATTGGATGTTCGGGATGGAGGCGACCACGATCCCCCGGGGGTTCAGGACGTCGTGGGCCTTGCGCAATGCGTCCCAGGGATCGATCAAGTGCTCGAGGACGTCGTTGAAGGCCACCACGTCGAAGGTGTCGTCGAGCTCGTCGAGCGCATCCGGATAGAAGCCCGTGACCACGCGGTCGTAGCCCGCGGCTCGGGCGTGCTGCGCGGCTTCAGGGTTACCTTCGATCCCGACGATCCGAGCCTCGGGCCCGTATGCCGTGCGCAGGGTTGAGCCGAATCCCCCGTCCGCGCACCCCACGTCGAGGAAGGATCGTGCCGTAGGCGACAGGAAGGGCAGCAGCTCGAACCTGCTCAGGGCTGCGTAGTTCATCGGTTCCGCCATTCGCTCACACCCCACTCAGGCCGCTGGTGCATCGCTCCGGCGACCGCCCACTTGCCGCATGCTCCGAGTCTACGAGGAGCGCTCCAGCGAGCTGGGCGGTCAGCATGTGCGCCAGATGAGCATGAGTTCGCGACGCAACGCAACAGCCGGATTGACCTTCGTGCCCCGCAGTCGCGCACCCATATTCCACGCGAAGTTGATGATGGTCGCAAGGGTCAGGCCCACCTGCAAGCGACGACGCCCTCCCCACTTGCCGAAGTAGCGGTGGAGGCCCTGCATGAGCCACTCCGTTGCCTGGGCGGGATCGGTCGAAGCGCCACCCACATGCGAGAGCTGGACGGTGCCGATGAAGTACCGGGGCACTCCCGCGACCTGGCACCGTCGTTGCAGATCCACTTCCTCGCTGAACATGCGGAAGCGAGGGTCGAAACCCCCCAACGCCTGGAACACCTCGCGCGGCACGGCCATGGCTGCTCCCGAAACCCAGTCGACGGCCGTGATCTCGCCAGACCTCGAGCGTGGGTCATGGCCAACCAGCCGCATGAACCACGGCTGGTGCAGGAGCCGCCCGGCCGGGCGAAGCCACAGCACGGAGATTCCCAACACCGTCGGGAATCTGCGGCCTTCTCCGTGAGTCTGACCATCGTGACAGCTGGGACCGGTGAGCGCGGGCTGCAGCGACGATGCTGCGCTGAGCCAATCCGCGAGCGCCGTTTCGCCTACCCGCAGATCGCTGTTGAGGATGACCAAGTGCTTGCCCCGTGCCACATCGGCGCCGCTGTTCACAGCGGCACCGAAGCCGCCATTCACCGGACGACGGATCGTCCGGACGGCGGCTCGCTCCGGAAAGGGCACAGGCGACGCGTCGTCGACGACGATCAGCTCCAGGCCGTCACCGCCTCGAGTGACCATCAGGTCGTCGATCAGTTGGTTGGCCAGGGCCGGGTCGCCATAGTGCGGGATGACGACCGAAATCTCTGGTGTATCCGCCACCTCAACCACCCGCTGCCGAGGGCCGGTCGCTGCCGTTGCGCGCCCACCAGTGCTCTGCGCAGCTCAAGGCGTGGTCGCGCCGCCGGGCCGTCTCCGGCTCGAATGCGTGCGTGGCCATGAAGTCCAGACAGGCACGGCGGGCCCGGGCCCCCTCTCCGGGATCACGGACCAGGCGCACCGCCGCAGCGAGGAGGGCCTGCTCGTCACCGATCGGCACGGCCCACCCCACCTGGTGTCGAGCGACCAAGGGAGCCAGGGCGGCGTTGGCGAAACAGAGCAGCGGCACACCCACGCCCATGGCCTCGGCGTAGGTGCCGCTGGGATCGCCCTGAATGTGCGGCGTCACCATGACGTCGATGGAGTCACGCACCCGCGGGATCCACTCCGAGCGGAAGTCGACGGTGCCGTGGAAGGTGACCCCATCCCCTGCCTCGGCGCGCAAGGACGCCTCGAGGGGACCGGATCCGAAGACGTCCAGGGTGACCTCGTGTCCGGCCGCGCGCAGCGTGCGGTGCAGCCGCACGGCATACTCGGGGCCCTTTTGGCGGGCCAGGCGACCGGAGAAGCCCAGTCGCAGCCGCCCCGGACGCGCCGGCGCCGGGGTGCCGGCGGCACTGGCGACGGTCGCCGCCTCGACCCGTGAGTCGAAGAAGAGCAGCGGATCGACCGCGTGTCGCCGGTAGGCCTCCCACGCCGCAAAACCGTTGCACTGCAAGCCAGCCGACTGCCTCACCAGCCGTCGCAGCACGGGAGCCTGCCGGATCAGGCCGACGGCGAGCCTGGCCCGATCCACCCGCCGCGGAAGGTCGGCGAAGGCGTAGCGCAGCCGCTCGCGCAGCGGGTTTTCGGCCACCAGGACGACCGGCCGGCGGCCCCCGAGGAGGGGCGCCGATTCCACCCGCAGGGGAGCCAGGACGACCTCGGGTGCCACCGCATCCAGACCGTCGGCGAGACGGTCGGTGCAGTGCACGGCGAACGGGAGATCGGAGGGCTCCCGCCAGCGGTTGCCGAGGTTGGCGGTGTCGGACTCACCGGCAGGACGGACCAGGGTCACCAAGGTGACCGGGGTCGCGGCGTCGGCCAGTTGAGCCAGCCCGCTGACCGTCTTGTCGGACAGCAGCACCCGGCCCAGGGCGTCGCGGCTGACCGGCCCGGACAGGACCACTGCGATGCCTACCACTCGTGATCACCCCCACGGCGCCCGATCCGGCTGCAGATCTGCTCCAAGCGATGCGTATGCCGTGGGGCCGGGTCGCGTCCGACGCGCGTCACCCGGCCCCACGGCATACCGAAAACCCTTGCGGGTCAGCCGAACTCAGGCCGGGACGACCTCGAATGCGACCTTGGCCTGCACCTCGGGGTGCAGGCGGACCAG